>OBXA01001397.1_pt1 | contig 14231 bp, 16 predicted proteins | sample 1538121 | NCBI WGS metagenome assembly OBXA01 (sample SAMEA2580133, study PRJEB22360) | human gut metagenome | biome: human gut; feature: human-associated habitat; material: faeces | place: Denmark | collected 2008/2010 | reverse complement strand
CACCATATTTTTCATTAGAAGATATTTTAGACATTGCAAAATCCGCTTGTGATAAAACAGTGCCTTTTGAATTGATTCGAATAAAAATATTAGTTACTGTGTCTATATTTAAATCTTGATTTAAATCAATTACACCAATATTATTTCCAGTAATTGCCTTTAATTTAGTAATTGTTTTATTAATATCCGAAGGATCTTTACCATTCATTTTTGCATATTCTATAGAAAAATTAAAATCACTAAAACCCGGCTTAAATAATTCGGCAATATCATCAATAAACTTGCTGTCTTTTCCAATGGCCGGATTGAATACTTCAAATTTTTCGTCAATCGGATTAAAAGCAATTTTGATTCGTATTTTTTTATAATTCTGATTAATTACTTCTTTTCCAGCAATAGCCGCAGTTAAAGCCGTGATTCTTTGCTGACCATCAATTACTATTTTTTTCCCTACACTAAAAGTACCATCCTTTAACTTTACATCAGGATTTTTCCAAATAATTATGTAACCAACTGGATATCCCTGGTATAGTGAATCGATTAAATCACGAACTTTACTTGTGTCCCATACAAATGGTCTTTGCATTTCTGGAATAGCAATTTCACCGCTCGATATCCATGAAATAATATTTTCAACAGAATAATTGTTTACACTATATTTAGCCATTATCTTCACCTACAATTTCTACTACATCATCAAATGTGTAATTTAGTATTTTATCCATTTTAATTAAAGAACTCATTGAAAGTGCAATTCTTCTTTTTGCCATATCATTACCACCTAAATTTCTTTTTTGAATCAAATGGTCAATTATGTAATTTAATGTATATAGTACAGAATCAAATGAACTTACCATACAATCATACCATCCTATTTATAGTGTAATTCGAAAATTGCAAATGAACAAAATTTCTATTTTCATCATATGGTCTAATTTGAATACCAGCTTGAACTAAATGATGATCATCTCCAACTGTACAGACTTGTCCATATACAATAAAAGTCAGATAGTCTTCAACTAAAGCTAAATCTACACCATTTTTAAAATCTACATATTCAATCATTTCATCACAACTATGTAGTTCACATTGCTTAATAATTGGCTCTTTATCTTTATTTGCTTCATCAAAATACTTAATGATTGCTGCACAATCATAATTAGGATATTTTAATAGTCTTTCCAATATTTCTTGAGTTTCTTTGTTATGTATTTCTTCTTCAAATTCATCACAATCTAAGATGCTTTTTGAATTCAGTAATTTCATGAATTATCAACTCCTTCAGGGCATAGTAATTGTACTTTTTCTTCAATAGAAGCACATAATTCGTCAATCATATTTGTATCAGCAACTTTGTAATTTCTGAGCAAGTAATTGAAGTCTATCCCAAATGTATGGATAAAGTCATAATCTTCAACTTTGTTATCTGTTCGCCAGTCAACATCTGCATACCCAAAATAAACTAAATTATTTTCTGAATAACGTAACAAGCTATCATCGTTTTTAAATACTTCTAATTCTTTGTTGTAAGGGAGAATAAATGCATTTCTAACATGCTCGTCTTTGATTGCATTATGAACATAATCACCATACGTAATCTGTTTTTGTAAAGACTGTGTATCTGGTAAATCGCTCATACTATGTGTGCAGCCATATTGATACATTTTTGCATCGAGAATATAAGTTTTATCTTCATTTTTAACAATCGTATCTGGTCTTAATTCAGATGCTTTTCCAGTTCTTCCACCAGTAAGATGCCAATGACCACTTGGATTATATTTGCTTTTATTTGTGGAAATTCCTCCAAATATAGAATCTACCATGGTTTCAAATACATAATAGTAATTTGTGATTCCATAAGAACATACAGAAGAAATCATCTTGTTTCCTTCAGTGTTGTTTAAGATTTTTAAAAGATGGTTATATCTCAACTTTTTTACATCATCAAAAGTCTGATTTAGTTCTTTTCTTATTGCACTAGCCATTTCAGAAATTGAAAACATTTGTTGAATTTCCACATAAAAATTGTAATCAAATAGCCATCCAATACGATCAACACTTTGTTTCAAACAAAGTCTATAAGTCTGTGCAACAATATCATTCGATGCCGATATCTTAGAAGTAATCATTTTGTCATAAATGATATTTCCATCTGAATATATAGGTGTCTGTTTTAATGTACGTTTCCAATCAATTTTTCCACTATTAGATCTAGAATATATTTTTTCTCGATTGTAATAATATCCATTTTCAAGGAAATCACGAATGATCCATAAATAAGAATCAATAGGCCAGACATCATTGTTCGCATCGTTCCCTTTTTTTACAGACTGTTTATCAAATGTTTTTGCTAATGCTAAAGACTTCAAGAACAACAATCTATCATTTTTTATTTTTTCTTTTTCCTCACGAAAAACTTGAGGAATAAATAGTTTTACATTGTCATTCTCGATTTTGATTCCAACAAATTCATTTGACTTATCCACTTTTACTAGGGTTACTTCTCTAGTCATTGTTATCATCTACTTTTTTCGCATTTCCAACTAACTCAGTTGAAATGTCTTTAGTGAAAATTTCAGAGAAGATGTTTTTTGATTCTGCCTGTTCTGCACCGACATTATTTGATTCTTTTAAAACTGCTTTCTTGTACATATCAATGCGTTCATATAATTTATCTGTTGTTAAAATTTGTTCTTCAAATAAAATCTTATGATTAAACTTCGTAACATCATTAAACAAGTAATCTAGAACGTTATTGGCAAAGCTATCAATTTTATCTCCATCCTTATCATTTGGATCTTTAGATAACATGCTTTTATCAGCAAAATATGCACCCATTTGTTTATCTTCAGAGATAGGGGCATCTTCTTTAGCGCTTTTATCAATCATTTCTTTATTGATTGTTTTTACAAAAGTTTCCCAAGTAACAGATGAATATGGAATATACAATTTTTTAATTTTATTCTCGTCACCCCAATCACTTGTTACTTTTTCTCTGTTCCATCTTCTCTTAAATGCTGTATCAAGAGGGAATACATTTTGATCACTTGTATTCATTGTTGCAAGTAAAGTTAAGTTATGTGGAATATAGATATTACCTGGTGTGAATTCTACATTTTGTTTTCTCAAATAATCTTCAATAAAAGCATTGGAAATTGGATATTCACTATCCCCAATAACACGACCATTCTTGTTTTCTTTTAATCTATCTAATAATTGGAAAGTATCACCAAAAATAGCAGCTGCATTTCCACGATTTATTTCTTCAATAACTAAATAGATCATTTCACCTTTATTAGTTAAAGCACGTTCCAAAGCCTTAGTAAATGGGCCAGGAATAGGCTCGTATTTTACTTTATTACCATCAACAACAGGATAGATTTGACCAATAAAATCACTATTTGAATAATCCAAATAGAAAGTTGTTCTAAATACATTATTCTTTTTATCAACACCTTCTAAAACAGTATTTTCTATGTGGTAGCTCTTCCCGCAACCAGGAATACCATAATAAATCTTGTTGTAGCCTTTTAAAGTGACATCAGTTTCATCATTCTGTTTCAAATCATAATATTTACAAAAATTACTAAATGAATATCTTTCGAAAAATAATTTTCGACTCTTTGGTTCTACAATTTGAAATTCATTTTCAATAAAATTGATTTTTTCTTCTAAAGCATCTACGTCTTCGAAATTTGTATAAATATAGGTTTTATCATTTTCTTTTTTATATTTTAGTGGTGCACAATATTCTCTTAATATATTCAACAAAATATCATCACTTTTTCCACCAATATTTTTTTCAAAGAAATCAAAATAATCTATTGAATAATTAGGCGAATTTAGCACTGCTTTCCCTATTTCGCAAAAAATAATAATAGACGGATCATCTGAATTAACATATGGATTTGGTGCATAATATGTACATGCCCAAAATTCTATGTATTTTCTTAAGTATGAATCGTCAAAATTATATAAATAATTTTGCATTCTGTATTGTTTATCACTTTTATCTTCTAATCCAAATTGACATGCTTGTTGGTAAGATGTCTTTTTATAACCTTTATGGGAGGATTCAATTATATTTCCAACTTCATCCCAATTCATTGTACTAAATGCTTCAGGATATATTTCTAGAAGTGATTTTAAATTATCTAAAGTAAAGTTTCTAAATCTAGCGAATGGCGAAAATGACATTTTTTTATTCCTCCTTTAAGTTTGGATAACATTTGATAATTTCTTCCATTATATGAATTAAAACATCAACAACTATTGAATTTCCAGCTTGTTGATACATTGCTGTATCAGATACAACTATTTTAAAATTATCAGAAAAGCCCATTAATCTTAAACATTCACGTGGAGTTAATTTTCTTAATCTACCATCTGTAGTAACATAATTATCCACACCAGCACGATGCATCTTATGCATTGTAGTCAAAAGAGGTCTTGCAATTTCAAGATCTGTTTTTGGTTTACTATAAAAGTTTTTAGTTCCTGTTGATAATACATATTTTTCCACTTTTTCTGATAAAAAATATTTTTCTAAATCAGGAATATTATTTTTCTGTGCTTCTGCTTCTGACTGAAAAACAAAATCTCCGTGCCAATTAAATTGCTGATTTTTCTTTTGGCAAAGTTGAACATCACCATCAATTTGTGTAAATCTCTTTTCAAGATTTTTTTGTTTTGTCACAAATTCAACGCCTTTTTTTGGTAAAAAATAGCCGCCTGGTGCATTATCCATTAAAAAATCTTTCATCTTTTTTATTAATTCAATTGGCTCTGGGAACGAAAAAGAGGAAGTAAGTTTCAAATCATTTCTAAATCCAACAACAAAAAGTCGTTCTCGGTTCTGTGGAATTCCATAATCCTTTGCATTTAATACTTTCCATGAAAAGTTATAGCCAAGTTCTGAAAATACTTCTTGCATCTTTTTCCATGTCTTCCCATTATCATGTGATACTACTGCACGAACATTTTCATATATAAATACTTTTGGCTTAATTTCATCAATTAATCTTGCATATTCATAAAATAATGTTCCTCGTGTATCTTCCAAACCTCTTTGTTTTCCTACTAATGAAAAAGACTGACACGGACTTCCACCAACAAATAAATCAACTTGATCTCTGTACTGCTGTCCATTTAAAAATGCTACATTCCAATGAAAATTCTTATCGTCAACATCATAATTAGCCATATAAGACTGTTTAACTTTATTACGTTTTTCAAGTCCACTATATAATGAATCAACATATGTTTTTCTTTTATCCCAGTCATTTCCAAATGAGTCTAATTTTTTTTGAACTTTTAAATAATTAATTTTTTCATGTAATTGACTAGTACGTTGTGATAAATCTTGAACTTTACGAATTATTTTCTTGCCGTTAATTGATTCCAAATATGTATATTCATCATTTAATAACACTGCAACGTCTTCCCATTTTATATTGTCAGAACTAACAAATTCTATTTTGTTTGATAAATTTTCAATGGAGTTATCTTTTTTATAGTCATTAACTATTTCCAAAACAATTTGAAGATGCTTGAATTTCTTTTGGAAATCCGAGCCTAGTTTAAGTTCCTTCTTAAATGAATTATATTCTTTCATTCTAATTGACTTAATATTTTGCATATTAATTAATGTTTCTAATATTGCATCAACTTTAAATTCATGTGTACTCTTTATCTTTTCTATAGACTTTGAAACACTATTAAATTCAGTTTCAGCTTCAGCTAACATATCTGCTAACTGGTTTTTATATAAATCTTCTACTTCGTTATCAAATTGTATATCTTTAATAATGTTTTTTAGCTCAACTAATTCTTCTTTAATAACATCAATATCCATTCCTATATTTTTAGTTAATATTTCCACATCCCCGTTATCACACGCAAAGACAATCTCATTTTTTAAATTCATTCTTTTTAATGCATGTTCAATAGCACCAATACCACTAAATACAGTAGCTAATTTAATCATATTTATTTTTACACCTCATTTTAATGCTTAATTTTTCTCATAAATTATTTCAACAATATCATCAAAAGTACAATTTAGACATTTACATATTTTAATCAACGTTTCCATTGATACTGTTTGATGCTTTGATAATTTAGCCAAAGTTCCAGCAGTTAAATCCGCTTCTTTAGCCAAGTCTGTTTTTTTCATTCCTTTATCTATCAATAACTTAAATAAAGGATTATAACTTATTTCCATATAATTATCCCTCATATTCGTTCATTGAATATTATATAGGAATTCATCTGTAAAGCGAAGAAAAAAATCACTTTTTAGTTATATTTCTTCTAAACAACAAGAAAATGATTCTTTTATTGATTAGTCATTTCTTGTATGTTCTAATTATAGCAATGAACAATTTCTATACTTACCAAATGACCTCTATATTTTACTAAATTGGTACAGATCTCTGTTTCAGACAGTTGATCTGTATTTTTTTTATAAATTCCTAGCTTTTTGTGCAATTTTTAGGCTCTTTCGTCGGCTCTATAAGTGAAGGGATGTCCCTTCACTTAGCTATAGACGTAAAGGAGGAACTAAAAATGGCTAAAGGTTATAATCACAAAAGTGCTGAGCTTGAATTCAAAAAAATGAAGCAAAAGGACAATGAATTCATGCGTCGGAATGGAATGTCAGAACCAAACATCGACAAAATGTATCTTCATGATCGTAAGGATTTTAATTCAGATCGTAGATATAATGAACGCAAATCAAAACACAACGATTTATTTATCACTATTGCTACACAACCAAGTGAAGATCTTGTATCATCCGCAATAACACTGGAAGAATTTCTTGATCGAATCCCAATTGTACCTTTATCACAAGCTTTAGAAATGGTTAGTGCACAAGTTAGGCTGATGAGCTTTCTTAAAACTATGGGGTATAGTGATACAGAAGTAGCACGTATTATTGGTGTACATCCATCTACAGTTTGTAGAAATCTAGATAATTTATATGATTTATATCAGTTTTTCAGAAGATACGAAATGGACGAATAATGCAGACAAAGCGGAACCAACATGGATTCCGCTTCTTTTAAAATTTAGACATTGAATGCGTTACTATTTCTTGATGCTCTATATCCTCAATTTCATATTCTTTGAATTGATCATAGAAATCACCATACATGTAATCACTTAAAAATTTTGCAAACTCTACTGCTTTTTCATCCACTTCCTCTGGCAAGTATTGCATCGCATGATATAGCTCCAAAACATCCAACAATGACTTAACATGATCATCGTAAAATATAGACTTTTTCATCATTTTCCTCCTGAAAATAAAAAAATTATAACTTTTTTTCAATTTCGTGCAATTTTTGGACGTTTTCGTCGGCTCTATAGTGAAGGGGCAATTAAGTCTCTTGTCAGATCTTTGAAAACTTCATAACAACTATTAGATACAAACACTTATATATTGAGCTAGATCACTACTGCGCGATGATGGATCTATTCCGAGCGATGATACTTTAGAATGACAAACAATGTTGCTGATTGTGCTATGACAATATATAAGATAATGATACTTCTGGCGATAGGCCCACGCGTAAGATGGGTTGGTGCAATTCCAATGAAAGAAATGTGGCAAACTTCTTGTCTAATAGGATTCCTTTGTTTTCGGGTAATCAGGTGATAAATAGAAAACACAATAAATAAATTTTAAATAAAACATCAACCGGGAGCTAATCCCGGTTTTACATATAAGGAGTGATTGAAATGAAAGTTAAAAGAGGAGATGTTTATCTTGCAGATTTAAGTGATGCAAATGGTTCTGAACAAGGAAAAATACGCCCTGTTGTTGTAATACAAAATAATCGTGGTAATAAATACAGTCCAACTACGATTGTTGCTTGTCTTTCTTCTAAAGTATATTCCAAGCATCATTTACCAACGCATTACTTATTACCAGAAGGATTAGGATTGAAGTACAAATCTATGGTCATGTGTGAACAGATCCGTGTTCTTGATAAAAGTCGTTTAATTAAGAAGATAACGAAATTAGATAAAAGACATATGATGCACATTGACCGTCGCATTAAAATCAGTTTGGATTTAAAACAACAACACTTACATAGTCGGAAATAGGAACAACACCGACTATGCATTATTTCTCCCTGGAAGCAGCATTTATTAGAACGTAGCTGCTTCCTTTTATTTTGCAGGTGGGAATCATTTTTTCAAAAAAAGTATAACAATATCGAGGAGGAGATTAACATGGACAGACACAGTGCAAGATTTATTGATGCAGAAGAACTAGCTGCACTTACAGGTGTATCAAAAGCTGGAGCTTATAAAATCATTCAGCAGCTTAATGAAGAATTAAAACAAAAAGGATATTTAATTGTACGCGGAAGAGTTATCTATCCTTATTTCTATGAAAGATTTTTTGGAAAGGATGATAAAAATGCCAGTATACAAAGATAAGAAGCGTGGCACATGGTATATTGTCACACGTTACAAAGATTGGACTGGCAAACTTAGAACCACCACAAAAAGGGGTTTTAAAACAAAGATGGATGCCAAAAATTATGAGATTGATTTTACTGAAATGAAAAACAATAGTCTTTCAATGACATTTGGAAGTTTCGTTAAAATTTATATGGATTCCATGCAAAATCGTTTAAAAGAAAATACACTACTCACAAAACAAACAATTATTGAAAAGAAGTTCCTTCCCTATTTTAAGGATAAGAAATTATGTGACATTACACCTAAAGATGTCATCTATTGGCAAAATGAAATGATGAAACAGACAAGTAAAAAAGATAAAGAATTTTCTCCAACTTATCTTAAAACAGTACACAATCAATTAAGTGCCATTTTCAATTATGCCGTCCGCTATTATGGACTTAAAGATAATCCAGCAAGAATTGCAGGATGCATGGGAAAAGAAACAAATGGAGAAATGCAATTTTGGACAAAAGAAGAATACATGAAGTTTTCCAAAGCCATGATGAAAAAAGATGGAGTTTTCCAGGCTTTTGAAATGCTTTACTGGTGCGGAATCCGTCTTGGGGAAATGCTCGCATTAACCCCTTCCGATTTTGATTTTGAAAAGAAAACAGTCCGTATCAATAAAAGCTATCAAAGACTTCATGGAAAAGATATTATTACAGATCCTAAAACAGCTAAAAGTAATCGTGTAGTTCAGATGCCCGATTTTTTAGCTGATGAAATGCAGGATTATATTTCAAGGTTTTATACCATAGAACCTGATGAACGTATTTTCATACTCACAAAATCACTCTTACATCATGAGATGGATCGCGGATGTAAAGAAACTGGAGTGAAACGAATCCGTATTCACGACCTTCGTCATTCACATGTTTCATTATTAATTGAGATGGGATTTACTGCTGTAGACATTGCCAATCGAGTTGGTCATGAAAGTGTAAAAATCACCTATCGGTATGCTCACATGTTCCCATCTAAAGATGAAGCCATTGCCAAAAAGCTTGCTGATATTCGAGGAGACACTTTTGATGAGCAAAAAGAATCTTGATCGTAAAGGTCGCTTTAGAAACAAAATTGTTTCTGTACGAATGTCTGAAGAAGAAGCTAAACTTCTTGACCGCCGTGTTTTGTTATCTGGACTAACAAAACAGGATTACATAATCAACTCTATCCTTGGTAAAGAGATAGCTGTTTATGGAAATCCATACGTTTTCAAAAATCTTCACGATGAGCTTATGCATCTCATTGAAATGTATGGAATAGAAGTTGAAAACGATGATGATGAAGAAATTATCGCAATTACTCTTCAAATGATTTTGGCAATGAGAAAAAAAGAGAGAAAATTGATTTTTCCGGAATAAAATGTTGTCAAACTGTTTTCACAATTACATAGAAAAGTGTCAAACAGCCCATGAAATAGGGCTTTTTTGATAGCTGTGTTATTATTATTTGTAATTAACATTTTTCTATGTTTTAGATAGTATTTTTCTGAAAAAATGAAGAAAATAAAACTTAAACCTCCATAAAATTGGTTAACATTGACAAAAAAGAAGCCAACTTTTTGAAATTCTAAATTGAAATTTCCATCAATGATGAAAATTAGGCTCAACCTGCAAACCATGGCTTGCAGGTTGGACAAAAATTCACAAAATTTAAGTCAAATTTCATCAAAATCAGGCCAAAAAAGGGCTTAAATCATCGAATTTTGCTGATTTTTTTGTTTTCACAAAAACAAAAATCGGAAAAATGTTTTCAAAATGTTTTCACGACCATTTTGAGCATCAAAAAAGTCGCCTGTTTAAGCGACTTTTCGACATTCTATATGATCATTCGTAACCAATTCCCCGCTATTTTTGCAATTATCTCCCCGCAACTCCAAGTTTTTCTCTTATAAAAAAACTCTCTTTTTTCTCTTTTATTTTCATTTTTAAAAGAAGAAAATTTGCTTGAAAATAATATGCTTTTATTCACGAAAAGTGGCTTAAATACAAGGTTTTTGTTATGTGAAGTCGTGTTTTTTACCAAACAAAAAGACCCTGCATTTTTTCAACGCAAGGTCTAATTTCTTTTTTTATTCTATTTTATTTCTTTATTAAGTTTCCTTTCCCCACGGAGCGATAGTTGCTAATCTCGTGGAAAAGAGGCTTGTGAATCGTCATAGAGTAAAATATACCTTGCAAATTAAGAATACAATGGTTATCCTCAGATTACAAGACATTTTTAATTTCTATCAATATAATTTTTGACATAGGTGTCCTTTGCCAAGCTATATATAAGTCAAGCTATATATAAGTACAATTGGTAAATCATATTCTTTTTGACAACATGAGAAAAGACTGACTTTACAAGCCAGCCAAATCTTTTTTATGTTCCCTTTTAATCATAGAAATCTTAGATGACTGAAGCTTTTAAAACATAGACTCATAAGACGAAAGTTTTTCGGAGAACAAAGGAAACAATAGCTACTCCAGTCACCAGATTTCAATATATATGTCTGTTTTATTTTTTTATAACAAAATTTTATTTCATTTCATCTGGCACATTGGCTGGCACTGCTGTGGTAAATAATTTAATATGCCAAAATCCATCATCTAAATTAGGAACAAGGATTATTCTGTACACTGTACTTGCTAACACGTACTGTCCTTTTTCTTTTTTCCATTTTACATCAAAGCCCGAATACACCCCCGGCTCTGGCCAAACATCATTTTCATAGCCTAATCCCGGAAGAATCTTTTCAAACAATTCATCATACATTACTTGTTCAAGATCATGTCCATTAAGCGAAGCTTCATATGGCGTTTGCATTTCAATTAAATAACATGGAACAAAAATTTTTTTAGTAGATTTTCTCTTCTCCAAAAAATCTAATTTGGCCATTTGATCATCCATCTTCATACTTTCTTCAATGTTCCAAGACGAATACTCATCGTTAGGCATACGTGTTTTTGAATGTGGCTCATCCCAAACATCAACACTTATCACTCTATAACCAGAATGCGACTTGAGTGTGAGTCCACGTGCTTGAATTGCTTTTTCTTTTTGAATGCGCATTAAATTTCGATATGTTGATAATCCTAGAACAATATGAGTTGCGTCTCGTACATCTGTAACACTTACATATGTTCCTTCAGTTGATTCCTTTACTTTTATTTCTTTCATTAGATAAAACCTCCTTTCCGTAATCACAAAGAAGACCAGGACCAATTAACTCAGGTCACGGCAAATAATTGTTATTATGTTTTAAGAAAAATAATTTATACATGTAATACATGACCAAAAAATCTATAGATATAAATTTGTTTTACCTTTCTTTATCAATAGATTCTTGGTTAATAAAATCACGCTCAAAATATAAATTTTTTCTTTGAATATGCTTCTTTTTTTCTCTCGAAGATATATTGTTTATCGACTGGAAATCAAGTTCAATTTCCTGAGTAGCTTTCACTGGAGATTCCTTTGCATCTCTATTTTCTTGAAATGTTCGTTCAAGTCTTTCCATAGAGATTTCTCTACAAAACGTTCTTGAAAGATTAGAATCCCTGAATTTCCTTCCTTTGTCATTATAAAAAACGATGTGCTTTCGATTTTTATTCCAATTCACATGCCACCCTACTCGCATCAGATAATCTACAAATTCGTCCTTCGTTTTACTTAAAAAAGTAGCTCTTTCAACTGCTTCGAAGCAATCTTGAATATCAGATTTTCCTTCGATAACTTTATGTTTGTTCATATTCCAAGTCGACATACCTTCACGATTTATACCCTCATATGTTTTTCCTTTCTCAGTAATAACAAGACCATACTTCTTGCACAGTTCGTCATTCAGACGTCTCATCTCCATGAGATCATCTCGAGTCTCATGAAGTTTCCTTCCGTCAAGATAAGAAACGCTGTTTGTTACAATATGTGTATGCAAATGTGACTTTTCCTCATGAACTACAACTAGTGCCTGATATCCGAAAAAATAAGATTCTGCAAATTCAACACCATACTTAAGTGCTTCTTCAGGAGTAATCAATTCATCTCGGTGCCAACTTACAATTGAATGCGTACATTGTCTACCATCCATCTTGTGCCATATCATTTTTTCATCAAGAAAAGCATTATAAACACTATCGCTACTGACCTTATCGTTAGCATATGGTCCTGTTACAGCACTTAGCAATTCTTCTTTATCATTTCTTAGGACATAGCGTATTGTTCTTTTTAATCCAGCTTTTGATTTTGGCCTACGAGATACGATCTTAACAATTCCCATAACATAACTCCTTCGAATCTACATTCTTTAAACTGTTCTATTAATGAATGAATTTCTTCTTTATCAGGTAGTTCACCATAAATCTCATTGAAAGTGATAAACCCATCTAAATCTGTAATAACTTGGTTAATTGCACTTAATTGTTTTGCCATGTTTTTATTAAGTTCAGTTAATGCTCCTAGTTCTTTTCCATTAGTGATTTCCTTATCTAAAGCAGCAGCTAAAAGATATTTTTGTTTTGACAAACCACTTTCAGCTACTTTCTCACTGAAAAAAATATATTCTTCATCTGTCATTCTAAATAAAACTTCTTTTGTTCTTTTTCTCATTTAAATCAATTCCTTTCTAAACAAATTGGCTTATGGGGTTCTAGGGGCACCCCCCTAGCAAGCAGTCTGATGGATTTCCATCAGGCGTAGCTTGCCTAACAATGCCCAAAGTATGTATAAGACCTTTTTCGCTATAATAGTTATAATATAAAATAATATCAATTAACCCTTTGTGCTGAGGAGCTTGTGTAGATCACATTTTCTCATCAGCCTTTTGTGTTAAATATCGTCAAAATCACCTCTTTGAAGTGCCTCTTTTAGGTTACGATAAAGTAGTTCTCTAATTAGCCTTCCACTCTCTTCTTCTCTGCAAAAGATTAGAGTCATGTTATAGCGCGAAATATATGCCATGATGTTTGCTAACAAAACTTCAGGATCCATTTTTGATCTATAGCGATGCGCAAAGATATCAGCCCAACTTGCATTCTCACAAAGAAGATAGATCCTACACTCAACTTCAGCCGCTCGCTCCATTTCATTTTTGAATTGTTCTTTTTTTCTTCCAACAAAACATCCGACAAGTTCATTAATATCCATTTTGCGCTCTATCAAAGCTACAGGTTCTCTGCACTCAAGAATACTTCGTCCCGATGGTAGAACTGCATCATAAGTATAATCTGCAACATCTAGCTTTCGTCGCTCGAATGGTACACCAAACTGCATATATCGCCTTTTTGCCCGTTCATTCACATGCTCTCTGGTATCAATTGCAATTCTGAAACTCGACAAAGTTTTTACTTGATCATAAGATTTCATTTCTCCTTCACCTCACTCTTTCAATAAGTAATTAATATGTTCTTTCGCTGTCTTCATCATCTATTAAAGATGGTAATACATCGTTTTCGTCAAGTTTTTCAATCAAGTGCAAATCATAAAAATGTGTGACTACTCTAACTTTGCAAGTATGCTCTTCTACTTGTCCTAAAATTTGACTTTCAATCAAGGCGCAAACATGTAGCCCTATCATATCTTCAATTCGACGGTTATATGTATAACTTAAATTCGAATCTTCCAGTGCACGTACGAATTCTCTAAACTTTTCCATTATTTTGCTTGTGGCATACTTTTTCCCCACATATGGTAAAGAAATGTAAAAATAGCCCTTATACTTTTGGTTTTCACTTTTTTGTGTTTTGTAATCATAATCAAAATAACCCTTA
>OBXA01001385.1_pt1 | contig 14312 bp, 8 predicted proteins | sample 1538121 | NCBI WGS metagenome assembly OBXA01 (sample SAMEA2580133, study PRJEB22360) | human gut metagenome | biome: human gut; feature: human-associated habitat; material: faeces | place: Denmark | collected 2008/2010 | reverse complement strand
TATCAGTGCAATAAAATCCCCCGGCCATTGGCCGGGGGATTCGTTCGCCCTTACAGGAAAGTATTTACTTTTCCAGTTCGGTCCAGTCACGAGTTTCGCGCAGTTTGCTCCACTTCTCGTGCTTGTTTTCCTTGAGGTCGTAATAGTGGCTGTTCGTAGCCTCCTGTACGGCCAGGTAATACCATGCGGAAGTATCGGAGTTGTCGCTCCACTTGATCATGTCGTTGTGCAGGTCCTCTGCGGTCTCCGGGAGGCGCTTGAGGACGCGGTTTACGAGCGTCATCGCCTCAGCACGGGTGATCTTGTTATTCGGACGGAAGGTGCCGTCGGTATAACCGTTGATCCAGCCGTTGTTGGCAGCGGCGCTGATTTCGTTCTTTGCCCAGTGGGATGCAATGTCGCTGAAGTCAACAGCAGTCGTGTTGGCCTTGTCGTCAAAACGAGCTGCGATCGCAGCGAACTCCGCACGGGTAATCGGCGCATTCGGATTGAACTTGCCCTGGCTGTCGCCCTTTACGATGCCCATAGCGCTCAGCGTAGAAACCGCGTGGTTGTACCATGCGCCGGCTGCTACGTCGGAGTAGCTGTTGGACTTCGTAGAGTTTGCATTGCGGGTCTCGTCGGTCAGCAGACGGAAGAAGATGGTTGCTACCTCAGCACGGGTAATGCCGTTCTGCGGACGAACGGTGCTGTCCGGATAGCCTACAATGTAAGCATAGTGGTCATCGCCGTTCAGACCGGTCGGTACATCATCCGGAATGGTAACGGTGGGCTTGTGGCTGCCGCCGCCCCCGCCGCCGCCGGAGGAGGATTTTTTCGCATAGGTATAGGTGAATACGGTGTCCTTCTCAACCTTTGCATTGCCGACAGGGGTCGTATCCCAGGAACCAGCACGGTAGCCGGAGTTCGGCTTGTCGCCTACGGCCGGGATAGAGGTGATCGGAACCACAGCGTATTTGAGCTCATCGCCGGTTTTATTGTCCTTGAACGGAACATAAACAACGATGTCAGCGCTGCCGCCGTTATTCCACTCGCCGTTTACAACCTTGAATGCAAGACGGTACTCCCACGCGTCCGGGATGCCGTTGCCGGTCTCGTCCGGCTTCTCACCGCCCTTGACGTCAAGGTAGTAATGCAGGTCGATGGTAACGTCCTTGATCAGCTTTTCAAGGTTCTCGGTAACCGTGGTCAGACCAGAAACGTAAACGTAGGTCTGATTTTCAAAGGTCTCCTGCGTATTTGCGGTGTAGAGATTCTTGATCTCAGTGTTCTCAACAGCAGTCTGGGGCTCGCCGTTGACTACCTTAACCTCAACACCCTTTTCGTTGTAGAAATGCTTGTTGATGGTGTACTCATGCTTGTTCTGGGTGAAGGTGCCCTTGATGGTCACATTACGAGCAGGCATCTTGAAGCCGCTGCTGTTGAATGCAGCATCATCAGAGGTCCAGCCAGAGAAGGTGTAGCCTTCCTTGGTCGGAATGTCGCGGATTACAACGCCAGCGTCAACCTTGTAGGTGTCCGTTGCGTACTCAGCGCCGTCAACCTTGTAGGTTACATTGTACTCGTTGGCAACAAAGGTGCCCTTGATGGTCACATTACGAGCAGGCATCTTGAAGCCGCTGCTGTTGAATGCAGCATCATCAGAGGTCCAGCCAGAGAAGGTGTAGCCTTCCTTGGTCGGAATGTCGCGGATTACAACGCCAGCGTCAACCTTGTAGGTGTCCGTTGCGTACTCAGCGCCGTCAACCTTGTAGGTTACATTGTACTCGTTGGCAACAAAGGTGCCCTTGATGGTCACATTACGAGCAGGCATCTTGAAGCCGCTGCTGTTGAATGCAGCATCATCAGAGGTCCAGCCAGAGAAGGTGTAGCCTTCCTTGGTCGGATTGTCGCGGATTACAACGTTATCGCCAACCTTGTAGGTCTCGGTCGCGCCATACTGCTCGCCGTCAACCTTGTAGGTTACATTGAAGTCGGTTTTGACAAACTCGCCCGTGATGGTCACATCGTGCGAAGGCATGGGGAAATTAGCAGCCTTCTCGTTGCCGATCTTCCAGCCGGTGAAGGTGTAGCCTTCCTTGGTCGGATTGTCGCGGATTACAACGTTATCGCCAACCTTGTAGGTCTCGGTATTGCCGACCTTCTCGCCGTCAACATAGTACTCTACGTTGTAAGCAGTCTTAACCCATTTTGCATACAGATGCAGGTCGCCCATCAGCGTAGTCGGTTCGTATACCTCGGTGCAGTTTGCATCCTTGTACCAATCGACGAAGGTATAGCCCGAACGCTCGGGCAGACTGGTATCGCCATAGGTGGTGAGTGCCTGATATTCATCGCCGGTGGTGGCGGTGACAACGTAGGTATCGTCATCACCAAAGTTGGAATGGTAGGTGACATTAACGTCTACGCCCTTCAGGTAACCGTCAACATGGTAACCGTCAGACTGATGCTTAATGGTATACCATACGATCTGGAAACCGGTGCCGTTGAAGCTCTCGCCGAGCAGGGCATTTCTGGCGTCAATAGTGGTATGGGTTTCCGGCGTGTAGGTATTACCGTTCCAGTTGCTCGGGGTGAAGAAACCGAGATTATCCGGTACGTCCAGATAGCCACTATCATTAAGGCCGTGTTCGATGTCGGTAACCGAATCGCCGATGTAGCGGACTTTCTTCTTGCCGGCATCGGTCAGAAAACCTTCGTAGCCGGTATCCGCATTCAGAGTCAATACGCCACCGTCGCTGCCCGTGATACCGAGAGCCTTGTTATCACTGCTCGGCAGGTAATTTTCCTGACCCTGGTCAGCGTTGGTCTTCGGCGTACCGCGCTTCGGCAGAAGGATGAAGTACATGGCTTCCTGCGGCTGAGGCTTCCACCATGCTAAATCGACTTGTGGCTCCTGCACGCTAATTTCATTTTCCGGAGCATTGCTTTCTGCATCATTATTCTGAGAATCATTTTCATTGGAACTGCTATTATTGCCAGACTCCGCAACGTCCGTACCGCCGTTTGCGCCGTCGTCAGACGGAGCCGGAGCGGGATTCTGGTCCTCGGCAGGCGCCTCGGTATCAGAAGAAGAGGGAACATCGGGAGTTTCAGTGGGGTCTACTGCGGGGGCGGAATCAACCACCGGCACCGAGTTTTCGATATCCGGAAGGGTGGTGACGCCTTCATCGTCGGCCAGCGCCCAGGTTGGGCACATGGTCAGCGCCATGATAGTCGCAAGTGCTCCTGCGAGCAGACGTTTACGCATATTCTTTTTTAACATAGGAATACCTCCTTGGTCAGCGTGCATGCTGATCGAGAGGGATTGCAAATGTATTTCTGGCAACCGGCTGCCATGCGGAAAGAGACTTTCCGTTTAGGCCCCTGGCTTTGCGAGACCGGCTTTCACCGATGGTGCCTTTGTCTGTACAACTTGCTCCTCAACGAGCCGCACAGATCATGTGTGTTTGGGTTTACGATAGTCTCAGAATGCAATGCAGTTTCAACCTCCAAATAAAATACCCCCTTTACAGCGCGCATAGCTCTGCAAGGGGGTAACAAAGTACCTTTGGCAACCGGCTGCCATGCGGAGAGGAAAAATCCTCCGTTTAGGCCCATCTGGCTTTGCGACACCGGTTTTCACCGGCTGTGCCTTTGTCTGTACCTGTATCCCTTTACGGAAGTCATGCACAGAATTTTACGATCCTTTCTGTCGGCAGATACGCCGGGCTGCATGCACAGCCCTTTGCCCGCACAGGACAGAAACCCTCCGGATCTTTTTTCTTCAGTATACCATAAATGCCTGCGAATAACAAGCAAATACTGTAAAAACGAAGAAGAATTCCAATCCGGAATCGTTTTTTTATGCAAGAAATCGCCGCTGATCGAACATAAACATGTTCAATCAGGACCATTTGCATACAAAATAAAAAATGTTAAGCCGCAGCTACCGCAAGCGCGTCGTTGGTGTTGGTGTAGGTCAGCGGAGATACGCAGTCATGCAGGGTTTTTGCGTTCTTCACGCTGCGGGTAACCGCGTAGGTCAGGTCGATCTGATACCACTTGCCGTTCAGGTTTACCTTGTTCCAAGCGTGGTAGCTGGAGCCGGCGTAGCCCTTGGTCAGTGCACACGGGATGCCCTGGCTGCGGCACATTGCTGCAAACAGCGAGGAGAAATCGTAGCAGATACCAGTGGTGCCCTTCAGGGTAGCGGCGGTATTCGGGATGTACTTGGTGATCTTGCCGCTGGTGATCTCATTCGCCAGCTTGTTATCATAAGTATAACGGCTTGCCATGTAGTTGTAGATGGCGATAACCTTAGCCTCATCGGTCTTGGCGTTCTTGCAGAGCTCAGCAGCCTTAGCGGATACCGTGTCGCCCTTGGAGAACTGAACCTCGGAAGTGGAGACCAGATACGGAGTGTAGCTGTCCTTAACGGTTATGTTCATGGACTTGGACTCGATCTGCTGATAGGACGTACCGGAAACGTTGCGGTACAGCGTTACGGTGTACTTGCCGTTGCCCTTATCGAGAGAGAAGGAAGCATCCTTGCCGCTCGGGCAATCATAGAATATGGTCTTGCCACCGTTGTACTGAATACCAACCTTGAGTCTTGCACTCGAGGAGTAGTTTACGGTAACATAACCGTGGGTGGAATTGCTCATATCCACAACATCATTTGCTGCTGCTGCGGTAACGCCCATCGAGAGGGCAGCTGCTGCAAAAACTGCGCATGCAAAACGAAAAAGCCGCTTCATATCCGGCGATCTCCTTTCGGTAACTGGCTGCCAGCCCTCTCGATGAGGGGTAAGGCCCTATAGCTTTGCGTCGCCACCTTTCGGTGGGTTTGCTATTATCGTTTGAGATGCGGTCAAAGCGACTGCATCATCTTCTTTTATCCTCACTATAGCGCATCTATCGCGTTTTGTCAACAGGGTTTGACAAAAAAAGAAGAAATTATGACACATTGCCGCAGATTTACCGAAAATATGACATTTTTCCCGATTTCCCCGCTCTTATTGCAGCGGTTTGTCCGGGAATGCAGCTTGCTCCAAAGCGTGAGATGGCGCAAAGGATCGGTAAACAGACGGCGGCAAGGGAATACCCCTGCCGCCGCTTTCCATCGGTTGATTTGCTTATTTGCTGCCGTACAGTCTGTACAGGAACGTGACGATCTGTGCTCTCGTGCAGTTGTTATGCGGGCCGAACAGACCGTTTCCGATGCCGTCGGTGATGCCCTTCTGCTCTGCCCATGCTGCCGCATCGGCGTAGTATGCATCGGCAGGTACATCGGTGAAGGCCGCACTGCCGCTGACCACCGGACTGCCTGCCGCACGGTACAGGAGCGCTGCGCCTTGTGCTCTCGTGCAGATGGTGCCGGGTGCAAACGTTGTATCGCTCGTGCCCTCGGTAATGCCATTCTCAACCGCCCATGCAACTGCCTTGGCGTAGTATACATCTGCTGGAACATCCGCGAAGCTGCTCAGCGCCTTCGGTTCAGGCGAACCTGCCGCGCGCCACAGGAAAGTGACGATCTGCGCTCTGGTGCAGGCAGCGTTCGGAGCAAACAGCGTGTCGCTCATACCTCCGGTAATGCCCTTCTGCGCCGCCCAGAGGACTGCATCGTAGTAGTAATCCTCCGCGTGAACGTCGGTGAAGAAGTTGAGCATGGTGTTGTCTTCCATAAAGACTGCCTTCACCGTGACCTTGCCCGCCGGCATGACGAAGGTGTACTTGCCGCCGCCCTTGTCGGTCAGCTCGAGCGCCTTGCCGTCCTTGTCCAGCACGGTCAGGCTTTCAAGGGTGTAGCCCTTGTCGGGGGTTGCCGTGATGGTCACAGTGTCGCCCTTGGAGGCAGATTTGGGAGATACGGTGACAGTGCCGTGTTTTACATCATCTACAGATACCGCATAGCTGGGTGCGGAGAAGCCTCCTCCGCCGCCTCCGCCACCGCCGCCGAAAGAACCGCCGCCGGAGGTAGAGTCTGTGATGCGAATGATAATCTTCTTTTCCACGATCACATTGGTGTCTGCGTTGACCGCAGCACAGATCAGGGTCATCGTGCCATCCTGATCACCAAAGCTGAGTGTATTTCCGCTGATAACGGCATGCGTATCATTCTTTTCCAGCGTCCATCGTACAGAAGCCGGATAAGCCGCCAGCTCTTCCGGAGTAAAGGCCTTGCCAAACTGATCGAGCGTCGTTACCTTAGCTGCAGACAGATCCAGCGTAGTGTTTTTCCGAACAGACGACGGAATTCCGTCTGCGGTGATCGCAGTCAGCCGTCTCGGAGCATTGACCGTCAGCGTAATGTGGTTACTCTCGATGTCGCCGGAACGGGCATAAATCTCGGTAGAATCTTCTTTCAGTGCCTTGAGTGTTCCGTTTTCGAGCGAAACCACATCCGGCTTGGAGGTAACCCATTCAAAGCTGCCGCCGGTCATTTCTCTGCCATACTGATCGTAGCCGGCAGCGGTAAACTGATCTGCAAGAACCGCATTTTCATCCAGCCGCAGGACAAAACCGTCCTTCATGTCGGCGCGGATTGTCTTGAGGGTCGGCTGCTGCTCAACCTTAACAACGACATTCTTTGCAGTCTTGCCGGCAGAGGCAGAGGAGGCTTCCAGAATCACATCCGCATAGGAGGCATCCGGGACACTGCCAACCGCAACGAGCAGTTTTCCGTTTTCAATCGTGGCATTGGTCTGATTGGTGTCTGCCAGCGTCCACTCGATGTCCGACGGAATTCCACAGGGATTGCCGTGCTGATCGCGCGCCAGCAGCGGAATGCGGGACAGATCATACTCTGCGCCCTCTACTGCGGCGGGAGCGCCGTCATTATAATACAGCTCATTCAGATACGGCTTTGCCGTCACCTGTACGGGCAGCGGCTGTGCCGTCCGATAGACCGTTTCGCCCTGCTCGTCCTGTCCGACCGGATAATACAGGGTAACCGTATCCGTGCCGACTACAAGACCGGTGATTACGCTGCCGCTGATTTCGGCATAGTCCTTGTCCGTGGCAAGCCGCCACTCGAACAGGCCATCGTTAAGCGTCATATCCTCGCCATACTGATCCTTGGCCTCCACATCGAGCGTGCTCAGGTCAAAGGTGTTCGCCGTATCATCATTATAGATGAGATTGGGAATCGTGCCGTTCACGGTCAGCGTATCGAGCTGCCGTTCGGGCAGAACCTGCAGCGGTACACGGTTGGATTCCGTGCCGTTCACTACGGCATAAACCTGATAGGTTCCCGGCGCGGTAAACTCGATGCTGCCCGTGGTTTCGTCAACCGTAATGTCATCGTTTGCTTCTGCATACCACTTGACCTTGCCGGTTACATCAAAATCGTTGCCGTCCTCGTCCAGAGCGGTCACAGTCAGTGCGGAAACATCGGCGGTGTTGCTGCCGTCGTTGAAGTAGAACGGCTCAAAGCTGCCCTCTACCGTAACCGAGGAAAGCACAACGGGCAGGATGGTCAGTTCAATCAGCTCGCTGTTGAAATTATCCGTTGTTTCGATCGTATCCTTCGGCTGATAGCGCAGGAACAGCTGTGCTCCGTCATTCGGCTTGAGCGCCTTGAGAACAGGGTAGCCGTTGCGGTTTGTCGTGACCTCGGCATACTCCGAAGCGTCGTTCAGACCTTCGTCCACAACCGTCCATTCGCCGCTCAGGCGGGGATTGAAGCCGTACCAGTCCACGTCGTGTTCGTTTTTCGCCTCAACCTTGATGCTGTCCAGACGCAGGCTTTGCTGCTCGTACAGAGAAACCTGTTCGGTATCAGGCACCAGACGATCGAGTGCATAGATTGGGTACACCTTCTGCGGGGTGATGACGGTGTTCTTGGAGGTGTAGTGGAACGAACCGAAGTACGGTGCAACCGGCTGACCGGAGCACAGCTGATCGGCTGCCGTCTTGAATTCGCCCTGATACAGGCTGTTCATATCCAGACCGTCGGGGTCGTAGCCGGTGACAGTCCGGTTCTGGATGCGGGCATCCAGATCCTCGATCGCGCTGAGGCCGTTCCGGCCGAAGGTATACACGCCGCTCTTGCGGCCGTCGCCCTTGTAGCTGTACCATTTATGTCCCTGGCTTTTGCCATCCAGATAGCAGCCGGTGACATAAATCAGCATGGTCTTATACTTGATGCGCACTGCACCGGTATAAGGAATGGTCGTTTGCAGGTCGGTCACATCGACATTGATGTCAATGCCCGTATGCGCCGGCAGCGGTACGGAGATGGTATCCGTAATGGACTGCGCGTAGGACTCCTCCTTGCTGCTCTCGTAGGTCTTTTCCATGCCATAGGAGTAAGAAAAGCTCTGCTCTACCTTGGCAGTGGGCGAAAGCGCGGCCAGAACGGGCACGCTGAATTCGACGCCTACCGTGGTCTCCTCAGTCCAGTTCTGTGAATAGGTATTGGAGACTGTGGTCGAGGTAGTAGTGCTTTTTTCATAAGTATAGCTTTTTTCGACCGTGTTTTCGAAGTCGTTGCGGTTTTCCGCCGTCACCTTGTAGCTGTCCGAGCTGCCGCCCAGATTAAACTGATAGCCCTTCTGCTCGAGCGACGCCGTTGTGTCATCCGTCTCGATGGAAGGCGTTTCAAACCGGTTCGCAATACCCTGAATTTCAAAGTCGTAGAACGCCTGTACATAGTAGCCGTAGCCGGTACTTACATAAGAGTGATGGTCATCGCGTTCCCTCTCCGCTCTGGTAGAGACATAATAAACCGGGGTTTCTTCTTCCGGAAGGCTGTTCAAAACACCCGAGCCGTTCAGAACCGCGCTCTGGTCAACAACGCTTCTGACAGCATCCCGCAGACCCTTGGCTGTATACTGTACCTTTGCATAATCTGCCGCAGTCAGAGCGGTATACGGCTCATGATAGCCGTGTTCATTGGTGTCGTTATAGTATGTTTTGGGCAGGACATTGTTCGCGATTGCCGCCCACTTCTCCGCAAATTTGGGATTCTGGATCATCTCCTGCAAAATCTGCTCCTGTGTGCTCGGCAGATTGTAGGTGTCCGAGGCATCAAAGATCTCCCAGTCGTTTTTTGCCGTCACGGCTGCCCCGGCTGTTGGGGGCAGCACCCCTATACACATCGCCACCGCCAGCAGGCCGCACAAACCTCGCCGTCGTATCATCTGCTTTTTACTCATACCATTTTCCTCCTTTTCTGTGTCAGTGTTCCTGCTCGGCCATGGAAAACAGCTCGTTATGGCTCATCTCCACATCACCGAAGCGGACAAAAATGCCGTTTGTCACCGCGCTGTTCCACACCTGCGGGTCGGAAAGTGACCGGAATCGGAATTTATCCAGATAGGGCTTCATATCCAGCAGCAGGCGGCTGCCGGAGATAAAATCGACCTGCAGAACGTGGTCAGTCAGCGGCTTGACTGACTGAATGTATTTCCGGTCCAAATGCGTACCTCCTCTCGCTTACACAAAATGAAAGGTTCACCGTACCTATAGGATACGGTGAACCTTTCAAAAAAACCATTCACAAGTTGTTAGTTTTTATCCGCAAGCAGGTCGAGCAGCAGCTTGCGCTTTGCGCGCGGCTCTCCTGCTATTTGCAGTTTGGTGTAAATTTGATTCACATACTGCCGGATACTGCCCTCGGACAGATACAGCTTTTCCGCGATCTCGCGGTTGTTCAGCCGCTGTGCCATCAGCCGGACAATCTCATATTCCCGCTCGGTCAGCGCAGACAGGGCTTCCGGACGGTCAAATCCGGCCTTTCGCCGCTCTGCGGCTTCTCCCAGTTCGATGATCTGCGCAACCGTTCCGGTTTGCAGCCGCTCTACCAGCAATGGCTTGAGATAGCGATAATTCTCCGCAAACGGAATGACAAAGCCATCCGGTTCCGCGTCGGTCAGTGCCTGATCGAGCTGCGCCTGTGCCTCCGCATGCTTACCCAGCATTTCATACGCCGCTGCCGTCTGGATTCGGATATGCATCGCGACCAGTGCGTAGTGCATGCCTTCGCACACAGCAAGCAGTCTTTCACTCCGGCCAACGACACGGGCGTAGTCGCCCTGTGCCAGACCGACCTGATTTTCAATCATCTCGATCATCGGCTTGCCCGGTGCAAGTGTATGCACAGTTGAAAGCCTGTGCGCGCGGAAAACCTCCGGAATCTTGTCGGTTTTGCCAAGCAAAGCGTAATAATACGCCGCAATCGCGTTCCATAGGTTCAGCCAGGAAGCATTGTGCTGCCGCAGCAGCTCCGCATGCCGCTCGGCAAGCGGGCAGTGATACTTCATCTCCGCAAACAGCGACAGCCGCCACGCCAGAAAATCACAGCACAGCGCCATATTGGCCTGCCCGTTGTCCTGAATCCGGGCGCACGCGCTTTCGAGTTCGATATGTGCATCCGTCAAGCGTCCCTGCAGGAACGCCGCCTCGGCACGCATGATGGTCTCGGCACCCTGACCGTGATTGCCGGTGATTTTATAATAGTGCGGCATGCACTCATCCATCTCGGCAAGCTCGCTCTGCAGCTCACCCGGTGCGCGGTAAAACATCATCAGCACGGACGGCGAGCCGAAGGTCCAGCCGCCGCCGGACTGGATGCTGATCGCCTTCCGCGACATCTGCGCGCTGGCACTCCGGTGCAGGCGGCTCATGGCGCTGATATCGTTGTAGTAGAGAAAGCTCATGATCAGGTCGCATTCTCCCCGCAAATCACCTTTTTCCTGTGCGGAAAGCGCTGTATTTTCGGAAATCGCCGTCAGCAGCAGCTCCTTCAGTTCCAGCATTTTCGGGATATTGCGCCAGTTGAACATACTCCGCATCAGCACCAGAATCGCCAGCGGATGGCTTGCGAGCACCGCTGCCGGGCATTCGTCCAGTGCTGCCAGCACTGCCTTCGGGTGCAGCGAGGAAAGCAGAATGCCTGCATCCTTCTGCAGCGTGCGCAGCATCGCATCGTAATCGCCGTTTTGCCGGTACTCGGTCATGGCATGCAGATACAGCCGATGATCCTCATACCAGATGCCGAGCCGCCCGCGGTAGACGGTCTGCCGCTCCTTCGGCATGGACAGGAAGGTGTGCAGCGCGCATTCCTTCATCATGTGATGAAACCGGTAGGTCGCGCCGTCCGGCAGACGCTTGACAAACGCATTCTGCCCGGTCAGCGCGGCAAGCAGGTCCTCGGCGTACGCGTCTGCCATGACGAACTGCGCCATTTCGACCGTAAATTCGTCGGCAAGTCCCATCACCGCAAGGAATTCCCGCTGTTTTTCGGGCAGCGGATCAATCATCGCAGCCGTAAAGATAGAGGAAATATCCGAATTCGGGTCCGGCAGCACACCGTGCTCGGAAAACATCCGCAGATTCAGATAAACCGCCGAAAACCAGCCCTCGCTGTAATACAGCAGCGTATCTATCTGCTCATCGGAAAGCGCGGTTCCGCACCGCTTGGTATAGACCGCCAGCTCGGTATGGTTAAGCCGAAGCTGCGCCGTGCCGATCTGGTACACCTTTCCGCCCAGCCGGACAAGCTCTGCCGCCGGCAGAAACAGGTCACGGCTGGCTAAAATCAAATGAACATTGGGCGGCAGCCGTCCGGCCAGCGCACACAGGAATCCGGGTGCGCGCTTGTCGGTCAGCAGATGAAAATCGTCAATAAAAATATAGCAGGACTTCTCACCGGTCAGCGCATGACACAGATCGTCGATCAGCAGTCCGCCGCTGGCTCCGTCGGTCGGACAGTCGTATTCCCGCAGAAAGGCAAAGCCTGCACGCGCAAAGGCGTCCTGCACACTTTTCCAGAAAATCGCAAGATTGCTCGAGTACACACTGATGCGCACAATGTACGGCGCTTCGGCTCCGGCACGTTCCGCGAGATACCACTCCACCGCCGTCGTTTTGCCGTATCCCATGGGTGCAACCACGGTCGTCATGGCACAGCGCGAGATTGGCCGCAGGCTCTCCTGCAGCCGCTCGGATATGTAGATCGTGTTCAGATTCCATTTCGATTTTGGCATGGCGCGCACCTCCGAATACTGTAATGTGCTCTCCTGTCCGTTGTACTGTCTAAATTATACTGGATTTCAGAGCGGGTGTAAACCGTGTATGCTGTTAAGAACAGCGCGTATATATGCCCTCAATTTGCGCGTCAAGCCGCTTTTCCAACCGGCAGTGTTACCAGAATTGTTGTTCCCGTATCTGCGCTCTGTTCAACGCGCACTGTGCCGCCATGCAGCCGGACAATCTCCTGCACGAGCGCCAGTCCCAGCCCTACACCGCCCATCGCGCGGCTGCGCGACTTGTCCACGCGGAAGAACGGCTGAAAGATGCTGTCGCGGTATTCCTCGGCTATGCCCGGGCCGGTATCCCGCACGCGGATTGCCGCCTGACCGTGTTCCTGCTCGACCGACAGCTCCACAGAGCCGCCCGTGCGGTTGTACTTGATGGCGTTCTCGGTCAGGTTGAACAGCACCCGATACAGCAGCACATCGCTGCCGATGAGCTGCACATTTTCGCCTGTCTGCGTGAGTGTGATACCGTTTTTCTGCGCCAGCGGCGTCAGATCGACCAGCACTTCCTCGGCCATCGGCGCAAGGTCGATGCAGTCCGTGCGCGGCACGGATTGCAGATCGCTCATTTCCAGCAGCGTGCGTACAAGGGCGCTCAGCCGTTCAAGCTGTTCCTGCTCAAAGTGCAGCAGCGCGGCTGTTTCGGCATCCATCTGCGGATGCTCCGCCGCAAAAAGCTCGAGCCGTGTCTGTATGAGCGCCAGCGGCGTGCGAAGCTCGTGCGCCGCATTGCCGGTGAACTGCCGCTGCGTGTCAAATGACTGCGCCAGACGGTCGAGCATAGCGTTGACCGACCGGCTCAGCTGCCGGAACTCGGCGGTCGTGTCCTCGGACAGGCGGGTGTCGGTCAGGCTTTCCTCGTTGATCTGCCCGGTCTGCCGCGCAAAATCGCCCAGCGGCTTGAGCGCCCGTCCGCTGACGAAATACGCGATGACGGCGCTCAGCAGTGTCACCAGCGCGGTAATGCACCAGCCCATGCGCTCGAAACGCACCTTTTCTTCATTGACCTGCTGCGAAAAGTCACTGAAAAATGCCTGCATATTCTCTTTGGGTATCTGAATGGTCATTTCCTGCTGGTTTTCCGTCTTGTATTCCACCACAAAGCCGTTCAGCGCATCCATGCTGCCCGAGCCTGAGTAAAACAGCAGTAAATTCAGGCTCACACACGCCGCCGCGATGAGCAGCGCGGTCAATATCGTAATGCGCCACTGGACAGAAATTCGTTTGCTCATTCGCCCGCTCCTATCTCGTAGCCCTGACCGATCTTGTTGCGGATCGGGTCGTATCCCAGTGCTGCACGCAGTTTTTTCCGCAGCATGGAGATATGCACACGGATGGAGTTGCTGAAGCTGTCCACGCTGCTGTCCCACACATGCTCGATGAGTTCTTCCTGGCTGATGGGTCTGCCGCGGTTGAGCAGCAGATATTCCAGAATGCCGCTCTCCTTGCGCGTGAGCGAAAGCGTCTGTCCGTCTGCCGTAGCCGTGCGGCTGCGGGTATCAAACGTCAACCCGCCGCACCGCAGGCATACATCCTGCTGGACAAATCGGCGGCGCGTCAGACTGCGCACACGCGCTTCCAGTTCCTCTAAATGGAACGGTTTGGACAGATAATCGTTCGCGCCGGCATCCAGTCCGTCCACCTTGTCGGAAATTTCGCTTCGCGCCGACAGGATGAGCACGCCGGTTTCCTGATCGTGCTCCCGCAGGGTTCGCAGAACGGTCATACCGTCTACCTTGGGCAGGTTAAGGTCGAGCAGCACCAGATCGTAGCGCTCCACCGCCAGCAGCTCGAGCGCCGCCTCCCCGTCAACGCAAGTGTCCGCCTCATAACCGGACAGGCGCAGTTTTTTCGCAATATCTTCGCACAGATCACGCTCGTCCTCTATCACCAAAAGCCGCATGAGCTTTCCTCCTTTGTGTTTTCATACCTTTATTATACCAGACAGAGATAAAATTTGTGTTAATGAAATCTGTTGCAAAAAATTTTTGTTTTTTTAAGCACCTTAACACAGATTTTATCTCCCGTGCGATATACTGGTGTCAACAACTTCGAAAGGGGCATAACGATGCTGAAGCACAGAACCGCCGCCCAGCTCTTCCTGCTGGCAGTCGGCATTGCAATGATCGGGTTCGGCCTGTGGAGAGGCGAAGCCGATACGGTATTATCAAAGGCGATCCGCCTGTGTATGGAGTGTGTTGGGATTGGATAAGAGAAATATTCCGGTTTTAGCCCGCTTTCGCGGCTGGATACAGGCAAGAGCTGCTCTGCGGCCGAAACTGAAACCAG
>OBXA01001383.1_pt1 | contig 14332 bp, 15 predicted proteins | sample 1538121 | NCBI WGS metagenome assembly OBXA01 (sample SAMEA2580133, study PRJEB22360) | human gut metagenome | biome: human gut; feature: human-associated habitat; material: faeces | place: Denmark | collected 2008/2010 | reverse complement strand
GCGTTCATTGTCGCCAAGTGTTTCAAGCCATATGCGCAATATTTCGTACATACCTTCAGCGTAAGCAAGGGCACTAAATGCGCGGTCTATTGTTTCGTGGTAAATATCACGCATATTAATCCCCGTCCGTTGTTTTTCTTAAAACAGCTTCTGTCACGAAATCAGCATAGTTAGCGGCAATATCAAGAATATTTAGCCCTGTATCTCTGTGCTCATCAGTGCAAAGAAAGAAAAAAGCCACCCGCATAATTTCAGATATTGACGAAAGCGCATCAGCCGCATCATCAGGAACGCCGGAAAATTCTTGTTTCAGGGAATTAAAACGATCATCACGCATAACCCCCCCCATTTTCACAATCAGCAACAAGAATATTTTTAGCGTCATTCAGCGACCGCGTTGCGATGTATCGGATACATTCCAGGGCGAACTGTGTCCGGTCTTTCTGTTCTTCTCCCTGCGCAAGCTCTGCAGTGCATTCAATATCGATAAGCGCGTGCATCAGCGTAGTGAGCGCGGCGGCTGCTGCGTCCGGTGTGGTTTTATTGCACATGGCACACCTCCTGACGAATACGGGCGGCGAATACAGCAACACAACCGGACGGGCAACGGCTACGCGCTTCGCGTTCCGTCCAGGCGGTTACGTGGATGATTTGATGTTCTGACGCGCCAAAGATGATAAAGCGCCAGAGAAAGGCGGTTTGAGAATGTACAAGGGTAGGGATAGTAGCCATGTTGGCAGCCTCCTCAGTGTGGTTAAGATAACCGCCACCGGAAACGCCAATTTCGCTGGTGGCGGACTGTACAGGGTTGGCGTAACCGGACACTGAAGAAACCGGCGCGGATTGCTCCGCCCCCGTACAGCCCACCATTGATAAGGTGTGACTATGCGGCACAAAAAAACACGCGGGGCGCGTGTTATGCGCTTCAGTTTTGCCCAGGACGCCAATCCCGGCACCCGTTTTATGAGGTGCGCGGGAATCATAGCTATTTTCGACACTGGCGATCAACTGGTTTTTTTCTCCGATATTCAGGGCCAGAAAACGCCACACAAAGGCCGTTTGTGTGTGTACAAGGTGTGGTATATGATTTACGGCAACCATAACGGCTCCTAGTTTACGTTGTTGGTTAGACGCCCCGTATGTGTTCCCAGCACTGCGGGGCGTTGATTTTTGTGTAATGGCAAGTACAATGGTAATTACCATGTAGGTATAGTAATGAAGGGTAATTACCATGTCAACACCATTAGAAAAACGTTCGCCTCCATACCAAATGCGATTACCGGAAGACTTCAGAGCGCAGCTAGAAGAAGCAGCTAAGGCCGATGGCGACACATCTTTAGCCACTTGGATTAAACGCGTTCTCCGCAAAGAATTACAGCAACGCGGCATAGAACCCAAAGGATAAAAACTATCAGCGCCGTGGTGTGAGGTATTACGGCGCATTGCTATGCAGGACAACACAATGACCGATAAAGAATTGACCAAAACATTATCACCGGCACGGAAAAGACGGCGCAGAAAGATAGAGCATGAATCAGAAAGATTCGCGCCATGTGCTTTTGCCCTTGAGCAATTCCTTAAAGAGTACAGGGAAAAGCGCTCATTGCAGGTATGGCAACGAACTGAACCAGACTGATTGCATTGCCCACCAGCCTGATAGCGGCTATCATCCCCGTGCTTATGTTTGGGATCACATACACATAAGGCGCAGCGGGTTAATTGTTCAGAAAGGCGGCTCCATATCGGGGCCGCTTTTTTCGTGTTTGTCATATCTGTGATACCCGTTAAGCAGCCGTTCCGCGTGCTTCCTCTTCGCGTTCTTTCTGCCAGGACAACACATCATCCTCATACCATCCGCGACGGCGTAAACCAACGCGAAAACCCTGCGGAAATTCTCCGGCGTTGATCATGCTTTGCAGCGTGCTGTCTGCCTTGATGTGGATAATTTTTTTTACTTCCTGGCGAAAGATAATTTTTCTGATTGCTTCCATCGTGATTTACCTTGTGAATCCGGTGTATTCCGGTGACAAATACGGTAAATCATCGGATATGGGTAAAAACAGTTCCCACCGTTTTTAAACGGTATACACCGTTTTTTATATTGATGATTTGAAATGGAATTATAAAAAAAGCGGCATTTCTGCCGCTTCCAGGATTGTTACCGCCATTTTTTGGGCCTGCCTCCGATCTTCATAGATGCCGGACGTACGACCTTATCAATACTTACCGCCAGATTTCTGGAAGCGCCACGGGATACCAGAAAATCTACTACCTGTTTTTTTGATGGGGCCGTCGTTCTGTCCTCCGGATCGTAGGTTGACCAAAATTCATGCTGAACCATCAGGGCCAGTTGCAGCCCGTCGCAATTGCATCTGATATTTTTTTGCATCTTAACGGTTTCATGTTTCACGGCCTTGTCGTTAAATTTGATGCAATTATACGACGGTTTTACATGGTTTTCGTAGTTTTTACTGGTTTTCTGTACAGCTACACGGCTCGGATACCCCTTTTACCACTGGCGAGGGTTACGCCCGTCGCCGCAGCCTCGACAAATTCGCCCCACCAGCGCATCAGCACGATGCGTTTTTCTATGTAGTTGCTCCGGTTGTATGCCCGTCTAACTTCGTTGGTGTCGACGTGGGCAAGTGCCGCCTCTATTACGTCCGGCTCGAATCCTTCCTCGTTCGCTGCTGTGCTGAATATGGCGCGTAATCCATGAGACACCAGCACGCCAGCGAATCCCATACGCCGCAATGCTGCGTTAGCTGTCTGGCTGTTCATCGGCTGCTGTGGGTCTTTCAGACTTGGGAAAACGTAATTGCGGTGGTGGCTGATTGGTTTCATGGCCTCCAGCACCGCCATAGCCTGACCGGAAAGCGGGATAACGTGATCCCTGCGCATCTTCATGCGTCCGGCAGGTATCGTCCATTGCTTCGCGTCCAGGTTGATTTCATCCCACCGCGTTGATGACGCTTCGGCGGGACGGGTTACGGTCAGTAACTGCCATTCAATCAGTAATCTGGTCTGCCGTTCTGTTGCCGATACTGATAAAGCCTGCATAAGCTCGGGCAGCTGTTCGGGGCGGATTGTTGGCATATGTTTTTTTACAGGTGAGGGAAACGCCTTACGCACATTCATAGCCGGATTGGCATCAATCAGCCCACTGTTGGCGGCGTAATCCATTACCTCATTAACTCGCTGTAAAACCCGCTTGAGTGTTTCCAGGTTGCCGCGCTCCTTGATGGGGGTAAGCACTTCAACGAACCTTCGGGCGGTGAGGGTATCTATTGGCGTGTTGCCGATGAACGGGAATACATATTTATCCAGCGAACGCCAGATGTCTTTAATCGTGTTGGGGGCCAGATTCTGGCTGATTTTCACCTGGTACCATGCCGCCGCCACATTTTCGAACGTGTTCCCTTGTCTTCGGGCCTCTGTCTCTCTTTTTTGCCTCTCGTGGTCCTGCGGGTCAGTTCCGGCACTGATTAACGTCCTGTACTCGCTACGGCGTTTTCTGGCATCAGCCAGGGAAACATCTTCAAGCGATCCAAAACTCAGCAATATTCTTTTTTTGTCCGATGGTCGGTAGTAGGAAAATCTCCAGAGTTTTGATCCAGACGGTTTGACCAGGAGAAAAAGCCCTCCGCCGTCCTGCAGGGTGTACTCCTTTTGCGCTGGTCTGGCTGCTTTGATCTGCACTGTGGTTAATGGGTGTGTTTTTCTCGCCATATGTCTATGATTCCACACGAAAAAACAGGGTTTTAGTTATACGGCTTTAGTTATACGCCAGCCCGTATAACTAAACGTATAACTAAAAAATCCGGCTGATAGCTTATAAATCCGGTGATGTTCGGTGACTAAAAAACATAAAAAAACCCGCCAATCAAGTGATTAGCGGGTTATCCCTGTCTTATCCGGTGCTTTCCGGTGATATCCGGTGGGCGATTTGGTCGGCACGAGAGGATTTGAACCTCCGACCCCCGACACCCCATGACGGTGCGCTACCAGGCTGCGCTACGTGCCGACTCGTGGCTGCTAATACTACCGTTTTCCACACCGATTGCAAGTAAGATATTTCGCTAACTGATTTATAATTAATCAGTTAGCGATAAAACGCTTCTCGTCTGTCAGCACTTGCAATAACAAACTTAACTGTGGTTTTTCATCTTTCACTCTTTCACCACGTAAGTTGTAAGTGCGGTATTTACCGTTATTGTTCAGCACCAGCGTCTTTTTCGGGGTGGTAATTGCCAGCGTATCGTTATCCGCTGCAGTAACCCAGTAATGACGGCGTTGAGGGTTGAACAAATCCTGACCTTGCGAATATTCGCTGGCAGGTGTGCTGACATGTAGCAGGCGTTGCATCAGCGTCGTCATCAGATCGGTATGATCAGTCAGCGCATTAATACGCTGCGCCGGCGTGCCTGGCCAGTGAATCACTAATGGCACCTGCAGATGACCGTGGGACCAGTCAAAGGTTTCTTCGTCTTCGCTCAGCGGAATACCCCGACCGGCAGTGATAATCACAACCGTATTGTCCAGTTTGCCAGAATCACGCAGTGCATTGAGCACGCGGTTGATCTGGTCATCGACATTGCCTGCCGCCCGGCTATATTTCCGTGCAAATGCCTGCTGATTGCTGTCGTCAATGTTAGTGCCATTGAAAGAGACCCACGAGAACCAGCGGTTATCTTCTTGTGCGTAGCGGCCCAGCCAGTTGATCCACTGCGTGGCGGTCTGCTCGTCGGATTGGGTGCGTACGCTCGGCATCGAGAAATCTGACAACAATGCCTGGCGATACAGCGGGCTGGTAAAGCCATCTGACGAGAATAACCCCAGCTGATAGCCTTGCTGATTAAGCGCAGTAATTAATGCCGCAGGCGTACGGGTCGACAGAATGCCGTCCATATAGCTCGGCGAGATGCCATAGAACAGGCCAAAGATGCCGTTGTCTGTAGTGTTGCCGGAGCTCATATGGCGCGTGAACGAAATATTTTGCTCAGCAAAACCTGCCAGCGCAGGCATCTGCTTCTCGAAGCGTGAGTAGTTCAGGCCATCGACAGTAATCAACAGCACATTCTGCCCGGTGCCCATATCGCGATAGCGCAGTTCGCTTAACGGATACTGTACGGAAACGGCGTCTGGATTACCTTGCTCAATAAGACGGCGTTGATACTCCTGCGCATCAAGCAGACCATGCTTCTCAAGAAAACGTCGCGCCGTCATCGGGTACGAAAGCGGCAGGTTAGCGCGCTGCATGGTGATCGGGCGATAGAAGTTGGCATCGGCCCAGATATACACCACATGCGAGGCGATAAAGGCGATAAATAAGAATGCGGCCAGCGGGCGCGCGAAGCGTCGACGACGCGTCAGGCTGCGCAGCTTTTGCCAGCTCCACGTCGCAAACACCAGTTCAAGCAATAAAATAACCGGCACGCTGATGAACATCAGCTGCCAGTCGCGCGCCATCTCATTTTCGTCTGGGTTGATAACCAGTTGCCAGACGATGGGATTAAGATGGAGATGGAAACGAGTAAAGACTTCGCTATCGATCAGTAATAGCGTCATTCCCGCCGTTGCCAGAATGACGGACAAAAACCTCATCAGCCTCTGGGAGCCGACGATAAAGGTCAGCGGGAAGAGGATCAGCAAGTAGGTGGCGAACACCAGGAAGCTGAAATGGCCGATAATGCTTACGTAGGAATAAATGCGACCAGCAAGCGTTGTCGGCCAGTCGGCGATAAACAGGTAACGGCTGCCAATGACGAGCGAAAGCAGAATATTGAACAGTGCAAACCAGTGCCCCCAACTGACCATCTGGGAGACTTTTTCACGGTAGCGCTGACGATGAGTTACCATAACCAGTTATCTGTTTCCCTTAGTGCGCTTTGTCTTCGTTGATAGAGGACTGTAAGGCGCGGGCAAAAGAGTTGGCAATTGCCTGGCGTTGGGCCGGGGCAATGCTGGTGTTGATAAGGTTAGTGACCATGTTGCCTAACACCATCAGGGAAAGGTCGGTCGGAGCCTTATGTTTTTCCAGTACGTTGAGCAGCTCTGCGAGCAATTGTTCAACCTGTTCATCACTGTAGCGGGAAATTTGTGGCATAAATCGAAATCAGTTAGTTGATGAAAGGGCAACATATTACCGTAGCAACGGTTTTTTTTCTGCTTTTTTATGCGTTAAATCATTCTCGTTACGCTGCCTTCTGTAAAATGACCGCCATCTTTTATTGCGTCGCTTAACCGGCGGTGGTTGAATACCGCCCGGTCTTAAAGGAGAGTTTATCATGAGTCTGGATATCAACCAGATTGCCCTGCACCAGCTTATCAAGCGTGATGAGCAGAACCTTGAGCTGGTGTTGCGCGATTCATTGCTGGAACCGACAGAAACCGTCGTTGAGATGGTGGCAGAACTGCATCGGGTCTATAGCGCCAAAAATAAAGCTTACGGCTTGTTTAGCGAAGAGAGTGAACTGGCGCAGACGCTGCGCTTACAGCGTCAGGGCGAAGAGGACTTTCTGGCATTTAGCCGCGCGGCAACCGGGCGCCTGCGTGACGAATTAGCGAAATATCCTTTTGCTGACGGTGGATTCGTGCTGTTTTGCCACTACCGTTATCTGGCGGTGGAGTATCTGCTGGTGGCAGTTCTGAGCAACCTGAGCAGTATGCGCGTTAACGAAAATCTCGACATCAACCCAACCCATTATCTTGATATCAATCATGCGGATATTGTTGCGCGTATCGATTTAACCGAATGGGAAACCAATCCAGAGTCCACCCGCTATCTCACTTTCCTGAAAGGGCGAGTAGGGCGCAAAGTGGCGGATTTCTTTATGGATTTCCTCGGGGCCAGCGAAGGATTGAACGCGAAAGCGCAAAACCGTGGGCTGTTGCAAGCGGTTGATGATTTCACTGCCGAAGCACAACTGGATAAAGCAGAGCGACAGAACGTGCGCCAGCAGGTTTATAGCTACTGTAATGAGCAGCTGCAGGCAGGCGAAGAGATCGAACTGGAATCGCTGTCGAAAGAGCTGGCAGGCGTAAGCGAAGTGAGCTTCACGGAGTTTGCGGCTGAAAAAGGCTACGAACTGGAAGAGAGCTTCCCGGCAGACCGTAGCACACTGCGTCAGTTGACGAAGTTTGCCGGTAGCGGCGGTGGCTTGACTATTAACTTTGATGCGATGCTGTTAGGTGAACGCATCTTCTGGGATCCAGCAACCGATACCTTGACCATTAAAGGCACGCCGCCGAATTTGCGCGACCAATTGCAGCGCCGGACGTCTGGCGGCAATTAATCGGTTTTGTGTTCTGAATGCCAGATGCGGCGTGAACGCCTTATCTGGCCTGCAAAAAATAGCAATACCGTAATCAGGCATAATCTGCAGATACAAAAAACCCCGCCGGAGCGGGGTTTTTTACAACTTATTCAGCAATTAAGCGCGAACGAAGTCGATGTGCTGCAGCTTCGGTTTGTACGGGTGACGCTGTACGTCCTGAGCTTTAACTTTGATTTCTTTACCGTCAACAACGATGGTCAGAACTTCGCTGTAGAATTCAGCTTTAGCTTGCATGTTCATGACTTTGTCGTGATCCAGCTCGATAGCCAGCGGTGCTTCTTTGCCACCGTAGATGATTGCCGGGAACTTGTTAGCGGCACGCAGGCGGCGGCTCGCACCCTTACCCTGCTCTTTACGTACTTCTGCGTTGATAGTAAACATTTCTTTCTCTCTTAAATTAATCCTGCTACAGGCGACCCAGCAACAGGTAAGTGATCTGCTTTGCGTATGCAAAAGCGGGCGAGATTCTATACTCAATCGCCTTATACATCAATCAAAACTACCATTAACCGCGTAATTCGTGCGCCCGACGAAAACGACCTTCGTAATCGAACACTTTTTCACGCACCTGCCAGTACTGACCTTTCATGCGGGCGACGACAAAATCCGGATGTCGCAGTAAGGCTTGCTGGGCGAGGATATCGGCGGCGGTGATCCAGCGCAGAGGGATGCCCGGTGTGCGCGTATGCGGGCGGATAAAAAGCTGCTCGAAGGCAGTTCGCTGGGCGGGCGTTTGCAGACGGAAACGCTCACTCACATCCGCGCCGTCTTCATCGTAATAGGTGATTTTCAACCATTCGCCTTTCTCGTCGTGCCCATGCTGCAAAGACATGCCGCTACAGCGTAATACCAGCGCATCTTTCAGTCGTAGCGCCGCTTTTAACATATCATCCGGATCAACCAGTACCGTGTCACATTCGCGGCAGCGGCGAGCGGCAATATCATTTTCTGCGTTACATTGCGGGCAATTTTTAAAACGGAAACGGAAGTCACACTGTTCGCGATGACCGTCGTCATCTTCAAACCATCCCTGACAGCGGCGACCAAAGTGTTCAATCAATGTCCCGTCGGCGGTCGTTTTCCCCCAAAAGGTGTTGGCAAAACCGCAGGCAGGGCAGAAAACCTGTACCGGAACGTTGTCACTTTTGCCTTTCGGTGTACCAACTTCCGGCGCGTAGAGATCGTGAGGATTACCCGCATAATCAAGAATTAAACAATCAGTCTTGCCCGGAGCGAGACGCAGACCGCGCCCGACAATTTGTTGGTAAAGACTCACTGATTCGGTAGGGCGCAGAATGGCGATAAGATCGACGTGCGGGGCGTCAAATCCGGTGGTCAGTACTGCGACGTTGACCAGATAGCGAAAACGCTGGGCTTTAAAATCTTCAATTAACACATCGCGCTCAGCGCCGGGGGTGTCGCCAGTAATCAGTGCAGCATCTTCGGCAGGCAGTAATCCCACAATCTCTTTTGCGTGTTCAACGGTGGCGGCGAAAATCATTACCCCTTTGCGCTTTTCGGCGAACTCCATGATCTGGCTGATGATATGTGGCGTAATGCGTTGCTGTTTTTTCAGCTCACGGTTGAGATCAGCTTCGCTGAACAGCCCGTTACTCTGTGCCTGCAAGCGGCTGAAATCGTATTGCACTACTGGCATATCCAGTCGTTCTGGCGGCGTCAGATAGCCGTGTTTAATCATATAACGCAGCGGCAGCTCATAAATGCAGTCACGGAAAAGGGCTTTCTCATCGCCGCGTACCATGCCGTGATAATGGAACTGGTAGATCCAGCCTTTGCCCAATCGAAAAGGCGTGGCAGTCAGCCCCAGCAGGCGTAAGTGGGGATTCACTTTAGTCAGGTGAGTGAGGATTTGCTGATACTGGCTCTCTTCATCGTCACCAATACGGTGGCATTCATCGACAATCAACAGCGAAAATTCACCCTGAAAGGCATCAAGATTACGAGCGACCGACTGCACGCTGCCAAATACCACTTTACCGTGGCTCTCTTTGCGCTTTAACCCAGCGGCAAAAATATCGGCTTCCAGCCCCAGCGCCTGATACTTTGCATGGTTTTGCGCCACCAGTTCTTTGACGTGTGCCAGCACCAGAACACGACCACGCGCCAGCCGTGCCAGTTCGGCAATCACCAGGCTTTTACCTGCGCCGGTGGGCAGCACGATAACGGCAGGGGTTTTATGACGACGAAAATGGTTGAGCGTGGCATCCACGGCTTCTTGCTGATATGGGCGGAGTGTAAAAATCATGGTCTCGCGTAGGTAGATTATTCTGCTAATAGTATGCCATGGATCTTTTTCCCTTGAGGGATGTTATTAGACCGCTATACTGGGCAGACAACAGTTCAGATTTTCGGGTCAATGCCCGACCTCCGTTTTTACAGGCAAAATCACACACATGCGACTTGATAAATTTATCGCACAGCAACTCGGCGTTAGCCGTGCTATTGCCGGGCGTGAAATCCGCGGCAATCGTGTCACCGTCGATGGCGAAATTGTTCGTAATGCAGCGTTCAAACTGCTTCCTGAACATGATGTCGCTTACGATGGCAACCCGCTGGCGCAGCAACATGGTCCACGTTACTTCATGCTCAATAAGCCTCAGGGCTATGTTTGCTCCACGGACGACCCTGATCACCCAACGGTGCTCTATTTTCTGGATGAACCGGTAGCCTGGAAACTGCACGCCGCAGGACGTCTGGATATCGATACCACCGGTCTGGTGCTGATGACTGATGATGGTCAGTGGTCGCACCGCATTACTTCTCCGCGCCATCATTGCGAGAAGACCTATCTGGTGACACTGGAATCACCTGTAGCTGACGATACGGCAGAGCAATTTGCTAAAGGCGTGCAGCTGCATAACGAAAAAGATCTCACTAAGCCTGCGGTGCTGGAAGTGATTACCCCAACGCAGGTTCGTCTGACCATCAGCGAAGGGCGTTATCATCAGGTGAAACGCATGTTCGCCGCCGTGGGTAACCACGTGGTTGAGCTGCATCGTGAACGTATTGGCGGTATTACGCTGGATGCTGATTTAGCCCCCGGTGAATATCGTCCGTTAACTGAAGAAGAAATTGCCAGCGTCGTCTAACTTTTCCATGACTTTCAGGAGCCCGTTGTGACCACCCGACAGCATTCGTCGTTTGCTATTGTTTTTATCCTTGGCCTGCTGGCCATGTTGATGCCGCTGTCGATTGATATGTATCTGCCCGCGCTACCGGTAATTTCAGCGCAGTTTGGCGTACCTGCGGGCAGTACGCAGATGACCCTCAGTACTTATATTCTGGGCTTTGCGTTGGGGCAGTTAATCTACGGGCCGATGGCAGACAGCTTCGGGCGTAAGCCGGTGGTGCTCGGCGGTACGCTGGTGTTTGCCGCCGCCGCGGTGGCGTGTGCGTTGGCAAACACCATCGATCAGCTGATTGTGATGCGTTTCTTCCACGGGCTGGCGGCGGCTGCGGCCAGCGTGGTCATTAACGCCCTGATGCGCGATATTTACCCGAAAGAAGAGTTCTCGCGGATGATGTCGTTTGTCATGCTGGTGACCACTATTGCACCGCTGATGGCACCGATTGTCGGCGGTTGGGTGCTGGTGTGGCTGAGCTGGCATTACATCTTCTGGATCCTGGCATTAGCGGCGATTCTGGCTTCGGCAATGATTTTCTTCCTGATTAAAGAAACCTTACCACCGGAGCGTCGCCAGCCTTTTCACATTCGTACCACTATTGGTAACTTTGCGGCGCTGTTCCGTCATAAGCGTGTCCTGAGTTATATGCTTGCCAGTGGTTTCAGCTTTGCCGGGATGTTCTCGTTCTTAAGCGCCGGACCGTTTGTCTACATTGAAATTAACCACGTCGCGCCGGAAAACTTTGGTTATTACTTTGCACTAAACATTGTTTTCCTGTTCGTGATGACCATTTTTAACAGCCGCTTCGTTCGCCGCATTGGCGCGTTAAATATGTTCCGCTCGGGGTTGTGGATACAATTTATTATGGCAGCGTGGATGGTCATCAGTGCGCTGCTGGGGCTGGGATTCTGGTCGCTGGTGGTTGGCGTTGCGGCGTTTGTGGGCTGCGTGTCGATGGTGTCATCCAATGCGATGGCGGTCATTCTTGATGAGTTTCCCCATATGGCGGGAACGGCATCTTCGCTGGCAGGAACCTTCCGTTTTGGCATAGGGGCAATTGTTGGCGCATTGCTTTCTCTTGCGACCTTTAACTCTGCATGGCCGATGATTTGGTCAATTGCATTCTGCGCAAGCAGCTCCATTCTCTTCTGTCTGTACGCCAGTCGACCGAAAAAACGGTGATCTATTGCACAACGAGGAAGCTAAAAGGCTTCCTTTGTTGATGCATGTCAACCACAAATCTATCATTCCCCCGATATATGTTTATTTTATGTAAAATCAATTTATGTAAAAAGTCACATCATTGTAGTTAAAAAGGTTGAGTTAGATCGCAGAAACGGGTACATATAGCCCCGCAAACGTGACCACGCCCGCAGATATTACTTAAATCAGAGCCATAGAGGCCACGCAGGCGAGGCATCAATCTTTACGATCTGTATAAAGACGGATTGTTGATGATGTGTTAAAATTGATGTAAACAAATTGTGAAGTGAATGTGCTTCCGGGGAAAATAAGTGACTTCATTACAACTCTCAATCGTCCATCGACTGCCGCAGAACTATCGCTGGTCTGCTGGTTTCGCAGGTTCGAAGGTTGAACCGATTCCGCAAAATGGACCGTGCGGTGACAACAGCCTGGTGGCTCTTAAATTGCTTAGCCCGGATGGTGATAATGCATGGTCGGTGATGTATAAACTAAGCCAGGCGTTAAGCGACATCGAAGTTCCATGTTCGGTGCTGGAGTGTGAAGGTGAGCCGTGCCTGTTTGTAAATCGCCAGGACGAGTTTGCTGCAACATGCCGATTGAAAAATTTTGGTGTGGCAATTGCCGAACCCTTTTCAAACTACAATCCTTTTTAAGCGTCAGCTCAACGCCAGTAGCTGACGCGTATACTCCTGCTGCGGTGTGGCAAACACGCGCGCGCACGGTCCTTGTTCCACTACTTCCCCTTGTCGCAGTACGATAACCTGATGACATAACGCGCGGACAACGTGCAAATCGTGGCTGATAAACAAATAGGCCAGTTGATGCTTTTGTTGCAATGATTTCAATAGCGTCAATATTTGCGCCTGTACCGTTTTGTCGAGTGATGATGTCGGTTCATCAAGTATGATCAGCGAGGGCTTAAGAATTAATGCCCTGGCAATCGCAATACGTTGTCGCTGACCACCAGAGAACTCCGCCGGATAACGGTGGCGTGTTTCAGGATCTAATCCCACTTCATGCATCACGGCTATCACTTGTTGTTCGCGTTGTGCGGCAGAAAGCGTCGGCTGGTGAACCCGTAAGCCTTCCTCAATAATCTGCAAAACGTTGAGTCGTGGGTTGAGCGAGGAGTTTGGATCCTGAAATACCACCTGAATGCGATGACGAATAGGTAACAGCTGGCGGCGATTTAAATTTTGCAGTGGCTGACCGTCAAAGATGATGCTGCCCTGAGAATTAATCAGTCGCAGCAGCGCCAGTCCCGTCGTACTTTTCCCGGAACCGGACTCGCCCACTAAACCCAGTGTTTCACCCGCTCGTAGCGTAAAACTGATGTTTTTCACCACCACATTATGATCCACAATGCGCTTCAAAATCCCTTTGCGAATGGGGAAGGCAACCTGAAGCTGTTCAACATCCAGCAACGTTGAGGCAGGTTCTGGCAACGGCACCGGGTCGCCTGACGGTTCACTGTTGAGTAGCTTTTGTGTGTAAGGATGAGTGGGTGAGGCAAATAGCGTAGCGGCGTTATTTTGCTCGACACAGCGACCGTTTTGCATTACCGCCACGCGGTGGGCCAGTTTTCTGACAATGCTGAGGTTATGAGTAATAAACAGCATGCCCATATTCAGCTCGCCTTGCAGTTCGCGCAACAGCTGTAAAATCTGCGCCTGGACAGAGACGTCCAGTGCGGTGGTCGGTTCATCGGCAATTAATAATTCCGGTCGCGTTAACAGCGCCATCGCAATCATCACCCGCTGGCGTTCGCCGCCGGAGAGCTGATGCGGATAATCTGTCAGCCGTTTTGCCGCCTGGCGGATACCAACGCGATCAAGGCAGTTAAGAATTTCGCCTCGAGCCGCTTCCCGACGCATCCCGCGGTGGAGTGAAAGCACTTCATAAAGCTGTTTTTCCAGGGTATGCAATGGATTTAACGACACCATCGGCTCTTGAAAAATCATGGCGATCTTATTACCGCGTACACCGCGCAACGTTTGATCGCTGGCATGAAGCAGCGATTCGCCACGAAAACGAATATCGCCGGAGAGATATTCAACCGGCGGGGAAGGGAGCAGGCGTAAAATTGACAGCGCGGTAACGCTTTTGCCTGAACCTGACTCACCCACCAGCGCCAGCGTTTCGCCAGCCTCAATCTGTAGTGAAACATCATTGACTACTGTACGTACGGTTTGCTGATGGCGAAAACCCACCGACAAATCTTCAATCGCTAACAGAGTTTGCGTCATGCTACACCGCCTTATTAGGATCAAATGCGTCGCGGACGGCTTCACCAATAAAGATCAGCAAAGACAATAATATCGCCACCGACAAGAAGGCGGTGATCCCAAGCCACGGAGCCTGAAGGTTATTTTTCCCTTGTAACAGCAGTTCACCGAGTGACGGTGAACCGAGCGGCAGACCGAAGCCGAGGAAATCGAGTGAGGTCAGGGTGGTTATCGAACTACATAAAATAAACGGTAAAAAGGTGAGGGTCGCGACCATGGCATTAGGCAACATATGACGCAGGATGATACTGCGATCGCTGACGCCAAGCGCCTGCGCCGCACGAATGTAGTCGAAATTACGGGTGCGTAAAAACTCCGCCCGCACCACGCCGACCAGACTCATCCAGCCAAACAAGAC
>OBXA01001381.1_pt1 | contig 14343 bp, 10 predicted proteins | sample 1538121 | NCBI WGS metagenome assembly OBXA01 (sample SAMEA2580133, study PRJEB22360) | human gut metagenome | biome: human gut; feature: human-associated habitat; material: faeces | place: Denmark | collected 2008/2010 | reverse complement strand
CCGGCGACGCAATGAAATTTTTTAAGTTTTTTCGGTAGTAATGATCAAAATCCTGTTGGATCTTGAACGAGAGTCATGCGGTTCTGGAAGTTGAGGTCGAAGAGGTGATTGAGCGCTTCAATAAGGCTGTCAACGCTATTGACTATGTTCGATTTCCCATCCGGGACGAATCAAGTTGCCGAGCCTATCTGCAGGTTCTATTGATAGGCGCGGCAATGCTGCCGAAGGTTGAAACACATACGGCGTTGGGTCGAAGCGACCTTGAAGTGGAGTCCGGAAGCCGTCACTGGGTCTTCGAATTCAAGTATTCGCAAAATGGAGAGGATGCCGGGAAGCTTCTCGAGGAGGCTGCGAACCAGATCCGTTCCCGGCGCTATGGCGAAACGCCGCATGGAAAGGAACTCATTCGAGTCGCCTTGGTTTTCGACGGCCGCAGGCGGCAGTTTGTCCGCTGGGCGCGTCTCTGAGTTGAAGCAGACGGAAAGCCGCAGGCGCCGGGAAAGCGCTCTGCGGCTTCGGAGGAGAAAGGATCACCGGGCCTGTCCGAAGGCACGGAGGATGGCCGCAGCGGCGTCCTCTGGTGCGCCAGTATTCTCGATCGTCACGTCGGCGTTCCCGAGGTAGATGTCTTTTCTTTCTTCCCAGATCTGCGTGAGGGGCTTTGAGAGCGAAACCGGGCGTCCGGCTACCGGAAGGTCGGAGAGCGGGCGCGTGAGGAGCGCGATCCTGCCGTTCTGCTTCAGGGCCTCCCTGTTCTTTTCACGGAGAAGCGTTCCGCCCCCCGTCGCAATCACGACGCCCCGGCGAGCGCCTGCGAGCTGCGTGATGTGGGTTTCGAGGTCGCGGAAGGCTTTTTCACCGTCTCTCGCAAAGATTTCCGGGATGGAGCAGTCGGCCGCCGCTTCGATCGCGTCGTCTAGGTCGATGAATTCGCGCCCGAGCGCACTGGCGATCGCGCGCCCGACGGTGGACTTGCCGCTCCCGGGCATGCCGGAGAGGACGATGTTTTCATTCTCAAGCGCGAGCTTTCTGAAAAGGCCGGCCGTGTTCGCCGCCGGCTCGCGGTTCCAGAGAAAGCGCCGCGAGGCTTCAATCGCCTGAACGACGAGCATGAGAAGACCGTTCATGCTGGGGATTCCTCTCGCATCGGCTTCGAGCATCAGCTTCGTCCTGGCTGGGTTGTAGATGAGGTCGAAGACGAATTCAAGATGCGGAAGGATTGCGAGGTTTTCAACGGGCGCTGCCCCGGCGCGAGGGTACATGCCGACGGGCGTGGCGTTGACGAGTATCGCGGCATCGGATTCGCGCGCGATGTTTTCGTAATTGAGATCGCCAGTGCGCGAAACCATTTTCGGGTTCGCGCCCATGTCCCGGAGGACCGAGAAGACGCACTTCGCCGCACCCCCGGTGCCGAGAATGAGCGCCTTCTTTCCCTTCACATCGATGCCGGAGGCCGCAATCATGGCTTCAAAGCCCGCATAGTCGGTGTTGTCGCCCGTGAGCGATCCGTCGGCCTCGCGGATGATCGTGTTGACGGCGCCCACCTTTTCGGCGCGGTCCGTGAGGCGCGCGAGGAAGGGAATCACGGCTTCCTTATAGGGAATCGTGACGTTGACGCCGTCGAAGGGGACGGAGGCAAAGAATTTGTCGAGGCGGTCGGGCTCAACCTCGAAGCACTTGTAGGCGTAGGCCGCGAGTTCCTTGTGAATGGCGGGCGAAAGCGTGTGGGAGAGCGTGCGTCCGAGAAGCCCGCAGAGAAGGCCCGCGCCCGGGCGAAGCGCCTTGTGGCGGATTTCAGAGCGCCGGACGGTTGCGCCGAGTCCGATCAGGTCGGCAATGAGGATCTGCGAGGCTTGGTCGCCTTCAGACCGGAAGGTGATGGAAACGGCGTCGCCCCCGGGAATGACGGCTTCCGGGACGAAGCCTCCCGCGAGGAGCGCGGCGAGGGCTTTCGCCGTGACGCTCCGGGAGGATTCTCCGGGGAGCACGGGAAGGCGCGCCTCACAGCTTCCCTTTTCAGGAAGGTCTTCGGGCGAGAGGATGGGGGCGAGCTGCCGGCGGCGGGATCCCGCAATGAGGACCTCGTAGACGGAATGAAGCACATGGCTCGTTTCCGGATCGCGCCCGCTCGTGATGCGGGAGAGGAGCGCTTCCTCGCGTTTGAGCGCATGAACGGCAAGTCCGAGGCGGCGCTTTCTTGCGCCCACTTCGTCTGCGACCGCCATGCGTTCGTCGATGAGGCCGGAGAGCTTGCCGTCAATGTCGTCGATCCGTTCGCGCAGATCCCCGAGGGGCGCCGAGATTTTCTGTTGAGGCTGATTCATCACTGGTCCGGTGAAATTTATTCGTTGCTGATCTTTCCCAGCGTGGGAATCGAGGGGCGTTCGAGCGTCTGAGGGAGAACTGCCGGGCCGGAGAGGAGGCTGTCGAGCACGGCGAGTGCGGCGACCGCTTCCGCCACCGGCACGGCGCGCACGCCGATGCAGGGGTCGTGACGGCCCCGTACGCCGAGTTCGGCGTTTTCGCGGCGCGAGATTGAAATGGTCTCCGGCGCGAGCGCGATCGAGGGCGTGGGCTTCATGGCAATGCGGAAGACGACGGGCGCAGCCGTAGTGATGCCGCCCGCAATGCCCCCCGCGTTGTTGGTGCGGGGCTTCGCGCCCGGGGCATCGGGAGAAATCTCCCAGGGGTCGTTGTTTTCAGACCCCTTCATGCGGGAAGCCTCAAACCCGCGGCCGAATTCGACGCCCTTGACGCCGGGAATGCCGAAGAGACCAAAGGCGAGCTTGCCGTCAAAGCCTTCGAAAAGCGGGCCCCCGAGCCCGCAGGGGAGACCCTCGATCATGCATTCGATCACGGCGCCGATGCTGTCGCCCGCTTTCCTCGCCGCGAGAATGGCTTCGGTCATGCGGGCTTCCGCGTCGTCGGTGAGAACCGGAAGGCCCCTCGAGAGGCGCTTCTGAAGGTCTTCCGGATTCTCGCCCATCGGATTCATGGGGCGGTCTTCCGCCGTTCCAACTGAGAGGAGGTGGGCGGAAATGCGGATCCCGCGGCGCTCGAGAATCTGGAGCGCAATGCCGCCCGCGAGGGTGATGGGAGCGGTGAGGCGCCCCGAGAAAGCGCCGCCCCCGCGGACATCCTGATGCCCCTGGTACTTGACTTCAGCAGGAAGGTCCGCATGCGAGGGCCGCGGGAGGTCGGCTATCGCCTTATAGTCCTGCGAGCGCTGGTTGGTATTCCGGATGATGGCGGCAAGCGGCGCGCCGCAGGTGACGCCCTCGACCATGCCGCAGAGGATTTCCGGCGTGTCGGGTTCCTTTCGCTGCGTGGCGAGCCTTCCGCCCGGGGCGCGCCGGGCCATGAAGGCCTGCAAGGCGTCCACCGAGATCGATTCGCCGGCAGGAAGGCCCTCGATCGTGCAGCCGATCGCGTCTGCGTGCGATTGTCCGAAGACGGTGGTGCGGAGGTTTTCGCCGAAAGTCGTGTTCATGCTGAAATCCAAAAAAATGTTCTAAAGCTCGTTTGGGGTAAGAGAAGCGCATTATTCCGCGCTGCAGAGGCCGCCCAACTCTGCGAAGTCCTCAAGGAACTTCGGATAGCTTTTCCGGAAGGCTTCCGCTCCGGAAATGCGGACGGGCGCTCCGCCCGAGGCGGCCATCACGATGCGGTGGTCGCCGAAGCCGTCAATATCGCCCCCGCGGAATGCCCTTGCGCTGCCGAGCCCGTGAACGACGAGGCCCGCGGGCTCCTCCTCGTGCGGCACGCCGAGAAGCGTGAGCAGCGCCGAGGTGCTCTTCAGGCGGTCGCTTTCCTTGATGCGGAGCCGCCCGGCATTCGTGAAGCGCGTGGTGCCCGAGGCCGCCCCCGCGACGACGGCGAGAATGGGAACCAGGTCCGGAATCTGCGCGGCATCAATCTCAATGCCACGGAGGGAACCGGGCGCAGCGCCCGCTGCGGATTCGGTCTGAAGAATCTGCGCGCCGAAGCGCGCGAGGATTTCGGCAACGGCCCGGTCGCCCTGAAGCGAATTGCGGCGGATGCCGGTCACTTCGACGGATTTCCCTTCGTCGCCCGCGAGCGCCCCTGCGGCAAGCCAGAAGGCGGCGTTCGACCAGTCGCCCTCGACCACAAGTTCAGGTCCGGCATGAAGCTTCCCGCGGCCGATGACGGTCCAGACGGGGAGCCCCTCGGGTCTCTTTTCCTCGCGAATTTCGACGCCCGCGGCTTCGAGCACTTCGAGCGTCATGCGCACGTAGGGTTCGGATTCAAAGCCTTCTGTGATCGCGAGCGTGCTCGTTCCGTCAAGAATCGCGAGCGCATAGAGAAGACCGCCGATGAACTGCGAGGAGACGTTTCCGGGAAGCGAATAGGCGCCGGGAGCGAGCTTCCCTTCCACGACGAAGCCTTCGCCCGGCAACGTCGTGAGGCGGATGCCGTGGCGCTTCAATTCGCCGGCAAGCGGTTCGACGGGGCGGCTGGGGAGCCTCCCGCGGCAAATGAACTTTGCGCCGCATCCGAGAGCGGCAGCGACGGGAATCAGATAGCGAAGCGTCGTTCCGGATTCGCCGCAGTCTACTTCCGGGAGCCTGGGGGAATGATTCCGGTCGATCGGAATAATGTCGGCGTCTCCCGCATTGCCCTGGGTCACCCGGGCGCCTAAGCCCCGGAGCACGCGGCAGGTGGCGTCGATGTCCTCCGACCGGGTGCGGCAGGAGACATGCGCCGGCGATTCCGAAAGCGCCGCCGCAATCAGCAGGCGGTGCGCATAGGACTTCGAGGCGATGGCCGGAATTTTTCCGCTTAAAGGCTGCGGCGTGACGGTGACGATCATGGCGGGAGCGGTGTGTGTTGAGTCGAATGAAAAATGTTGAGGAAGAGGCTTTGGATCAAAGACCCGTTTCGAGCATGGCGCGGAAGTCTTCCCAGGACACCTTCCTCACTTCGGCGCGCCCGGGAGCGATGGGAAGGACAAGGTTCACGCCCGAACCGGCGGACTTTTTGTCGTGGCTCGCAACGGCAAGAAGCGCATCGATGCTGAAGTCGAGGTCGGCGCGCGCCAGAAGCTCTGGCGGTATGGATGACGGCAGCCCCGCCTGACGAAGGAGTTCCTCAAGGTCTTCGAGCATCGCGCGGGGGAGCTTCCCTTCCTTGACGAGCGCCTTCGTGAGGATGTGCATGCCGATCGCGACAGAGGCGCCGTGCGAGAGCGCATAGCGCGACGCCGTTTCAACGGCGTGGCCGGCCGTGTGCCCGAGATTGAGAAGCCGTCTCGCGCCCGACTCCTTTTCGTCTTCGGAGACGATGCGGCGCTTCACGTCGATCGAGCGCGCGATCAGACCGACCGAAGGAAGCGGTGCAATGCCGCTTCGGCAGGGGCCGAGTTCAGTCCTCACGGCCGCGAGCACATCGCCGTCGAGCCCGGCATATTTAATGATTTCGCCCCAGCCGCAGGAAATCTCGCGTGCGGGAAGCGTGCGGAGAACCTCCGGGTCGATCAGGACGCCGACGGGCTGCGAGAAGACGCCCATCAGGTTTTTGCCGGCTTCGAGGTCGACGGCCGTTTTCCCGCCGACGCTCGAATCAACCATGGCGAGAAGGCTCGTCGGCATCTGAAGGCACCGGATGCCTCTCATGTAGAGCGCCGCGGCAAGACCAGCGAGGTCGCCGACCACGCCGCCCCCGAGCGCAATAACGGCGTCCTTTCGCGTGAGCCTTAAGCTCGCCATGGCTTCGAGGACGCGCACGAGCTCGAGGGGCGTCTTGCTTTCCTCTCCGGCCGGAATCGTGATGACGCCGGCCGAAGCCCCCGGGCGGGTGGCTTCGAGCGCGGCTTCGACTTTTCCGGCGTAGAGCGGTCCCACGTTGGAGTCGGTCACGATGACCGCGCGAACGGAAGGATCCGTGAGGCCGAGCAGCGCAGAGAGGCGGCCCGCGAGCCCGGGCGCATCGGAAATGAGGCCGGGGCTCAATTCCACGAGGTAGCCTTCGCCGGCTGTGACTTCAAGGATCTGTCCGTTCTGCATGGCGTCTACTTTGTTGAAGGAAGTTGAATGGTTGAAGGAATCAGGCGGCGCGGGCCTCTTCATCATGGACCGCAAGCGCCGTGCGGACGGCTTCGACGCGGCGGCAGAGCTCTTCGAAGGTGTCGGGCGTGATCGACTGCGGGCCGTCGCAGAGGGCGGCAGCGGGGTTGTTGTGCACTTCGATCATGAGGCCGTCGGCGCCTGCTGCGGCTGCGGCCGCCGCCATGGCCGGCACGTAGCGCGCCACGCCCGTTGCATGGCTCGGGTCGATGACGACCGGGAGGTGCGTGCGTTCGTGAAGGACCGGGATGACGGAGAGGTCGAGCGTATTGCGGGTAGCCGTTTCATAGGTGCGGATGCCGCGTTCGCAAAGAACGATCTGGTCGTTGCCGCTCGCCATGATGTATTCGGCCGCCATGAGGAGCTCCTTCACCGTGGCGCAGAGGCCGCGCTTGAGCAGAATGGGCTTCTTCGTCTTCCCGAGTTCCTTAAGCATCTCGAAATTCTGCATCGAGCGGGCGCCCACCTGAATCATGTCGACATCTTCGAAGAGGGGCAGATGGTCGATGCTCATGATTTCAGTCACGATGGGGAGCCCCGTCGCGCGCTTCGCCTCGAGCATGAGTTCAAGGCCTTCGGCGCGCAGACCCTGGAAGTCGTAGGGCGACGTGCGGGGCTTGAAGGCGCCGCCGCGGAGCATCGTCGCGCCGGCTGCCTTGACGGCCTTCGCAATTTCAATGATCTGTTCGCGCGACTCGATCGAGCAGGGGCCCGCCATCATCGCGAAGTGACCGTCGCCCGTGAGGGCGCCGCCCGCGTTCACGACCGTGTTTTCCGGGTGGAAGGCGCGGTTGGCGAGCTTGTAGGGATCCGAAATGCGGCGGATGGTTTCAACGTAGGGAAGCGCCTGAACCTGGTCTACCGGAAGGTGGCTGCGCGTTTCGCCGATGATGCCGATCGCGACCTTTTCGGCGCCTTCCATGATGACGGGACGCAGCCCGCGCGCCGCGAGGCGGTTCTTGATGTCGGCGATGTCGTTCGCGGTGGCGGTGGGCTTGAGGATAAGGATCATGATGCTCTCCAGCTTGTGTGATCTTTTGCTTGTCCGGCCGATCTTTCGATCCGGGCAAATGGCTTGAATGAAAGGGTGGTTGGTTGAAAATTTGCCGGCCCTTTCGCGCCGCTGGAGATTTGCCGCCCGGCCTTTGGATTCGATGCCTTCAGGAGAAGGCGGCTTGGAACCGGGCATTAAAAAACCTGCGGCGTTTGAGACCGCAGGTTTTGTACTTCGTCTTCAGAGAGGTACGTGCAGCTCAACGCTTTGACGTAAAAAATCGCCAAAACGCGAAATAAAACGATGCACGGTGAAGCGTAGTCATTTTGCTCGAAGCTCTGAAAACGGGTGAAAACAGAAAAACTGTGAGATTCACTTTACAGGCCTGAATGCGGTTTGAAAAGGCTCCCGGAGAGCGATTGCGGACCTCAATGATTTCGGTCAAGAAGGACTAGGCAAACCTCCTCAGTGGAAATCCTGAAGGGCGGAATTGGATTGATGGGAAGCCTAGTGCAAGCGAGGATTTGATTAAGATTAGAGAACCCCTATTGACGGACTAGATATTTAGTATTAGCAATAGCTATAATTCTATTTCAGAATGCATGGCAATTAATAAATGCTATTGCAAAATGCAATAGCAAAGCCAATCCCCCTGTAAGGAGATCCCCATGAAAAAGACCCTTGCTGCCATCGCGCTTGCCTCTGCCATGATGGCTTTCGGCCTTCCCGCTCAGGCTGCCGAACCGATCGACCCGATCGAACCCGTTGAGGTGAAGAACCCCGCGCTCGTTGAGCTCGGCAAGATGCTCTTCTTTGAACCCCGTCTTTCCCGTTCGGGCTTCATTTCCTGCAACAGCTGCCACAATCTCGCCACGGGCGGCGTCGACAATCTCGTGACCTCCATCGGCGACCGCTGGGCTCAGGGCCCGATCAATTCGCCGACGGTCCTCAATTCCTTCGGCCAGATCGCCCAGTTCTGGGACGGCCGCGCGAAGACCCTCGCCGAACAGGCTGCCGGTCCGATCGCCAATCCGCTCGAAATGGCCTCCACCCATGAAATGGCCGTGAAGGTGATCTCCTCGATCCCGGGCTACGGCGAGTACTTCAAGAAGGCCTTCGGCGACAGCAAGGTCGACATCCAGCGCATCACCGACGCGATGGCTGAGTTCGAACGCACGCTCGTCACGCCGAACGCCCGCTTCGACAAGTGGCTCAAGGGCGACAAGGACGCGCTCACCGCTCAGGAATTGAAGGGCTACAACCTCTTCAAGTCCTCGGGCTGCACGATCTGCCATAACGGCGCTCAGGTGGGCGGCCAGTCCTTCCAGAAGATGGGCCTTGTTCGTCCCTATCAGACGACCAATACCGCCGAAGGCGTGAAGGCCGTCTCGGGCCGCGACCAGGACCGCATGAGCTTCAAGACCCCGATGCTGCGCAATGTCGAGCTCACCTATCCGTACTTCCATGACGGCGCAGTGTGGACGCTCGAAGAAGCCGTGGCCATCATGGGCGACGTGCAGCTCGGCCGCCGCTACACGAAGGAAGAGCTCGCCGACATCTCGGCCTTCCTGAAGACCCTCACGGGCGATCAGCCGAAGATCGAGTACCCGGTGCTCCCGCCCTCCGGCCCCGAAACGCCGAAGTTCAATCCCTGGGCTCCGGCTGCCAAGTGATTTTTCTGACGAAGGGCGAAGCCTCTAAGGTCGCCTTTCGATAAGGAATCCTGGATTTTCGCGGTGCGCTTAGCTCTTTCCAAGAGCGGCGCACCGTTCTTCGTTTTGGCCCCGGAGAATCAAGAGCGGTTGCGGAGGTCCCTGATGTCCTCGACTTCCTCGTCCTCTTCGTTTTCTTCGTCCTCCTCCTCGTCATCGTCATCGTCATCGTCGTCCTCGTCCTCGTCTTCAAGGTCGTCGAGGTCGTCAAAGCCGTCGAGGTCATCAAAATCGTTCACCTCGATGTCGTCGTCGTCATCTTCGTCGTCGTCATCGTCATAGGTGCTTAGGACCGTTGCTCCCGGCGCGCTCCCGAAGTCCGGGTAGTCTTCCGGATCGAGCGTTGAAATGAACCGCTCGATTTTCGCCCTGACTTCTGTCCTCACTTCCGGATCCGGGTCCGCGAGGAACTTCTTGGCCCAGAGGTCCGCATCGTCGCGCTTCAGGAGGCTCTCCATCATGGCGATGATCCGCCTGGGATCGTTTTCGAGAAAGGCCTCCACCTCCTCGGTCGGGAGATGGAGCGGTACCGCGGTGAGTGCGCGTCTTACGGAAATCGACGGGTCGCGGGCAAACTCGACCGCGCTGGTTTGGTCGTAATTTGCTTCCTCTGCGGCGCGGCGGCGCACGAATTCCCGGGGATCATCCGTGAAGAGGCGGGCAAAATCCAGCGGGTATGCGAACACGTCCTTCGGGAGCTTCACCTCTTCGCATCCGCAGGCGAGAAGTCGGATTGCCGACTCAATGTCGGCGGGCTCGGTGAGCTCAATGGAGGTCCCGGGCGCGCCGGAGGGCTTCCCGTCGCCGAGAGAGAGAATGAAGGGCGGAGCATCTTTGACCGGCGCTTCTCCGGGAAGCGGCGCCCCGGACATGATGTCCTGAAGGAGGGACGCCGTATTGCGGCAGACGGCCCGGCCTCTGATCATTTCTCTCGCGCTCCTGCGGACATCGGCGTCTAAGAGGGCGCGGGCGAGCTTTTTCCGGCCGGAAGCCCGGCGCGCAAGCATTTCGAGGGCGCGCGGCGTTTGAATAAGTTCAGTGCGGATGTCGAGCGAACGGTCTTCGAGGAGCTTTTCATACTGGGCCCCCGTGAGCGGAAGCGAAAGAACGGTCGAGCGGACCGAATGGGAGGGGCTTTTGACAAGATTTGCGGCAAAGCGCGCCATCGCCCGGGATTCAAACTTCTCGTCGAGCATCTTTTTGACGTATTTCTCCGTCGCGGAGTCTTCGTCAAACCAATCTCCGATGGGAACATTGCCGAGAATGTCGTCCGAGAGCAGGTCCGGCTCCGACGGGATGAACATGCAGACGGAGTCCGGGTCGAGAACCACCGTCAGGTCCTTGTAGGAAAGATAGGCGCAGGAGTCGGAAGCTTCCGCGTCCGAAGGAATGCTGCGGCTGAGGCGCTTGATTTCGCGGATGGCGTTCATGCGCTTCTCGCTATTGAATGTCATGATCCTTTCCTTTTTTATTCTGAAGAGTTCCTTTTGGAGAAGCGGCCTCCCGGCTTCGGGGTCGTCTCTCTCATGCATTCAGTATCCCGGTTTATGCGTCAAAAAATATCGCAGTGAAACGCTCCCGGTCTATTCCAAAAACTTCAAAAAGGTATTTCATCTTCAGTTCAATTTTTCGTAGAAGCGGGAATAGATGGATTTCTTCCCCGGGAGCACTATTTCTCTCAGACCAACTGCTTAGTTCTTTAGGGGTGTGTTTTGAGATGCGTCCCGGAGAACCGGAGGCGCCGCTTCAGGCGGCGCGCTCCCATTGGCAGCAGCTTTATCCCGTGTCCCGGGTCTCCAACGCAAGGAGAGAAGCGCCGGGATCCATCTTCAAAAAAGGGAACTTCAGATGAAAATGCAGAAGCGCACTTTCCTTCTTTCGGCCGCAGCCTGCGCGATGATGACCGCCACCGGCGCCATGGCAATGGGGACGCCGAGCGGCTTTGCCGTTGTCGGGTTCAACAAGCAGGGCAATCTCGGCGAAGTCATCGTCAATCCTTACAAGATTGCTCCGCTCACGGCGGTGATCAAGAACGGCGGCTATGAGCTTCTCTCGGCCACCGTCCGCGTCGTTCCGAAAGAGGGCGGTCAGGAAATCAAGTATGAGGTTTCCCGCGCTCAGCTCCTCACGCACGCCGGCATTCCGGTTTTCGGCCTTTATCCGGACTATTCCAACAAGGTTGAAGTGAGCTACTCCTACCGCTTCGACGGAAAGGTGGTCGACGGCAAGCACACCTACACCATCTACTGCGGCGGCATCCGCGGCATGGAATCCGGCATGCCCGGCGAAAAGAATCTGATGTTCGACACCGAAGTGAAGAAGGTGGCGCCGGAATTCAGCGACCGCCTCTACTTCGTCAACAACCTCGGCGCCACGCCCGGTCAGGACACCCGCGCGGTGTGGAACAACCCCATGGGTGGGGCGCTTACGTGGAGCTACCTCCCGAAGATCGCCATCATCGATACGAAGGGCGACATTCGCTGGTACCTTGACGCTTCCACGCTCTGGGATCCGGAATCGATCTACAGCAAGGGCGTCATGATGGGCTTCAAGCAGAATGCCGACGGCGCCATCTCCTGGGGCTTCGGCCAGAAGTACGTGAAGTACGACATCATGGGCCGCAAGGTCTTCAATCGCCGTCTGCCCACGGGCTACAGCGACTTCTCGCACTCGATGGACCCGATCCCGACCGGCCACTATCTCCTTCGCGTCGCGTCCTCCGACCTCCGCCGCATCGACCAGAAGCGCGTGCGCACGGTCCGCGACGTGATTATTGAAGTGGATCAGTCGGGCCGCGTCGTCGACGAATGGCGCCTCTTCGACATTCTCGATCCGTATCGCTCGAACATCATCAAGGCCCTCGACCAAGGTGCCGTCTGCCTCAACATCGACCCCTCGAAGGCGGGCCATACGCTTACCGCCGAAGAGCTCGCCGCTCAGGAGAAGTCCGACAACTTCGGCGACATCGCGGGCACCGGCCCGGGCCGCAACTGGGCGCACGTGAATTCGGTCGACTACGACCCGGACGACGATTCCATCATCATCTCCTCGCGCCACCAGTCCGCCATCATCAAGATCGGCCGCGACAAGAAGGTGAAGTGGATCCTCGGCGCTCCGGCAGGCTGGCGTTCGCCCTGGAAGGAAGCGCTTCTTACGCCGGTCGACAAGTCCGGGAAGCCCATTTCCTGCACGGACACGACCTGCGAGGGCGGCTTTGACTGGACGTGGACGCAGCACACGGCCTGGCGCATCGATTCGAAGTCCAATAAGGACGTGGTCTACGTGTCGGCCTTCGACAACGGCGACGCCCGCGGCGCAGAGCAGCCGGCGCTTCCGGAAATGAAGTATTCGCGTGCGGTGATCTACAAGATTGACCAGAAAAAGAGAACGGTCGAGCAGGTCTGGGAGTACGGCAAGGAGCGCGGCCATTCGTGGTACAGCCCCGTGACGTCGCTTACGGAATACCAGGCCGACAAGGATTCGGTGGTTGCCTATTCCGCCACTGCCGGCTCCGACTTCGATCTCACGACCGGCGCCATGAAGGGTCTCCCCAACCCGTACATCGACGAATTCAAGTGGGGCGAGAAGGAGCCCTCGGTTGAAATCCAGCTTCACAACACGTCGGGCTATCAGGCATGGCCCTTCAGCGTGAAGAAGGCCTTCACCGACAATTAACACTTTCTTGCGGCGCTCATTCGGGCGCTGCAGAAGGCAAATGACAGGCGGCGCTTCCTGATGGCTTCGGGAGGCGCCGCTTCAATTCTGAAGTTCAGAAGCGGATGGCCGCAGGAAGGTTCTCGCATAAGAGTCGAGCTTCGTCGTCCGGCAGGAATCCTTCCTGTGTGACGAGGAAGCCTCTATCATGAAGGAAGAACACGCCTTCTCTGAATCTGAGAAAAAATAATGAAGAAGACTGCCGCTCACGCTGCCGATGCAGAATGGAACATTGCCGTTCCGCCCGATCTTGATGAGGACTCCCGCCTTTTCCTCGCATCTCGAGGCGCCAAGGAAGTGTCCTTTCCCTTGCTGGTCCGGAAAGCAGCATCTTTGGTGATTCTCTCTTCTCTAACGAGAGAAGTGAAGGAGGAAGTACGTCGTTCCGGACTTTCTCAGGAAGAACTCGACGGGTTCATTGCGGACGGTATTGCCTGGGCTCGCTCTCCTGTTGCGGCCGCTCGCGGCAGCGCTGCCTGAAGGATAGGTTCGGCCTTCAAAGGGAAGGCCGAAGACTCCTCGCATCTAATCAGAAGGCGTGATCAGCTGGCGAATTCCGTCCAGAGTTTTTCGAGCATCGTCATGCCCTTTTCGAGTTCTGAAAGCTCAATATATTCATCAACGCCGTGCGCCTGACGGATTGACCCCGGGCCGAGAACCACCGCGGCGCCGAGATGCTGCAGGAACGAGGCTTCGGTCGAGTAGCTCACGAAAGACCCTTCGCGTCCGGCAATGGCTTCAATGCGGGATCTGAGCTGGGGATCCGGGTTGATGAAGGGATCGAGATCGGGATAGAGCACTTCGAGCGTTGCCGTTGCGGGCGAGGCGGCAGCAAGCCGCTTCATGGAGGCGTCGAGCATCCCGCGGATTTCCTCGGCATTGCATTTTGGAAGCGGCCGGATGTCGAACTCGAGCCGCGCCTCAGCGCAGACGCGGTTCACGTTGTCGCCCCCGCGGATGGAGCCGATGTTGAGGGTCGGGTAGGGCACGCCCGGGAGGCCGGGATGGTCGAACTCCTTTTCGCGCCGCGTTTTGAGGCGGGCTTCAAGGTCGTTGAGTTCCTCGACGGCGAGCGCGGCAGCCTTCACCGCATTGATCCCCCGGGTCGGGTCGGACGAATGGGCCGCGCGCCCTTTGATGATGATCGCGCGCCCCATGTAGCCCTTGTGGCCGAATACGGGCGAGAGCTCGGTGGGTTCGCCGACCAGGGCAAGCTGCGGCATGACGTCGAGCTTCTTCAATTCCGGGACGGCTGCGCGCGCGCCCGCCATGGACGTTTCCTCGTCGCAGGTGATGAGAACGCCGAAGCCCTTTGCCGCAGCTTCCGGGTGACGGCGGGCGAGCGCCATTGCCGAAGCGATGAAGCCCTTCATGTCGCAGGAGCCGAGCCCGTAGGTCTTTCCGTCGCGGACCGTCAGGGACCAGGGCGAATTCGTCCAGAGTTCCGGATTGCAGCCCACCGTGTCGGAGTGTCCGGAGAGGAGAAGGCCGCCGGGCGTCGTGCGGCCGGTCATGGGACCCCTGAAGGCAAAAAGGTCGGCTTTCCCGGGCTTGTATTCGAAAACGCGCGTTTCAAAGCCCATGGCTTCGAATTCCGACTTCGCCCAGTCGATGAGCGGGCGGTTCGGCTGGTCGCTTTCGGGCAAAATGTCGCTCACGGTATTGAAGGCGACGAGTTTTTCTAGGTAGTGCAGACAATCAGAGATGACGGACATCGGATGCTCGCTTGTTTCTGGAGGCGCTGACGAGCCGGGAGCTTCGCTTCCTGCGGAACATCAGCAAAATCCGCCAGGAGCCCTCGCCCCGGATGGGGCGGGGAGGAATGGCGGCTAATCGGTTG
>OBXA01001364.1_pt1 | contig 14453 bp, 18 predicted proteins | sample 1538121 | NCBI WGS metagenome assembly OBXA01 (sample SAMEA2580133, study PRJEB22360) | human gut metagenome | biome: human gut; feature: human-associated habitat; material: faeces | place: Denmark | collected 2008/2010 | reverse complement strand
AAACGCCCGGATCGCGCCACGCTGGTCTATACCCAGCGCTGTAAAGAAGCCTGGAAAGATGTCCCGGTGATCCTCGGCGGTATCGAAGCCAGCCTGCGCCGTACCGCGCACTACGACTACTGGTCTGATACCGTGCGTCGCTCGGTTCTGGTGGACTCCAAAGCCGATATGCTGATGTTCGGCAACGGCGAGCGTCCGCTGGTGGAAGTGGCGCACCGTCTGGCCGCCGGCGAGCCCATCGGGCAAATTCGTGACGTACGCAACACCGCCATCATGGTGAAAGAGGCGCTGCCGGGCTGGAGCGGAGTGGATTCCACGCGTCTGGATACGCCGGGGAAAATCGACCCGATTCCGCATCCGTACGGTGAAGATCTGCCGTGCGCGGATAACAAAACCGTCGCGCCGCCAAAACAGGAAGCGAAGCGCGTTACCGTGCAGCCCCCGCGTCCGAAGCCGTGGGAGAAGACCTACGTCCTGCTGCCTTCCTTTGAGAAGGTGAAAGGCGACAAGGTTCTCTACGCGCACGCGTCGCGTATTCTGCACCATGAAACCAACCCCGGCTGCGCCCGCGCGCTGATGCAGAAGCACGGCGAGCGCTATATCTGGGTTAACCCGCCCGCAATCCCGCTCTCCACCGAAGAGATGGATAGCGTATTTGCCCTGCCGTATAAGCGCGTACCACATCCCTCCTACGGCGATGCCCGCATTCCGGCCTACGAGATGATCCGCTTCTCGATTAACATTATGCGCGGCTGTTTTGGCGGCTGTTCCTTTACTCTTGTTTTTATGTATTTAGAGTTAAACTCTACTTTTCTATTTTTAGAATTCAAGCTATTCATCGTAATTGAGAGATATCCTTTTAATGTTCAGCAAGCCTGTTAAAAGCACTTTATCTGAACCGCGTTTTGCCTAAATCCTGCTCAATATATACTCTCCCTGAGTTCTGAAATCCTCAAATTCCCCAATCTTAAAGCATTGATACATAGATGATGTCAGATAATGCGCAATCATCTCACCGCCAATATGGATCCGTTCCGGGTGTGAGTATGTCGCCTGTATAGCCCTTTGTTCATTCATCATTACAGGAATTGTCTGCAACAAATCCCCATCCAGGATTTGGCACTCAGGTTTTACTCCTGTTCCGTATTGTAATTGCTCTGATTCGAAATCATGGACTGAGCGATAGGCGAACGAAACGATATTTCCTGTTTCCTCGCAAATTGCGAACTGATAAACACTGGTTGTCACCGTTGAAGAAGAGGGAATTGCATGGTCATGCTTGTATTGTTTCCACAGCCTCCTTAGACAGGCCGATGTATGATAATTGAGATTTTGTATACCTGATACGACCATTCTGGTTGATGCTTCAAGCAACCAGGTGTTAGAAAATCCACCTGCCCCCGTACCTGCTATGATGGTTCTTAGCTGGGGGATGTAACCTGCTTTGGAAACAAAAGATAACGGCTCCCCATTATCGGTGACGGCAAGGGTATCTGTTACAATCAGTGCTTGTGCTTCGTCTGTATAAAATATCAGTGATGACATATTTTCCTCATCCAGAAAAGACATTACATGAATCACAGAACAGGTCACTACAACCACGTGAAAGGGAGTCAGACCATTTTCCAGAGGTAAATATATTCTTGTGTTTGGACGCGTTGCGGTTCTCTGTAAAAAATATATAGCACAAACAAAAGTCCCCGCAGGGATAAATATAGTTATATGCGCTTTTTCTGCTGGCTTTTACAATTGAAAGTGACAGGTAAACGAAATGTGTTACAGGTTTCTTTTGCTTTTCGTTGGGTTCTGTATATGCGAATTTACCCTGTGTGTTATTTTTGCAATGGACTCAGGCTGTATTCAATCAATTAAGGTTTACTTCTGGCATTAAGATGTATCCGTTGCCTGTTTTTTAAGGGCACGGTTTGTGCCGGGAAATGAAAATCACATCTTAAGTTCTTCACTCAAAGGATTTGTGATGTTTATCACGTATGGTCCGGGTAACGTGTTGAGGTCAATGTATTGCATCGTGATGGTGTCGTTACATCTTTTACTTTCCTCCTGATTTGCATATTCACTCCCGGCAACCTGGTTGTTTGTTTTTTCTTCTTCCGGATTTATAGTGTAGGCATGAGGTGGCGTTTCAGGGCGACAGACTGTGAGGATAATCACTAACATTCATGCGCGTTATGGGCGTGTCAGCAAACTGGATGCAACAGAGCCGAAACTGAAATTTGAACCCGGATTTCTGTATGCTGAAATACCTTATATTAGCGGCATCCAGAATCGAAAACTGAGCCGATATGTACACTTTTATCTTATGGATAAAGCTATCCTGCAGGCCAGGGATTTAAAGCCTTTAGCCCGGGCATTTTTACGCTGGATAAGGTGGCTGGAGGATAACGGACTTGACCCTTTCACCCCGGGAACGTTGAAATACCAAAGCCCTACATATGGCTTCAGGGAGTATCTTCTGGGGGCCGTAAGGCAGGGGCGCATCGCCTCATCCACCGCGGCGGTGTACATCAGCGTTATCCGACGGTTTTACGTATTTCTGGGCAAGTGTGGTGAGCTGGCTGCCAGCTCATTTTTTACGTTGGTCGAAAAAGTCGTTGACGGGCGACGCAAGGTGATAAGTTCGGATCTTGCCATCAGGATAACCAGCACAACAAAAAGGACAATCAACCCACTGAATGATGCAGAGGTTCATATCCTGGATGAGGCACTGAAATCTGAGTCCGGGTTGTTCAGTTTAATGATTGTGCTGATGAAAAATTGTGGGTTACGGCTGGATGAAATGCTGACCCTGCCGTCGTCACTCTTTACTGAAGAGTACCTTGCCAGTGTCCCTGTATCTGAGTTGACCATCAGGGGGCTTCATATTGGTCCGAGATGCGGAGTTCATACGAAGTTTGGGATGACGCGAGAACTCTTCATCACCAGACGATTGTACGAGCAGGTTCTGGATTATCTGGCGGATGAGGAGTATGAAAAGAAGATCCAAAAATGGCGTGCACGACAGGGTGGGGAAGGGCGGCACGAGCCTTTATTTTTAATGGCAAACGGGAAACGGATGTCTGAAAAAGCCTTTTACTCCCGCTGGTACAGTTTTCGCCATCGCCTGGCCCGGTCTGCTCCGGGAAATGTGTTCAGACATAAACCCCATGATTTGCGGGCAACGTTTGCGACCCATTTTTTACGCTCGGCACTGAGTTGCTATCCCGATCAGGCCGCAAATGCGCTGGGTACAGTAAAATACTGGATGGGCCATAAAAGCGAAAATACGACGATGAAATACATCGTCTTTCTTCAGCAAAACCAGATTTCTGATGCAGTCGCCGGGGTCATGGACGCATTGATTGACGGTGCTGCAGGTCGCGATGGAGCCATATATGAGCCGGAGTGAAACGCAGATAACGTGGATGGCCGAAAATGTGCTGTCATGGGAGACGGTCAGCGGACACATCACTCAGCGGGATCTGAACCGATATTATTTACTTGACGTTTATCTTCAGGCTCATTTTTCAGATTATGTGTTGCTCCCCGGATGGTTTAGTGAACATTCGCATCTTGCCCGCCCTGAAAAACGCGATTTTATTGCCTCTCTGAAACGATTTCTTCTGTCTTACCGTCCCGCCGGAAGGTTAACCATTTTCCGTTATCTCAATATGTTTTTTATATGGCAGTCAGTCAATCAGTATGACTATGGCACGGCTGAAGGCGTTGAAATGTATATTAAACATCTCATGAACGATATTCGTCGGCGAAAAATTTCAGTCAGGATGGCAAGACACTACTTGTCCGTGGTCAACCGGTTTTTGCTTACGGGCGGGCAGATTCAGAGGCGGTATGAATATGAATTCTTACCGAAAGGAACGTATCAGCAGCAGGGAAGGGATAGCTATACCAGGAATGAACTTTCCGAGATCCTGAGGCAGTTGTCATCCATGAATGAGTTCCTTGCGGGATGTATCCGGGAGCATATCGCTAAATCGGAAAAAGGGGTGCGGCATTTCTCACCGTCTTTGCTGGCACCTGTTTATGAAGCGTATTTCCGGTATCCGGGAGAGAACGGGGTCAGCAGGGCAGAGATCATCATCAGGGACGTTCTGGAAAATTACTTTCTTACTTCTTTTTTTCTGTTCTGTTACCACACATGGGGAAACACCTCTCAGGTTCTGGGTCTGACGCGGGATGATATACATCTGGATGAAAAGGGTATCAGCACTGATTATGTTTATAAGGGGAGAGCGAATAAGTATATACGTCTGACGATAGGTAAATCGGAGTATGTGACCAAACGTGCGGGCTATTACTGGTTTCTGTCTTTTATCAGGCTCAGGGACGACATCGTTAACTATCTGGTTTCCGCAGATACCTTCCCTCCGGTACAGGCGCTGTTTCTGAGTGAGCCGCAGGTGAAATTCCGTAAGCTTTATTCTCTTAATCCCAGTCATCTGACTAAATTTTCTAACTCTGAGGGGGCGTGGGCCACGATGCGGCAGCTTAATCCCTCGCTTCCATCAATTACCGTTTCTGGCTTGCGCAAAACGTCTGAGCAGTATACGGACAGAACATTAAAGAATGGTCTGATTACGGCGGAAAAAGCACAGCATAACTGGGGCACTTACAGGCGGAATTATGCTGCAGGTAACCCACAGGGGGCGAAGGAAAACTTCAGTGCTGCACTTGATACGCTTATGAATCAGGGGATTGCGACACGTGCGTTATCCGAGCGGGTAAAAGTTGCTGATGAGCTGGGGATCGATCTGCGTGGAAGCGATGAGGGTGTGGATCTTTTATTGAATGGCCTGGGATGTCGATCGCAGGAGCCGCCTACAGATATTGAATTGCGCTTTATAAAAAAGCAAAAACGATTTGGCCGGACACCAAAGGCTTGTGCGGATTTTTCTCATTGTGTCGAATGTTCAAAAAGTTGCGTTGTGGAAACGCTGGAGTCTGTATGGCTCCTGCTGTCATTCAGGCATGCTATCGAGTATGGAAAACCGTTGTACATCGGTTCGGTCAATGCTGTGGAGCGTTATGAAACGTTACTCCTGAAGATTGATTTACGGCTTGGGCTGGTAGATGAGGCGACCCTGAAAAAAGCGCGCGTTAAACTTCAGCGAGAAGGTGTGGCTCCGGTATGGCAGATTTGAAGAAAAAAGAGGTAAGCCGTAGTCGAATGGCGGAGTTTCCTGCCGGAACGCCGCTTCGTTCAGGGGATGAGTTTCCGACTGAGGATATCATCTGTGAGGCACTAGAAAACAAAAGCTTTGAACGTCTGAATAACTGCCTGGTTATCGCCAGCTCAGATGAACATGATATGCGTTTTATCAATGAGGAGACGCTGAATATTTATTTCAGGGATGATGTCTGGACCAATCGCTATGTCAGAACCCATATTGGTGAAACGTTAAGAACCGTTAATTTTTCAGGCATACGGGATCCTGAACTGCGTCTTGAAGCCAAAATCATCTCAGCCAGCCTGCTCTGGATTGTCGGCAGGACCGCGAAGACGCAGTCCCTGATCCGGAAATGTGCAAACATTGTGGCGGGAGCCCGTATTATTGAGTCTATGGGGTATCGCAGTCTGTTTCAGCTTCGTTTTCCGCTTGTCCGGAATGCTTTCATTGTAAAGATGAAGGAGGAGGATGAGCACGGCAGGAAGCGTTCTGAAAGAACATTACGTAATTACTTTATGGACCTGGCGGATATCTCGCTGACAGGTCATACCCGTCTTCGAAAATACGGTTACTTTCCTGATATTAGCTTCGACAGTTACAACAGTGTGGATGATTCAAACCAGACATATTGTATGCCTTTCAGTCTTATGATGTCTGTCTGGGAAGGGCTGATTACTGAACTGGATGCTGAAATCAGTGATTTCGATTTTGACGGGTTTTCCCGGCTGTGCGCTATCATAAACGGTTTTTATGATTCGCCTTACTATACGTCGATGCTGGAAGCCCGTAAAAGAGGGACAGCAAAAAGCATACCGGATTACCGGGCCGCGTATTACTACAATATTGTTGCCGGGGAAATTCGGGCGCTTTTCGCGACACTTGGCCCCGGGATGCAGGGCTGGTTCTCGGTACATAAAAATAAGCGCTGGAGATCTGATTTTATTGGCGTTGATCACATAAAGCTGAACACCTGGCATTTTGAGCTGACGTTAAAAGTCATGAATGTGATACAGGCCATGTCGGGGATGAGACACAGCGAAGTGCTTGGCGTGATGCACGGTTCACTGATTTATGATGGTGATATCCTGGGACTTCGTTCGGTGTTGCATAAGTTCGCCCCGGAAGGTGGAAGTCACGAAGACTGGGTTGTTTGTCGCTATGTGGAAAAGCCTTTTCAGCATTTACGCAGAATTAATCAAATCATGACAGGCCTGGACGGGAAGACGCTGGACAATGTTCCATTGTCTTTAAATATCAGGTCGTGGTTCTCGGAGCAAAAACTCTCTTTTATGGGGACGCAGCGCCAGACTGAGTGGGCAAAGAAATTTGTGAAAAGACACCATCTGTTCATCCGACGTGACCATATTGATGAGTTCAGGCTTTTAAATCCAAACATACGTGATGATGAACGCGTTGCGATGGAGATTCGGGAGGGGGCTTTCTGGCCATTGCGAACCCATCAGTTTCGCCGTTCACTTGCTGTACACCTCAGGCGTCTTGATCTGATTTCTACTAATGATCTTATCCGGCAGTTTAAGCACTTAATCAGAGGCATGACGGAGTGGTATATGTCCGGTGCACTCAACGCTTCGCATTTTAGCCGGGCGATCCCTCAGGCATTCGCTGCCGAGATTGAGAGGGTTGATACCGAACTCTCAGCTTCCAGGGCTGTTTCTTATCAGCATGAAGGCCTGCTTTATGGCGAAGGCGGGAAGTTACTGATGTCCCAGAGAGGTGGGCACTTACATCAGATGACGTTTCCTACACTGAAAAAAGCGATGAGCATGGCTAAACGAGGCGGGCAAAAACTGGTATCTCTTGGAAACGGTTTTTATTGCATGAATGGCCATGACTGCGAGTTTAAGGCGGTTGTTCAGTCAGCGTCCTGCAATCCGGGATGTGAGAACATGCTGGCCGGAGCTGATTCTGTTCCCGTGTGGAAACGCAGGATGGCTCATTATGACAACCTTCTGGAGATTGCCGTGCGAAATAATGCTCCTCAGGCTGACAGGGATTTTCTGATGCTTGAGAGAGATTTTTATGCAGATGCTGTCCGTTTTTTTGAAAAGGATGAATAGAGCATGACGAACGAACAGTCGGGGGTTAAAAAAACACAGGCAAGAGCAGAGCAGGCCCTGAGGGAACTGATGTTATCAGGGGAGCGTATCAGCCAGTATGCTGTGGAAAAACGAGCGGGGCTGGCAAACGGCACCCTGAATTATAACTGTCCTGAGTACAGGCAGGTCAGGGAGGCTATCCGCAGTCTGAAAAAAACGTGCCAGGGCACCGCGCCGGTTGATGAGCAGGGCATTGAGCAGCAGATCAAGCTGAAAGAAAAGTATCGCCGTCAGAGAAATGAGCTGAGGGAAGAAATCAAAAAGATGATGGCTGAAAATGTAGAGCTGTTACATAACCTTATACTTTTACAGCAGTATGTCAGGGAGCTTGAACGCAACACCGGGAGGGAGAAAGGGGACGTCATTCCGTTCTCGGGTGGTGTCAGGGACTGAGGCTATACTGAACGGAAGGACGCGAGGTGAATCGCCACAGGTTTAACAGACACCTCAGAGTCATTTAAGATGACTTAAAGAGAGGTGCCCATGAGCGGTAAGCGTTATCCTGAAGAGTTTAAAATTGAAGCAGTCAAACAGGTTGTTGATCGCGGTTATTCTGTTGCCAGCGTTGCAACGCGTCTCGATATCACCACCCACAGCCTTTACGCCTGGATAAAGAACTACGGTCCGGATTCTTCCACTAATAAAGAACAGTCAGATGCTCAGGCCGAGATCCGCCGTCTTCAGAAAGAGCTGAAGCGGGTTACCGACGAACGGGACATATTAAAAAAAGCCGCGGCGTACTTCGCAAAGCTGTCCGACTGAGGTACGCCTTTATTCGTGACAACACCTATTGCTGGCCTGTTCGCCTGCTCTGTCGGGTGCTGGATGAACATCCCAGTGGTTTTTACGCCTGGCTTCAGCAGCCGCATTCACAACGCCATCAGGCAGACCTGAGACTGACAGGACAGATTAAACAGTTCTGGCTGGAATCGGGATGCGTCTATGGTTATCGCAAAATCCATCTGGATCTGCGGGACAGCGGGCAACAGTGCGGAGTGAACAGAGTCTGGCGACTGATGAAACGTGTCGGGATAAAGGCTCAGGTCGGATACCGGAGCCCGCGGGCACGTAAAGGCGAGGCCAGTATCGTGTCGCCCAACAGGCTCCAGCGACAGTTCAATCCGGATGCTCCGGATGAGCGTTGGGTAACCGACATAACCTATATCAGGACCCACGAAGGCTGGCTGTATCTTGCCGTGGTTGTTGATCTGTTCTCACGCAAAATTATCGGCTGGTCCATGCAATCCCGGATGACAAAGGACATTGTCCTGAACGCACTGCTGATGGCTGTATGGCGGCGTAATCCCCAAAAACAGGTGCTGGTTCATTCGGATCAGGGCAGTCAGTACACAAGCCATGAGTGGCAGTCGTTCCTGAAATCACACGGCCTGGAGGGCAGCATGAGCCGTCGCGGTAACTGCCATGATAATGCGGTTGCAGAAAGTTTTTTCCAGTTGTTGAAACGTGAACGGATAAAGAAAAAGATCTACGGAACGCGGGAAGAAGCCCGCAGTGATATTTTTGATTACATCGAAATGTTTTATAACAGTAAGCGTCGGCATGGTTCTAGCGAACAGATGTCACCGACAGAATATGAAAACCAGTATTATCAACGGCTCGGAAGTGTCTAGATTATCCGTGGCGATTCAATATGACTCACTTTGCTTGCCATCCTTTGCACTCAGGTAATAACAAGGATTCCTGGGTATGTGGACTAACTCTTTATCGGGGGGATATATGAAACTGACAGCACTCATCCATGACTCACGTATAAGGCGGCGTAGTGTACCTTTGTTACTATCATACGCTCCCAGTGTATTGAAAGTGTCCCCGTTGAGTAACAATAAAACGTGATAATGTTTCTTATGTGAATCAGGTACAAACTCTCTGGCCCAGACAACACGTAATGATGTCTTACGAACTCGCTTACCCTCTTTCTCCCGTTTGTTAAGATGATGTGAAATTTTTGCTTTCAGAGAATCCGTAAAGCGGGATATTACTGATGAATCTGTCCTTGCGAAATTAGCCTCATCAGGCATGTCATTTAATGGTTTGAGAACAGGAGTATGTAAATCTATTCTTACAGCCAATACTCTTGAGTGTTCACTCAATGCTTTATCAATAGTCTGTTCTATTTTCTTTAAATGGTATTGATTCAATTTTCCGTGAGAGGTGATATATTCGTACATACTATTTGTTTCCTTCTTTATATTTCGAAAGTGTTAGTCGTAGTAGAGCTGATTATTTAATTAAATCACTTGCTCTACGCTTGTATTGTTCATATGCATTATGCATACGGTCTATGTTTACTTGCCGAGTTATATGCATGAGCGTTGTTTTATTAGTGCTGAAATGTTTGTTGGTTTCAATGTATTGAATTACATGTGTTCTCATGTTCATTAATCTACAGATGTTAATTTAAATGCATTGATATGTATCAGTAATCTATATACACATCTATATACATACATAGACAAACGCCACTGTTCTTTAGTCTGGGGTTGAAATTGCAATAAAGGAAGGAGTTAACGATATTCATGATTTTTATACCTTTTTAGCCATCGAATTGCTCTGGAGTTATCACATATAATGCTCGGGCTTTTTTTTATTAAGTTATGGATGAATTTGAATCTATATTACTTTGGTGAAAATCCGTTACTCCTCGAAGCATATATCTATTCTTCTGAGGTTAAGCCGTTTGGTGCAAAGAGATAAATTAAGGAACTCATCATGAAACTAGCCAGTCGTTTTGGACGGGTAAATCAGGTACGGCGCGACCGCCCGTTAACCCGTGAAGAATTAATGCAATACGTCCCCAGTGTTTTTAGTGAGAATAAGCACGAATCCCGTTCAGACCGATACACCTGGATACCGACCATCACTATTCTTGAGAATCTGCAGCGGGAAGGTTTTGAGCCTTTCTTTGCCTGCCAGACCCGCGTACGTGACCAGGGCCGACGGGAGCACACCAAACATATGTTGCGCCTGCGTCGTACCGGGCAACTTACCGGACATCAGGTTCCCGAAATTATCCTCCTCAATTCACATGATGGCTCATCCAGTTATCAGATGCTGCCGGGATTGTTTCGTGGCGTCTGCCCCAACGGGCTGGTCTGCGGGCAGTCATTCGGCGAAGTGCGGGTGCCGCATAAAGGGGATGTGGTGGAGAAAGTTATTGAAGGGGCTTATGAGGTACTGGGGATATTTGACCGGGTGGAGGAGAAACGTGATGCCATGCAGTCCGCTCTGTTACCGCCACCAGCGCAACAGGCGATGGCGAGGGCCGCTCTCCACTATCGTTTTGGTGAAGACCACCAGCCCGTCACTACCGCTCAGATACTGACGCCACGTCGTTACGAAGACCGCAGTGATGACCTCTGGACGGTGTATCAGCGGATGCAGGAGAACCTGAGGAAGGGAGGACTGGCGGGGCGTACCGCGCAGGGGCGAAGCAACCGTACCCGTGCTGTGAACGGTATCGACGGCGATGTGAAGCTTAACCGTGCGCTGTGGGTGATGGCAGAGAATATGCTCGAACTGCTGGGGCAGGCATGACTTCAATGCGGAGGAACATACCCGTGAACACCGAAACTCACCCACACCTTCCCTCCGGCCCGTTTACCCGTGAGCAGGCCTCAGGCATCGCAGCGCAATATGACAACATCACCATTGAAGACGACCAGGGAACGCATTTTCGTCTGGTTATACGTTGCGAGGGTGCGATGGTCTGGCGGGCATGGAACTTTGAACCTGAAGCCGGAGTGATGCTGAATCGCTACATCGCACGTTATGGCATCCGCAGGTCCTGACCGACCTTAACAGACTTCAGCCTCATCCTTTCCCGCCAGCCCTGACCGGCTGGCTTTTTTATTTCCGGAGTCATTAATCATGAACAACGCATTAACGGATAACACCATTCCGACAGACACTCTTTGTGCCACACCTGTTAAAGATGAACAGCGCCTTCGTTTCTGGCCTCAGCATTTTGGCCGTATCCCGCAGTGGATAACCCTTGAGCCTCGCATCTTTGCCTGGATGGACCGGCTGTGTGCGGATTACAGCGGTGGCGTCTGGGCTTTTTACACTCTCAGCAACGGTGGTGCTTTCATGGCTCCGGAAGAGAGTGACGGCCCCTGGTCGCTGTTTAATACCCTTAATGGTAACAGCGCTGAAATGAGTGCTGAAGCTGCGGGTATTGCCGTCTGTCTGATGGCTTACAGCCACCATGCCTGCCGAACGGAGTGCGATGCCATGACGGAACATTATTACCGTCTGCGGGATTATGCGCTGAACCACCCTGAGTGCAACGCCATTATGCACATCATCGACTGAGGTACTGCACCATGGAAAAACAATTACCGTTGTTTGCATATGAACTGACGGCATCAGCACAACAGACCATCCGCGAGGCGTTGACTCTTCTGGAGCGCCAGTTACGAGAACCCGGCGCGTCGTTTACGTCCAGCAGCTCAGTACGTGACTGGTTACGGCTCCATCTGACAATGGAGGAAAGAGAGGCATTTGTTCTGCTGCTGCTGGATAACCAGCACCGCCTGATTAAGCATGAAACGCTGTTCAAAGGCACCATCAGCCATACCGAAGTTCATCCACGGGAAGTGGTGAAGGCCACCCTTAAATACAATGCGGCGGCGGTGATTGTTGTTCACTGTCATCCTTCAGGCCATGCCGAACCCAGCCAGGCTGACAGACGGGTGACTGAGCGACTGAAGAACGCTCTGGACCTTGTGGGTGTGCGCTTCCTGGACCATCTCGTCATCGGCGGAATGGATATCGTCTCGTTTGCTGAACGGGGCTGGTTGTAAGGGAGGAGTATTAATGAAAATTATCAGTAAGCGTCAGGCGATGGCGATATACCGCCAGCATCCACAGTCCCGGTTGTTCCGCTTCTGTACCGGCAAATACGCGTGGTCCGGCAGCATCTGCCACTATGCCGGTCGCGAGGTGGACGATATCAGCGGTGTACTGGCCGTATTCGCAGAGCGCCGCCAGGACCGCAATGGCCCTTATGTCGTATTGCGCAGCGTTACGTTGAATTAATTCACGATTAAGGAGGACTACATTTTGTCGAAGAACATCACGCTAACAACGCATGATATCAGCGAACCCTGGTGGGGGCTCAGGCGCAGTGTCTCCCCGTGTTTTGGTGCCCGTCTGGTCCAGGAGGGAAACCACCTGCATTACCTGGCTGACCGTGCGAATTTTAACGGACAGTTCTGCGATGCGGATTTGCGCCATCTTGACCAGGGTTTCCCGGTACTGATGAAACAGCTGGAGTTAATGCTCACCAGCGGTGAACTGAATCCTCGTTATCAGCACTGCGTCACGCTGTATGCAAAAGGTCTGACCTGCGAGGCCGATACGCTCGGTTCGCACGGCTATGTTTATATCGCGATTTATCCCATTCCCGTCACCACAGAATAACACCGTAACACTTCGCCCTTCAGCACACATGTTTTCCCACTAAAGAGATAACGCTTATGCAAACCAAATCATCCCCTTTAATGCGGGCGGCATCGTCACGTCCGTCTCCCGTGAGTGTCTGGCAGACCCTGCTGACCTGCCTGCTGGAACAGCACTATGGCCTTACGCTTAGCGATACGCCGTTCATTGATGAACAGGTGATTCAGCAGCATATCGACGCGGGTATCTCGCTGGCCGATGCCCTGAATTTTATTGTAGAAAAGTACGAACTGGTCCGGACTGACCGGCCAGGCTTCAGCATCCTGACGCAGTCTCCGTTTATCACACCCATAGATATCCTCCGGGCCAGGAAAGCAACGGGGCTGATGAACCGTGACACGTATAAAGAGGTGACGGCTATTACCAGAGGGCAACATCCGCAGGTCAGCGCTCCAGGCAAGCGATGAGCTGGACGAAACAAGTACATCAACACCAGCCCTGAACGGCTGGTGTTTTTCTGACTATAAAGGAGAGAAATAATGGCCGGAAATAATGTTAATGAATCCGAAGTGTTAACCGGGCACACTGATGTGATTTGCTCCACCAGCATTGAACGTATTGTTACAGGCCGTAATGCTGCGCTGACACGGATTCAAAGCCTTATCAGTGAACTTGATGATATCTCCATTCTGACCCACGATATCGGCGGTGGTACAGCACAGGAGTGGGGAATGCGGGAGGGCTATCGCTACGATTGCTGGTTCACGGAAAAAACCGATAAAGCAATGAAAGCGATGACCCGCAATATTGATCGCCGCATCTGGCGAGAGCTGATGAATAAATCAGGCATGCTGAGCCTGATGGATGCTGATGCCCGTGACGAGTGGCACAAAAGCCTGGAGAAAGACGATATCCCCGCGATATCTGAAGACAATATCCTCAGTACTTTCCGGCAACTGCACCAGAGTAAAGATGAGGTATTTGAACGGGGAGTTATCAACGTCTTCAAAAATCTGAGCTGGGATTACAAAAGCAACAACCCGTGCAAGTTTGGAAAAAAAATCATCATTAATAGTCTGGTGAAGTACGATAAATGGGGCTACAGCCTGAGCTGGGGCTGGCAGCGCGATCGATTAGCTGACCTGGAGCGTGTACTGATGCTCCTGAATGGAAAGCCCATCCCCGACAACCGCGCCGATGTTACCTGCCGTCTAGGCGATTATATTCATGAGAACAGGAACAGCACCAGCTATGAAGATGAGATGTTTTCTATTAAGTACTTTCAGAAGGGAACAGCGCATATCACATTTAAGCGGGCAGAGCTGGTTGATAAGCTGAATGACATCATCGCCCACCACTACCCTGGCACGCTGGCATCCATGCAGTATTCAGGATGATTTATCTGTCTGCACAAAGTGGAATTTCATTACCCTTGAAGGGTCTGAACAAACGCCTTGCCATCTCAACTACTTATGGCCAGAATAAAGTTGGCGTACCTGGTGCTTTTCTTCTGGTGGTTTGTTACTGGATCCTTGTGACGCACCAGGTGCGTCGCCAGACAAAAGAACACAATGAAGCATCTACACATCATCCTCAGATGACCATCCCCTTGCCGTCCCCGATTCGGGTTTTAAATTCGTACCAGGCGGGACAGAGGGTACAAATGAGGGCATAAATTTCATCACATCAAAAATTTTATTTATAAATCATGAAAATAAATCAAAACATC
>OBXA01001344.1_pt1 | contig 14633 bp, 15 predicted proteins | sample 1538121 | NCBI WGS metagenome assembly OBXA01 (sample SAMEA2580133, study PRJEB22360) | human gut metagenome | biome: human gut; feature: human-associated habitat; material: faeces | place: Denmark | collected 2008/2010 | reverse complement strand
ATAGCAAGATATTCCTACTAAAATATACAGGAATTAAAAGAATATCATATATTACTTATATTGATAGAATTTTAATAATATTCATTCTCATCCTATTTGATTCTCAATATTGAATTATAGGCTAGAAAAATCGAGAGTGCCGAACAAATCATCATAGGTTTCAGCACGACGAATTTGTGTTACAGAGCCATCTTTATGTAATAACAACTCAGCGGAACGCAATTTACCGTTATAGTTAAAGCCCATGGAGTGACCATGTGCACCAGCATCGTGAATGATGATACGATCGCCAATATCAATTTTTGGCAACTCACGTTGAATAGCGAACTTATCATTATTTTCACATAAAGAACCTGTTACATCGTATACATGGTCCTTAGGCGCATTCTCTTTCCCCATAACAGTAATATGGTGATAAGAACCATATAACGCTGGTCGCATAAGATTTGCCATACAAGAATCAAGACCAATATAATGACGATAAATATCTTTTTTATGAATTGCTGTAGAAACTAGGTAACCAAATGGACCTGTAACCATACGACCACATTCATAAGCTAATGCTACATCACCAAGACCGTTAGCTACGAGAATTCTATTGTAAGCCTCTTCTACACCCTTGCTAAGCGCTTTGAAATCTACAGGTGTTTGTTCTGGTTTATAAGCAACACCTACGCCACCACCAAGATCGATAAACTCAATATTGATGCCAAGTTCATTTTTAATATCTACAGCAAGATTGAAGCAAAGTTCAGCAGTGCCAACTAAGCCATCGATATCAAGTTCATTAGAAACAACCATTGTATGGATACCAAAGTGTTTTACACCTTTTGCTTGTAGTTGTTTGTAGGCTTCAAAAATTTGTTCACGAGTCATACCGTATTTAGCTTCTTCAGGAAGGCCAATAATTGTATTGCCACCTTCTTTTAAGGAGCCTGGGTTATAACGAACGCAGAACGTATCAGGCAAAGAACCATGATTTTTTTCTAAATATTCAATATGAGTAATATCATCTAAGTTGATAATAGCACCCATTTCTAATGCTTTTTTATATTCCACATATGGTGTGTCATTAGATGTGAACATAATATCATGACCTATAATGCCCACTTTTTCGCATAGAATCAACTCTGCTAAGGAAGAGCAATCTGCACCAACGCCAAGTTTTTGCAATACACGCATAATATATGGATTTGGAGTCGCTTTCACAGCAAAATATTGTTTGAACCCTTTATTCCAAGAAAATGCATCGATGAAAGATTTCATATTTTCAATGATACCTTCTTCATCATAAATATGAAATGGTGTTGGATATTGGGCAATAATATTTTCTAATTGTTCAGCTGTAAACGGAACTGTTTTTGTATTCATAATAACCTCGCTACACAAATAAAAGACCCATCAAGCGACGAGTCTATTATCCTAATCATTATTTAAATAAAGCTTTATCTAGGCTATAGCGACCTGCACCAGCAAAGAACAACATAAGAGCACCAAATCCCATTTGAGATGGATAGTCCCAACTAAAGAAACTACCACTAAGATTTAATATCGTTGCTATTGCTAGTGTACCTATAAGTAGCAAAGAGCCTATTCTTGTAAATAGACCAAGCACTATAAGTACGCCACCTATCATTTCTGCATATGCTGCCATAGTACCTAATATTTCATAACCACTAGGTACACCTAATGGTGCCAACATAGCTCCAACTTTATAAAGGCCTTCAGCACCGCTCAAATACTTTAAATATCCATGATAAAACATGGAAATACCAAGTGCCAACCGGTAAACTAAGAGGCCAAAATTTACATAATTAGGTTTACTTTTAAAAATAAAGCTCAACATAGTAATCCTTCTTTCAGGTTAAATAACATCGAAATAATTCAATAACCATATAATAAAGGCCACTAACTACTGTGTCAAACTAGACTCAATATTAAATTCTATAGAATTATAACATATGTTGTATACAAAATCAATTTTATCGATTTGATAAACCTCATATGTTAGTCTAATTCAAATCATAAGCATAAAGAAAAATCGTCTGCTATTTATACCATTTATACTATTTGTACTGTCTATATCATATGTATTGTAAAATACCATTGCTAATTTAGATAAATACAAAATAATCCTAATGAAAAAGTGAACATATAGTTCCTAATTCATTAGGATTATTCTAAATCTAATAGATTATGCTCTAAGCAGTTGATTACATCATACCGCCCATGCCACCCATTGGAGGCATTGCAGGTACTGCAGCATTTTCTTCTACTTTGTCAGCTACGATTGTTTCAGTAGTCAATACAAGAGATGCGATGGATGCAGCATTTTGAAGCGCAGAACGTGTTACTTTAGCAGGATCCACGATACCAGCTTTAACCATGTCGATATATTCTTCAGTCAATGCGTTGAAACCAACACCAGCTTCTGTATTTTTAACTTTTTCTACTACAACGGAACCTTCAAGACCAGCATTGTAAGCGATTTGACGAAGAGGTTCTTCTACTGCACGTTTAACAAGGTTAATACCAGTTTGAACATCACCAGTAGCTTCCAATGTGTTCAATGCAGGGATGATATCAATGAATGTAGTACCACCACCAGCTACGATACCTTCTTCAACAGCAGCGCGAGTTGCGTTCAATGCATCTTCGATACGAAGTTTTTTATCTTTCATTTCAACTTCTGTAGCAGCACCTACTTCAATAACTGCAACACCACCGGATAATTTTGCAAGACGTTCTTGTAATTTTTCACGGTCGAATTCAGAAGTTGTTTCTTCTACTTGTGCACGAATTTGGCTTACACGTTTAGCAATTACATCTTTATCGCCTACACCATCAATAATTGTAGTTTCATCTTTAGTGATGCGAACTTGACGAGCTGTACCAAGATCTGTAAGTTCTACGGAATCAAGTTTACGGCCCATATCTTCAGTAATTACAGTACCACCAGTCAAGATAGCGATATCTTCAAGCATAGCTTTACGACGGTCACCAAAGCCAGGAGCTTTAACAGCTACAGCTTTGAATGTACCACGCAAGCGGTTTACTACCAATGTAGCCAATGCTTCACCTTCTACATCTTCAGCGATGATAAGAAGTTCTTTACCTACTTTTACCACTTTTTCAAGTGTTGGCAACATATCAGCAATAGCACTGATTTTACGGTCAGTAATCAAGATGTATGGGTTATCCATTACAGCTTCCATACGGTCAGGATCAGTTACCATGTATGGGGAAATGTAACCACGGTCAAATTGCATACCTTCTACTACGTTTAATGCAGTTTGCAAGCCTTTGGATTCTTCTACAGTGATAACGCCGTCGTTACCTACTTTTTCCATAGCTTCAGCAATTAAGCCACCAATTTCTTCGTCAGCAGCGGATACACTTGCAACTTGAGCGATTTCAGCTTTACCAGAAACTTTGATGGAGCGTTTTTTAATTTCTTCAACCAAAGTTTTAACTGCTGTTTCAATACCTTTTTTCAAGATCATTGGGTTTGCACCAGCTGCTACGTTGCGCATACCTTCTTGAATCATAGCTTGTGCCAATACTGTTGCAGTAGTTGTACCGTCACCTGCTACATCGTTAGTTTTAGTAGCAACTTCTTTAACTAATTGAGCACCCATGTTTTCAAATGGATCTGGAAGTTCGATATCACGAGCAATAGTTACACCATCATTTGTGATTGTTGGGGAACCGAATTTTTTATCCAATACAACATTACGACCTTTTGGTCCCAATGTAACTTTTACAGCGTTTGCCAATTGATCAACGCCACGGCCCAAAGCGCGACGAGCTTCTTCGTTAAACAAGATTTCTTTTGCCATATGTATTACCTCCTAGATAATAACAGTATCTAATGTAAGGGAATGTATATGCCCGCAGGCAATATAGAATGTATCAATAGTATGTTTAGCTCTATACAGCTATAAATCAGCTATTATAGTACTGCTAAGATATCGCGTTCGCTAATGATCAAATGAGTAGCGCCATCGATTTCTAATTCGCTACCAGCATATTTTGCGAACATAACAGTGTCGCCAACTTTAACTTCTGGAGCTACACGTTGACCATTGTCATACACTTTACCAGCACCTACAGCTACTACAACACCTTCTTGAGGTTTTTCTTTTGCTGTATCAGGAAGGAAAATACCACTTTTAGTTTTTTCTTCTTTTGCTTCTAAACGGATAAGAACGCGGTCAGCTAATGGTTTTAACATATGATGTCACTCCTTATTTACTAGTTATTATTTACAATTTATTAGCACTCTAAGTTATCGAGTGCTAATCACATGTATTATTATAACCTATGTCAAAATAAATGCAAGCAGAAATTTTGATTTTTTGACTTTTTAGTTTTTATTTGATGTTAGACACAAAAAAACTAGTATAAGATTTATCCTTATACTAGCCTTTATGTCTATTTTGAAACTTGATTAATTAATGCTTTACAGATATTAACAATACTATCTCGTTTCTTCATACTTAGGGCACGAATGCGATTGTATGCTTCCTCTTCCGATATAGAGTATAGTTTCATCAATATACCAGTCCCCTTTTGAATAATTTTGCGATCTTCTAATGATTGTTCTAATTCAGCCATTTTTTCGCGTAGCTCAGCATCACTATGATAACGCCCTAATGCCATTTCTAAGGTTGGAACCAATTGTTCTTCACGGACCGGCTTTATTAAATAGCCATATACGCCAGATTCTCTAGCCTTATTTATTAAATCCTGTTGACTATAACTAGTTAATAGAACTACAGGTGCTTCATGGTGAAAGCCAATTTGACGCGCTGCTTCGATACCATCTAATTCAGGCATCTTTACATCCATTAGAACAATATCAGGTTTATATTCTTTGCAAAGCTTGATGGCTTCAACACCATTAGTTCCTTCTGCTATAACTTCATGACCACAGGATTCAATAATATCGCGTAGATCCATACGTATAAGGGATTCATCATCCACTATTAAAACGCGCATTTACTTCTCCTTCTTCATATGTATTGTCACTAGAACACCGACATCAGTATTTTTAACAAATAGACGCCCTTTTAACTCATGGGCAACCAAATTATTAATGATAGTTAATCCTAATCGCTTATTCGAGTTAATAGAGAAATCTTGAGGTAATCCTTTTCCCGTATCAGAAAAATCTAAGACAATATAGTCTTCTAATTCTGTAACGGATAAACGAATTTCTCCATTTTCACCATCTAAGCCATGTTCAAGGCTATTAGTAATTAATTCATTAATTATTAGGGATACATAACTAGCCATATGAGAGGAAATCAACATATCCTCTCCACTATAGGTAAAGGTAACCTCTTGGTCTTGTTGAACCATACTCATGCGCAATAAACGACATAGCTCGTCATAGATTGACCGAATACCAATATAATCCTCATCATAATGGGACACAATATCATGAACTAAAGCCATACTTTCAATACGATTGATTCCCTCTTGCAAGGCTTGTTTCACTTCTGGCAAGCTAGACCGTCTTGCCTCCATACGCAACAAACCTGCTACCGTTTGTAAGTTGTTTTTTACACGATGATGAACCTCTTTGATAATAGAGTTTTTTACTAGTAGTTCTTGCTGTTGTTTACTTTCACGAGTACAGTCGTGAAGCACTAAAAAACAACGCGTTTCATTACGCCCCATAGCAATAGGAATCATATGTTGACGAATAACCATGTCTTGATAGATTTCTTCACTAGTATATATTGTCCTATCATCTAACACTTGTTGGATGGCTGAAATTTTTAAGGTACTGCTATAAATTGATGAACCTACTAGTCGTCGATCAAAGCCTAGTAGATCTACTAATTGTATAGCCGCCTCGTTGCCATAGAGAATTCTATGAGAATCATCAAAGATAATTAAACCGTCAAAATATGAAATTGGTTCATACGATTGTATTTGCTCATCCGTAGCAGTCAACATGAGCCGTTGCATCGTATCAGACAATGTATATTCTTGCTCATATTGCTCCATCTTGATAGACGGTGATACTGTGAAAGCTATGCCCCCAATAATACGTCCACCATTATCTACAACAGGAAAAACATGTTGCCGTTGGTCATGCTCTACTCCAATAAGCGGTTGCCCATTCTTCAACATAGAATGCCACGTATTACTCCCTTTTAATTGTCGAGTAATAATACCTTGATCACTCCGTTCAATACATAGCATATCAGCACGTAGTTGCATACTACCTTGTGATGACTCCAGAAGAGGCGTAAAAATCTGTATCCTTTGACGGGTCAATGATTCGCCAAAGGATATGAGTTTACTAATATGCTCTAGTAATGAGGTTTGTAAGGGGCCTAATGGTGTTGTATTTAAAATATCTTGACCGATATCCACAATTAATCCTCTTTCCAAGATACATGACCAATTTCAACACTTGGTTTTGCATTCAATGTTAAATCTGCGAATTTACCAGCTTGAGCCATATAATAGGCGCGACAACCAATCATAGCAGCATTATCTGTGGACAAAATTTTATGAGGCTTGTAATAGGTAAAACCTTCTTTTTCACACATCACTTGTAGTGCTGATTGTAAACCTTTATTAGCAGAAACACCACCGGCTATGGTAATACGAGTTTCACCTAATGTATGTGCCGCATCTCGTGTTTTTTCAACCAACACATCAACTATAGCCTTTTGGAAGGACGCAGCTACGTCTGCTTGATTAATAGGTTCATTCTTTTGCTGCTTACTATTTAGATAATTTAATACAGCAGATTTCAGGCCACTGAAACTAAATTCAAAATTACCTGGCTCACTCAATGCTTTTGGAAATTCAATGGAATCTGGATTCCCTTCAATGGCGAGAGCATCGATGTGAGGTCCACCTGGATAAGGGAACCCCATAACGCGAGCAATTTTATCAAATGCTTCACCAGCAGCATCATCGCGAGTCTGACCAAGGATATCAAACTCTTCATAGCCCTTCACATGGACTAGCATAGTATGACCACCAGACACAACAAGGCTTAAAAATGGAGGCTCTAATTCTGGATTAGCTAAGAAATTAGCAAAGATGTGACCTTCCATATGGTGAACTGGTACCAAAGGAATACCTGTAGCAAAGGATAATCCCTTCGCAGCAGCTACACCAACCAATAATGCCCCTACAAGTCCTGGACCATAGGTAACACCAATATGGTCGACGTCTTGTAACGTCACATTTGCATCGCGCAGAGCTTGATCTATGACCGGTATAACTTGTTCTATATGATGGCGTGATGCAATTTCAGGTACAACACCACCAAATTTTCTATGAATAGGCACTTGGCTAGATATTACATTGGATAACACCGTGCGACCATCCTTCAGGACGGATGCAGATGTTTCATCGCAACTACTTTCCAAGGCTAATGTGTATATACTCATTCTATTTCCTCTGAAACGAGAGACATAATATAAGCATCCTCTTTTGGCTCCGAATAATACTCTTTACGAATCCCTTTAACAGAGAATCCCAGATTTCTATACATCGCCAAGGCCGGTAAATTAGATATGCGTACCTCTAAGAAGATCTCATGCATCCCTCTATTCAAACATTCATCTATTAATTCTTTAGTAAGCTTTGAGCCATACCCCTTACTACGGGCAGAAGGTAGAATGGCAATATTCGTGATTTGTCCTTCATCATATACGAGCCAAGCACCAGCATAGCCCACAATTTGATTATCTTCACAAACAACCATATACAGCTTATTATCTGCTCCTTCAAGTTCAGCTAGTACGGATTCTAAACTCCATGGAACAGAAAAAGACTGTTGCTCTATATCATAAATGGCTTGAGCATCCTCGATAGTAGCTAACCGAATTTCCATTATTCTGCCCCTGCTGCTTCAGTTACTACAACAGTAGGATTTTGGTTTAACATTTCAGGATTATCCTTGTGTCGTTCTTCCCATAGTACCTCTGCTTCAGAGCGACGGATATAATAAGGCACCATATCCATTGGATCGCATATCTCTTTGCGGGCAATTAATTCTCGTCCCGCTAAGAGTAAGGAGCTTGCCTTTGGAATACGTTGAACAACATCTAGAATAGTTAAATTAGTATCATTTTCATCTAAAAGCTTTTCAATACGCTTAATGCCATCTCCTAAGAATAGAATCTCTTCCTTAGTTTCTCTGAACTTTTCTAATAAATCACTAGCAGCTATAACAAAAGGCTCCTCTTTACATACTAGTTTGTTATTTTCATATCGATACAGGCCAGCATATACATGTTTTTTTTGAGCATCGATAACAGTACAAATTGTACGATTTGTATATGAAATATTGTGAGCTAAACTATCCATGGTCATCACACCGTACAATGGAATTTGTAAGGCATAAGCCATAGCTTTTGCAGTCCCCATACCAATGCGCAATCCCGTAAAAGAACCAGGTCCGATACTAACTATAATACCCTTTAGTTCATTCTTTTGTACTTGTGAGGCGCGCAACAACATGTCGATATGAGGAATTAACTGCTCAGAATGAGTTAATCCTGCTTGAATGGTTAACTCACCAATCAAGTTTGTTTCATCCATTAAGGCCACACTTGATACGAGTGAACTTGTCTCAATTCCCAACCACATAGGGGCCTCCTATATCTACTAAATCATCTTCTGTAAGATAATCACTACTTAAAGAAATGGATCGGCTTGTATCATCGATCCGAGTTAGGTATATCCATAATGTTTCATCTGGTAATTCATCAGGAAATTTATCTGCCCACTCCACAATGGATACACAATCTTCTGTATATTCGTAAAAGCCAATATTTTCTAGCTCACTTATATCATCCAAGCGATATACATCAAAATGATATAAATGTGTTCTATCCACATCATAGGTATTCATGATAGCAAAGGTAGGGCTCGTTATTTCCTCTGTAACGCCAAAGCCTTTCGCAATACCTTGGGATAGATGCGTTTTTCCTGTCCCTAAATCGCCAATTAAGGCAATACATAAAGAATCACCACTTTGTTTAATCCATTTGCCTAATAACTGACCAAATTGTTGTGTATCTTCTACTGTATGAGTCTCTAATTGAACCTGTGATTTATGATTCATGAAAATGATTATATCCTTTCGCTTCTATGGTCTTAATCGTTTTATCTGGTGTAACCATCTGAACCCTAGATGGTCCAGATAGAACTTCACCAATTATTGTAATGCCTGCTAAATTCTCTAATTTAGGAAGCAATGATTTAGGAGCCGTAAATACCAGTTGAAAGTCCTCGCCACCATACAATGCATAATCTACTGGATTAGTCTGTAAATACCGAGCTAGTTCATAAGTTTCTTCATGAAGTGGAATAGCTTTTTCCTCTATAACAATAGATACATTGCTAGCCGATGCAATTTCATTTAATTCACTACCGAGGCCATCACTTATATCATTCATACTATGAATACCTAATTGCCTCAATCGTTGACCTAATTCAATTTGTGGATCTGGACGTTGATGACCAACCTTCGTCATATGATAGCCTTCTAAATTATAAGATAAGGCACCGAGACCGGTAGCTGCATAACCGACATAATTTGTAACACCCACAAGATCGCCCACTTGCGCACCGCTACGCATAACGGCAGTTCCTTTTGGAACATCTCCAATAATCGTTACAGTCCATACCATAGGTCCTTCTGTACGTACTGTATCACCACCAAGTATATTAACATGGTATCTTGCGCATTGATCTTTAATGCCTCTATAAATTTCATCCAGAATAGTAGTATCAACATATTCAGGTACAGCCACAGATAGCACTATTTGTCGAGGGCTGCCACCCATAGCAGCAATATCACTTAAATTAGCCGACATAAGACGATAACCTACATCATAGGGCATCATATAGTGAAAGCTAAAATGAACCCCTTCCACCATCGTATCAGTACTAATTAATTGATCTGTTTTATCTATAGCACTATATACGGCACAGTCATCACCAATTCCTGTAATCACAGTGCTTGGATCATGTATAGTATTGTCATTAATGTGGCGAATGAAATTAAATTCCCCTACATCTTTTAATTGCATCTCATCACCTGGCTTCCGATTTATATACATATTGTATTGTAACATATATAAAAGACAACAAAAATAGCAGATAGTTGATATATCAACTATCTGCTATCAATGAGCCTAATATTATTATTTTTTAATTAGGTTTGTCATCCGTTTAACTGGATCTTTCGTATCAAAGGAACCTACAGTAGGAACCTTTTTACCATTGCTAACGAAGAGAACACCATTAATGTTATCAAAGGATGTCAATGTATTTACAATGGCAGCCATTTGTAACTTAACAGTTAAGTCCCCACCATTACCTTTTACGAAAGCATCATTCACTTCTACAGAAGCAATGCCATCCTTTACAGTAACGGATGTGATTTCAATATCCTTAGAGAATACTGGGTATTTTTGTGCTCTATCAGCTTTTAACATTGCTAGAAGAGCAGCTTTAGGCGTTATTTTATCCGCCTCCATCTCAACGGTTGATTGTGTTACCCCTGAGCCATCCTCTGTTGGTACAAAGAAGGCCATCTTAACCTTTTCTTGAGATACTTTCGTTGTTTCTGCATCCTTATTGACTTTCGTCTCTTGCACAGGTTCACTTTTACCTGTTGTAGGAGCTTGATTAGGTGTACAACCTGCTACAAATGCAAGCAAGCCTACACAGAGGATCGACAGAACTTGTTTACGTAATTTCATCGATTAACCTCCAAAGTAACTGGCAATACCATTAGCAATGCGATTTGCAAAGTCTTCTTGTGTTTGAGGAGATTGCAATACACGTTCCTCATTAGGATTGGAAATAAATCCGAGCTCTACAAGAACTGCAGGCATGTTAGAATGTCTCAACACATATAAATTACCTTCTTGAATGCCACGGTCACCATTGAAACCTGGAACGCTAGCAATTTGAGATTGTACCTTTTGTGCTAAACGAGCATCATTACCTGTTTTAGCATAGTAGTATGTTGCAATACCACCAACACTTGGATTGTTAAATGCGTTAATATGCACGCTGATGAGCGCATCAGAATTGCTACGGTTCGCTACATTAACACGAGCGCCTAATTCATCAACACCACTTGCATTAGGACCATATACGTCTACGTCTGTAGTACGAGTCATAAGCACTTTAGCGCCACGATTTTCTAAGGCTTTTTTCAAGTACATAGAAATCGGTAGTGTAATATTTTTCTCTTGTACACCATGAGGTCCAACGGCACCAGAGTCACTACCACCATGACCTGGGTCAATCGTAATTGTTTTACCAGATAGACCACCGCTAATAGAATACTTACCGGATCCTGTCGGCATATTTTTCGCAGGATGTGCAGAAGGAGATGGGCGTTTACCATAATAAGCAGGTTTAGGTGCTACACCTTTTTTCTGTACATCTACAACGATACGATACGGTTTCTTATTAACCGTATCTTTCTTTAGGGAAAATACCTTTACATCACTCGTATCGATAGATGAAGGTGTCTTGATCATTACCTTCACATCTCTGTCATCTTCTGTGAATCTAGCAGAACTAGCTATGCTAGAGTCCATATTAATATTCGCTTTAGCAGTCTTTAGCTTTGTGTTCTTTAAGGTAACAGTCGTCGTTTTCCCATCTTTGCTAATCGATGCAGACGCTTTCACCGGTGCTGACAAATCCATAACCATACGAACATATGGTACAGGTGCATCAGTTCGTGTCACCCATCGAGCATCTTCAAGATTAGCTGCCTTTGCTTGAGTCAAGAATAGAGGTATAGCCATCAAGACAGCAAGGCACATAAAAAATAGTTTACGCAATACATTCACTCCAATCTAACTGACATACGTAGTGTCCAAACCATAGAGATGAGTCGATGATATCTTTGTACATCAAAGTCTCATCGTTCCAATCTATCCATAAACTAATGTTAGATTATAGATAGATTATTTCATACAAACATGAAGATTAGTATGCCGATTATACATATTACTATACAAAGTCTTTATACAGTACACATAAAAATAAGTTGCTTCAAATTATTTTTTATGCTATGCAATCGATACTAACGTTCAGTTGTAATTTGCCATTCATTCCCATCCGTACTAATGTGAATACGTCCCATCGTATCTGTACGGTAAATAGCAATATTATTTTCCTGCAAACGACGCAATGTTACATCGTGAGGATGACCATAACTATTATACATGCCATTTGAAATTAATGCACTTTCTGGTTTAATAGATTTCAAAAAATCTTCAGAACTACTTGTGCGAGAACCATGATGACCTACCTTAAGAACACGGGCAAACAATCTGGAGTTCTGCTCTTTTATGAGTTTTTTCTCTTCTTGTAGTTCTGCATCACCAGTAAAGAGCATAGAGAATTTACCAAAAATTAATTTACCTACAATAGAGTTATTATTAAGATCTGGCGCTCCTTTTTTATCTGTTAAAGGTTCAGTCCATGGTGCATAGACAACAAATACTGCTCCATGACCAAAATCTACTACATCACCACTTCGCAATGTGGATCGTTGGATTTTATTTTTATCAATCCATTTTTCATAGGTTTTATACATATTATTATCAACAGAAATGCCATCATCATACACATGTTCAATAGGCATGGCTTTTGCAATGGCATAGAAACCACCCATGTGGTCAGCATGAGGATGTGTGATAATTACATTTTTTAGCTTTGTAACACCCATGGATTTTAATTGGGCTACAATATTCTCACGATGCTCAATATCACCTGTATCAATCATACTATATTCATCGCCAACCTTGAGCAATATGGCATCCCCTTGACCAATATCTAGCATATATACATCTAGATGACCTTCAGGGGTTGTTTGTTTCGTATCAATGGAATAGCCTTCATTTGTACTAGAACTAGTCTGAGATGCTGCATTAGCCACATCTTTATTAGTGCATCCTGCAATGGCAAAGATTGGAATAAATAGCACCAATAAAAAGGCTATAAATCGTTGTATTTTATTTGTCATTCTTATTCTCCCAATAATTCACTAATGACACAACCTACCGATAAACTTACATCACTAGGTGTATACCCCCAAGTTTTCGTATCACTTAGTATATCTGCACTGCGGCTATGTACATAGACACCTAAAATGGCACTATCTTGTAAAGAATAACCTTGGCTAATAAAGCCAGCAATGACACCTGTTAATACATCCCCCATACCGCCAGTTCCCATACCAGCATTTCCGATAGTATTAACATATACTGTACCATCAGGTAGGGCCACAACAGAAGGAATTCCTTTTAGCACTAATACAACTTGATGCGCTTTGGCAAATGCTCGAGCCAGTGTAATATAATGACGTTCAATCCATTTTATTGGTAAATCTATAAGTCTACTAAATTCACCTAAATGAGGAGTCATCACGCAATATGGAAGATTTGTTTCCACCTTATATACAGACTCGATATCATCATCCCGCAAAGCATCTTTATCTACAGAACCTACATGGCCTAATGCATATAGTGCATCTGCATCAATAACAAGAGCACCTTCATAGGTATCAATAGTATGATTTACTACATCTGAAATATCTGAAGCACGTCCCAAGCCTGGCCCAATAGCAACTACTTGACGACCTTCATAAAGAGTTTCATTAGCCCCAATAGAAGTTACCATTACTTCAGGTATAATATGTCCTTGTACAACTTGCTTAATTGACTCTGGTACGCCCAATGTAACCTTGCCGGCTCCACTGTGAACAGCAGCTTCTGCGGCCAACATAGGAGCACCGACCATATCACTAGCTCCACCGATAATCAAGGTATTCCCATTTATACCTTTATGAGCCATGGGAACACGATAATTGATTAACGTTTCTGCTAAATCCGAATCAATAGTGATGGTACTATCACGATTAATTAATACTTGTTGCCAAGGAGCACCTAGAGGTGCCACAATAACGGTTCCCCCTATAGCCTTTCCAGGATATAACAACAGACCTTGTTTTATAGCTCCAAAAGTAACCGTATAATCATAGGTCAATGTTCCCTCTGAAATTTGTCCAGAAGCTGCATCTAGTCCCGCTGGTACATCAATAGCCCACAAGTCAAAATTATATTGACTACGCATAGTATCAATATCATGCAAAACATCAATGGTTAAATCCCGTAATCGACCAGTTAAGCCTGTGCCCATAATACCTTCTACAGCGATAGCTACATTGGACCAATCATTAAATTCATCAAAGGTATCAATGATACACCCCATCACTTCACATCGTTTGAGTTGCATTGCAAAGAGGTCACTACATTTACTCGTATCACCTACTAATGCAATTTGTACAGGTACACCTTGCTCTAATAAATGTCGAGCCGCTACAAGACCATCTGCGCCATTGTTACCAGTGCCACATATAAATAGCACAAAACTATTGATAGAACGTGCATTATCTAGAGAAAATAGATCATATTGTCCCCATAAAGCATCTACAATACCACGTCCTGCATTTTCCATTAAAATTTCTAACGAAACACCTAGTTGCTTAGGTACCTCTTGGTCTATATATCGAGCATCTTCAGTTGTTAATATTTGCATCTTATGCTCCTTCAAGT
>OBXA01001320.1_pt1 | contig 14812 bp, 14 predicted proteins | sample 1538121 | NCBI WGS metagenome assembly OBXA01 (sample SAMEA2580133, study PRJEB22360) | human gut metagenome | biome: human gut; feature: human-associated habitat; material: faeces | place: Denmark | collected 2008/2010 | reverse complement strand
GTGTGTTACGGTCGGGTTGCCCTCAGCGCCAACCGGCCCGTTTGCTATTGTTTGGAGCTACGTACCAGTCACCCCGCAGCAGAAAGGCTGTCCATGAAGAAGTTTTTTAAGACCTTTGGCGGCGTGCTCATGGGCATCGTCGTTGTCTTTGGCATCCTTTCCGTACTGTGCAGCACGCTCCTTGCGGGAACCCCGTTGGCATCCACCCTCCAGCAGCTTGGGGGAGGTGCCGGAGCTACCGCCGCCAACGCCGCGCTCGATGCTTCGGGAATCAAAGGAAAACTCGACAGCGAGCTTCGTTCTCACGCTGGCGACATCGCCGCCGCGACCGGTCTTCCCGAAGGTCAGGTCGAAGATATCATCAACCAAATTGACATCTCTTCTTGGAGCGTCACAACGCTTCCCGCCGATGCCACCGTAGCGGGTAGTTTTCAGACCTCGTATCAAGGCACAAACGTCACGGTCACAACCTACACAGATCCATCGTATGTCTCCATCAGCCCCTGGGGTCAAACCATTACGCTTGCCGTGCCCGAGAGCTCGCAAAACTACGTTTCCTATCTCTCGTATCTTTAGAGCAGCTACGCTCAAAGCTCGATATTCTTCATCGTTCCATCCCGCAGTTCGAGCTCTAAGACGCCTTTGGAAAGTCTGGCCTTCTGCACGCAACCGTCTCCTCGAACAAGCTCGACCGGCACGCAGCCATCGCCTAAAGCAAGACTTGTCACGTGATAATCTGCATCGGTTGTCGATATGGCATATACCGCACCCGAGTACTCAATGACGCCCACCGGGGAACCGTCCATCTCGCAAAGGTCGCTCGGCTCGTCTTCGGAGCCCTGGGCGCGTCGCTGAAGGACGCATCCATCGCCTGTTGCAGATAAACGGTAAACAAATCCACCGTACTCGATGCTCTTTTTTACGGTGCCCTCAGAAGAGCAGACCACCGCAACCTCCGCCTCTCCGGCAGCCGCACCATCGCGGTGATGGGCTACGCCCGTCAGGGCGCCACCGACCAGATAAACAACAACAAGCGCCAGCCCGATTCCCACCAGTGCCGCCGCGAACGAAACAGCACGGCTTGAGCGCTCGACAGCACCGTTCGATACCGCGCGACGCGTGCCTGCAGCTGCAGCACGCAGGCGCTCTCGCTCCACCGGCTTGGCATGAGCCGCCCTCTTGGCGGCATCAAGCGCATTGACGGGCCTACGGGCATGGGACACGGGCCCATTGCTCGCGCGGCCATCCCTCCGTTTGGTCTCCATCGCCATCCGCGCTCCTCTCCAAGGCATACTGCAATTGTGTATGCACAGGTTTTCGCCCCCATGCAGACCTGCGGTACGTTATCGTATTGCACGGAATACAGAGTAGCAGCAGAAAGTGAGCTTTCCATGGCCCTCACCGGTAAACAGGTTCGCCAGCTCCGCGCCCTGGCGCATCACCTCAATCCCGTCGTCAACGTTGGCCGCGGGGACATCAACGACGGCGTCGTCGCGCAGACGGAAGAGTGCCTCGAAGCACACGAGCTTATCAAATGCAATGTCCAGGACGGCAGCGATCTTACGGCGCGCGAAGCCGCCAACGAGCTCGCAGAGCGCTGTGGCGCCGACGTGGTCCAGGTCATTGGCCACCGTTTTTCGCTCTATCGCGTGAGCTCGCGCAAGGACGTCGACCACATCGAGCTCGACTAACACGCACGTATACGCTTTTGCTCAAGCGCGCTCCCCCACCTGGAGGAGCGCGCTTTTTCATATTGCCCAGGCGCTCACAGCATGACAGGGGCCTTGGACCTTCCAATGATCTGCTCATAGGCGATGCGCGTCTTTTCCTCGGGAAGCGCATGCACTTCATGCTCCAGATAGTGCAGGTGGCTGTTATAGAGCTCGACCACTTCACGCCGGCGTCCGCATAAGTCAAAGACAGCCATAGCACGTCTAATCACGTCTTCACGCGTCGCTTCTTGTCTCAAAGCCGCCTCGACAAGCCAAGTAGCCGATGCCGTGTTCCCAGCCTCGACGGACAAATCAATCCCGCGAATCATGCAGTCGATAAACTTGGACTGATACATGCGACGCAACTGGACAAAGAACTGCGTATTGCCAATGCTCGGGATAAAAAGCGGACCCGTATATACCTCCTCGAGCTTTAAACAATCGTCGATAACTTCCTGTGCGCTCCTACCCGTCTTGCGCAGCAAGACCTCACGCGCCAACGCGTCAAAACGACGAATATCAGACGTAACATAATCACCGTTGAAGGATATGGCATCGGCCTGCGTTACCACATACTGAGGACCGTCCTTTCGCTGACTCAATGCACCCCGCAGGGAGGACAGTGCAGTATAGAGACTCTTGCGCGCATGGGCATAATCCATCTCCGGCCACATCTCCTCAGAAATCACCCGACGGTCCACAAAGGTATCGATTGAAAGCACGAGGCGCGCAGCAAGCGCACTTGCCTTCTTGCGCTTCCAAACCTCATCGGTCAGGGTATGGCCGTTGCGCAACACGTGAAAGCCGCCAAAGAGGTTGATAGTTACCTGCCCCACATCGGGAGTCCCCAAATAGAGCATCGTCTCATATGACTCCACCTCCTTTGCCTCATCGATGGCGCCTCGATATTGCGAGGGGTGCCGGAGCGGAACTAGACGGCGCGCCGAATCGGATCTATCCCCCAGCACTGACATGGCAAGACAAGCACGCGTTGCAAAAGAGGAATCCAGCAATACGGACCGATGCATCGAAAACCATGCCGAAAGCTCTGCGTCAAAACGTGCAGCCGAAAGATGCAACGCCGTAGACCACGCCCAAGCCGGATCTTTGGCCTGCGTCGCAAGATCTAAAAGATCTGCCTGTTCGCGAACGGTTATCATCGAGGCATCCCTTAGCTGAGCGCTTTGCACCAGCAAATGAGCCCAACCGCGTAGAAAGATATTCGATTTGTCTGCGAGCTTCTCCACTTGCTGCCCACGAAACTGCGCATTCATCACCTGCCCCAATGTCAATGCCTGCCAGCCTTCCGCTGCAAGGCAAAACAGCTGAGTTGGCAAATCGGATTGCCGAACCGCCATCGTATTGGCATCGATAAATGCCCGCTCGTCGGCAATCGGCTCGAGACGCATCAGGTGCCCCACTGCCTGCGCCATGCGCACTCGTGCGGCACAAGGCAAAAGCCTGCGCTCGAGAAGTACATCGCGCAAGCCGCTTAAGCGAGACATCGCCTCGCTGAGGTCTTCCGGGCGGCCGCAAAAGGCTTGCTTGAGCACCTCCACCGTAGATTCGAGAATCTCCAGCAAATCGACCCCGTTACATCTTCTGTTTTGCGGCAAAGGGTCTGGAGCACTATAGGCAGCGATGTTTCCGTCGCCTGCCATAAGGCGGTCATAGGCGGCAATACAAACCTCCCACCCATCAGCCTGCCTGAGCCGGCCTCCAACCGATCAGCATGCGACGACCTTGCGCCTCTGCAAAACTGCTCCGAAAGCGTCGGAAGCGATATTCCCGCGCACGAATCCCACAGAGCCACAAACGCACAGGCACATGCCCATTCCGTTGGGTCGACATCGCGTTCCATATCGTAGGCGCGCTTCCTCAGCTCGAGTGCCGCAGCGCGTGCAAGGCGAAGGTCACCAAGCGTCAACGCCGCAAGACATGCCGCAAGCAGAGCACCGGCTTCAAGCGGCTCCTCTGTAGAGGCTTCATGCCGGCTCAGCAATCGGCTAATAAACAAGCCATGGCCACTCAGGACAAATCCGGTAGGGCGCATCGCAAGCAAGGCGATGGCGTCATTATCCTCCAGCACGTTCTCGCACAGCTCAACCGCATCGTCAAAGCGGGAGGCCTTAACGAGCATTCGACCGGCATGGCTTACGATTTGGCTCGAAAGCCGAGCGACCATTTGCTGAAGCGAGCGCTTGATCTGTGCGCCCAACCCCAAGCACTTAAACTCGCCGGTATTGACCGCAAATCCAAACACAGGCCAATCGCGCGAAAGCTGCAACAACACGTTCGGCTTCACGCGCACCCCGCACGCCTCAAGATCGGCTATCGTCCCCGATCCCATCGCTAACATAAAGCAAACGATCCTGAACAAGCCATCGCGCGCCTGCTGCAAGTTGTTGAGAATCGCTTGATAAATCCCAAGGATACCCGCGTTAAGAGCAGATCCGTCTGCCTCTTGTGAGCTGATACTTTGCAGCATGGCAATAAGAGCTGGGACACCTTGTGTCAGATGATAGACATCAAGCGAGGCCGAGATTGAGTATAAACGCGCCCACTGAGCGTATTCTCGCGGCTGAACCAGCAAGGATCGAGCGGGAATGAGCGAACTCTCCCCCACCGCCTTGATGAATTCATGGTTGGTGGGAAGACAGGAGACAACGATCTCGAAGCCCTGATCGCGCAAATCAAATAGCGTATCAACCACACGTTGCAGCCCCGCCTTTCCAAAGCGAGGCATGTTGTCCACAATCACAACGGGCGAAGCGGTTGGCGCGATATCGCGCTGCAGACGTCGCAAACGCTCCCCAAGCTCGGCGGGACGCATTCCCTGTGCATCGATAAGACCCACGTCGCCGCGCGTCATATCCTCTTTAATGCTATCCGCGTATTGAAGAAGAAGTGCGGTTTTGCCAAACCCCGCCGGCGCGCTTACTACGGCCATGCCGCCATCGCGGCATTTGCGCACAAGATCTTGCACCAATCGGTCTCTGCGCGCAGAAAATCCAGCTGGCACTCGATAGAACTCTCTCGTATCCGATTCGCCCTTCAAGTCCCCCACATACGTTTTGCCAACATTCACTGCATCCCCCACTCTCGCGCAACGTGAGCCTTGTCGATTCAAGATACGAGCTGGTTGCCAGAGGGGCTTAGTAAATTCGGCGAAGAGATCTTGTTTGTTAGATTTGAGGGGAGATATATAGCATATCTTCCCCTATTTCGCGATACTTACCGTCAACTTCTCAAGGCATATGTATTTACCTGCTAAAACTCTGGAATCTGTCTTCAATATTGACAGTTTATCGATGTCATTTGTCAACGTAACTATACATTGGCTACCGTTTATGGTGCATTTTACGACGCTCGCCATTGCATATTTGTCCGACAGAATTAAACGTGTTAATCAGAGTTTTTGCCAAGCTCCGACCGGTCTGTTTGATTTATTTGAGATTGCCGTAAGAAATGAGTTAGATTGGCGCATTTTTGTTGATAACTCAGCATAAAAAAACGACCCCGAATCACTTCGGGGCCGTACAACCTTGACGCTATCTACGCACCAAGGCGTATCAAATCGAAACTAGGCAAGCTTGTCCTTGCACAGAGCGAGCGCCTCGTCGTCGGCAACGATCGTGACGTTGGTGTGCAGCTGCAGGATAGAAGCAGGGCACTGCGGGGTAACCGGGCCAAAGCACATATCGTGAACGGCCTGGGCCTTCTTCTCGCCATTGGCAACAACCAAGATGGAGCGAGCGTTCATGATGGTCTGAACACCCATGGTGTAGGCGCGACGCGGCACGTCCTCCTCACGCTCAAACAGACGGCTGTTGGCCTCGATGGTGCTCTCGGTCAGATTGACGCAATGCGTGCCCTTGGAGAAAACGTCGTCCGGCTCGTTGAATCCAATATGGCCGTTGCGACCAATGCCCAGAAGCTGCAGATCGCAGAAACCAGCGTCGGCAACCATCTTGTCGAAAGAAGCACAAACCTCATCGACATCGGTGTTAGATCCAGCGGGAACGTGCACGTTCTTGGGGTCGATGTTGATATGATCGAAGAAATGCTTCTTCATGAAGTAGTGATAGCTCTGGGGATCGTCGTCCGCGATACCAAAGTACTCGTCGAGGTTATACGTGCTGACCTCGGAAAAGTCGACATCGCCCTTCTTGTACCAATCGATAAGCTGGTCATAGGTGCCAATGGGAGAATCGCCCGTAGCAAGGCCCAGAACACAGTTGGGCTTTAGGATAACCTGAGCAGAAATGATGTTGGCTGCCTTGCGGCTCATATCCGTATAATCGCGAGCGCGAACGATTTTAATCATGAAAGGCCCCTTTCAAAGAGCAATAACAAACCCTCAAAAGCATAACGCTAAATAAGGCGTGTAGTGGTCTTTTCTTGAGCTACCTCTCGCGAGCGGTAATAAGCTCATCAAGCTCCGAAACGGTGCTTCCCACGTTGCCCTTGATGCTGGAGAACTCAACAGAGTTGCAAATCAAAATCGGGGCAGTAACGTCAAAGCCGGCATCTTTGATAGCCTGGCGGTCAAACTCGATAAGCACCTGGCCCTTTTTTACGTTCTGTCCAATAGCGGTGCAAACGTGGAAGTACTTTCCATCCAGACGATCGGTATCAAGGCCCACATGGATGAGAACATCCATACCTTCGTTGGTGTGAAGCGCCACGGCATGGCCAGTGGGAAAAATCGCTTCGATTTTAGAATCGGAAGGGGCAACCACATGGTTACCCGAGGGCTCAATGGCAACGCCTTGGCCCAAGAGCCCGGCGGCAAAAATATGGTCGTTCACCTCAGAGAGAGGAATTACCTTACCCGCAAGCGGCGAGAGCAAGGTATTGCGTTTGCTCCGCATGCCAAAAGTCTTGAAAAGCCCGCTCAGCATGATCCTCCTTGTCGCACGCGATATAGCGCACAGACATTATCGTAACGCGAAGCACGTCCGATTTAAACAGAATATCGAAATGTGTCAACAACAAAGCAATTCATTATGCAAACGCTGGATGTGATCCAGCGGCATGAAAAAACGGAGCCCGCCGAACATGCGGCAGACTCCGTTTTTGAATCCAAATACCAGGCGAAATGCTTAGCGCTTGGAGAACTGCGGAGCGCGACGTGCCTTCTTCAGGCCGTACTTCTTGCGCTCGACCACGCGAGCATCGCGGGTCAGGAAACCGGCCTTCTTGAGGTCGGCACGGTAATCGCCAGCGTTCAGAAGAGCGCGAGCAATGCCCAGACGAAGGGCGCCGGACTGGCCGGAGATGCCGCCGCCATCAAGAAGGGCGATGACATCGAAGGAACCGAAGGTATCGGTAACCTTGAAGGGAGCGAGAGCGTCCTCGACCAGCTGCTTGCGGCCAAAGTACTCCTCGGCATCGCGCTTGTTAACGGTAACCTTACCGGTACCGGGAACGAGACGGACGCGGGCAACGGCGTTCTTACGACGGCCGGTGCCGTAATAAACAACGGTGTTCTCAGCCATCTTTAAGCCTCCAGGTCAATCTTGGTCGGGTTCTGAGCAGCATGCGGGTGCTCGGCACCAGCGTAGATCTTCAGCTTCTTGAGCTGCTGACGGCCAAGCGTGGTCTTGGGGAGCATGCCGCGAACGGCGCGCTCGATGACCTGCTCAGGGTGCTTCTCCATGGCCTCGACAAAGGTCTCGGCCTTGAGGCCGCCATTGTAGCCGGAGTGACGGTAGTAGACCTTCTGGTTGGCCTTGTTGCCGGTAAGCTGGACCTTGTCGGCATTGATGACAACCACGAAGTCACCACAGTCAGAGTTGGGGGTGAACTGAGGCTTGTTCTTACCGCGCAGGATCATTGCGACCTGAGTGGCCAGACGGCCCAGAACAGCACCCTCGGCATCGACGAGAACCCAGTTGCGCTGGACCTCGCCCTGCTTGGCGTAGTGAGTCGATTTCTGAATCACTTGACTCCTCCATGTACATTACGTGTCTTAACAGAGATTCACGGGGCTCTGCAAAGTAACTTGTCGAGTATACCGCGCGAACGCTTTAAGTCAACGATAATTCGGCGTTCTATCAGAGTTTCTGCACATGCGGCCGAACATCCTTCGCGCATCCTTGAGACCTTTTGTACAATACGAAGAATCGATAGCGAAAGGAAGCCTTTATGCGAGCGCGGATGCACAGAACACAGCGGACGCAGACAGGATATCGGGAGCTCGTTAGCTTGGCCTTGTTCTTTTTCGTCTTCCTCACGAGTACCTTTATCTTCGACGAGCATGCGGCACTACTCTTTGGCCCTTCCCTCGTCTCGCCCCTAGAGAGCCTCATGCTCGGCTCGAGTGTCATTGGTTTCATCCTCAGGCCCTATCTATGCTACCGCCTCCCCACCAGGCGGCACGATGTCTCGACCCTCATAGGCACGCTCGCCGTCGCCGCGATTGTCGTTACGATCATGGCCAGACGCACCTGGGCATTCCTCGCCGGGGGCATCGTCCTCTTCGCGACGCTTGGCTATATCGGCAGGGCCGCCCATTCGTTCCTTGCGCGCCGCTATGCCAAAACGCCCTATCTGTCGCGCGCCGTCGCTATCGCCTACGCTTCGGGAATCGTTTTTCAGTTTATCTTCCACATCCTCGTTCCAGGCGATATGCCCAACCAGATTGTCCTCGTACTCTCCACGCTCGCCGTGGTGACCCTTCTCCATGCGATTGCCGAGACGAAAGCACCCGATGGTGCCGCGTGGCAAGATCTTTCGACCATGGGTGCCGTGTCCACCCCCCCCCGCAACCAGAGAGACAGCCGTGCGTCTCGCCGTGGCGATCTTTTGCCTCACGGGAATTTTTGCAGCCCTCAACTCCGCACTCACCCTATCGCATGCCTCCAATGCCATCGACCTTGGCTCGTGGCCGCGCCTCTTTCTCGTGCCAAGCGCCCTTACCGCCGGCATGCTTTTCGATAAGCTCGGCACGCGTCGCGTCGGCATGATCATGACTGCCGTCGCGACGCTCTCAGCCTGCGCCCTTTTCATCCTCATAGGCAATGTCGGCATACGTGCGAGCGCCATCGTTTTCTACCTGGGGTCGGGCGTATTTGTCGTCTTCTTTACCACGACCTATATGAAGCTCTCTGCTCATATGAGGATGCATGAGCTGTGGCCGAGTATGGGCCGTGTGTTCAACAACATCCTGCCATTGCCCTGATCGACTACGGCGACCTTCTTGGCATGATAGTTGCCACAGTCGTTCTGCTCGCGGGCGTCGCCGCATCGCTTCTCTTGAGCTCGGGAACTGAGCAGATCAGACACGAGAACCCACACGAGAACCCCCGAGCCGACATCAATGCCGAGGATACGTCGCAACAAGACGCCGCGCACTCGAGCGAGGCGGCATCGACACCGCCAGCCGCTTTTTCGCTTGAGGAGCCCCTCGAGCGCTTCTGCCAGGCATACAGCCTCACTCCACGCGAGGGCGATGTAGTGCGCGCCCTTCTGACTATGGACGACAGCGTGAGTGATATCGCATCCGCGCTCTTCCTTTCGCGCTCGACACTCTACCGTCTCATCGCATCGATTAACAAGAAGACGGGCACCGCTTCGCGCACGGCTCTCATCACGTTCTTTTGGACCTGGTACAACGCTTCGTAGAGGCATAAAGTCGCTCCATGGAAAAGGGCCCACTCCAAAACGGAGCGGACCCTTGAGGGGAGTGGGCGAAGCTATGCCGTATCGCGCAGGGCGTTAGCGCCGATGCCGTCCGTAGGCGATGAAGGCGATTCCCGCGATGGCGAGTGCTGCTGCGATGACCATGGACACCGCAGCGGTGTCACCAGTCTGAGGCAGGAAGCTTCGAGTGACGATGCCGCCAGATTTGCCTGGCTTACCGGGTCCCTTGGGCGTGTTCGGCGGTATGGGCGTATCCGGTTTTACCGGAGGCTCCTCAGGAGTCGTCGGCTCGGTAAACGTATTGCAGAACTCAATCGCCTCGACAGCCTCCCCATTCTTGGTATAACTGAGGGATGCTTCGAGCTGGCCCTTTTCGTTATCAACAACGGTGACCGTGACCGTATAGGCGCCTTCGTCGTAAGTCATTCCTTCTTCGGTACCCTTGACCTCGGAAATCCTGAAGGTGTAGGTACCGGGTGCCTCGAACGTCAGCTCATCGAATGATACGTTGCCACGCGCATCGTTCTTGGCGGTTTGACTTATGTCTGCCGTATCGCCCTCACCCGTAAGCGTGAAAGCGAACTCGCCATCTCTGAGGTCCCGCCCGACAAGCTTCTTAATCGCTGTAATCTTGACGCTCGCAGGAGCAGCACGATAGACGTTGGTGAAAGTCGCCTTCTCCGTCTGAGCGTCTTCGAACGCATGCTTCACCGAAAGCTTGCCCTCTCCGTTGTCGCTAACCGTGGTCACCACAATATAGGAGGCACCGCTAAACGTCATGCCGCGATCGTGCTTTCCCGCGTCGCGTTCGCGGAGCGTATATGTATGCGTGCCAGGCCTATCGTACGTAATGGGACTCAGCGTGATGCCGCCGTCCTTGGCATTGGTGCCCGTCGCCACCACGGTATCGCCCTCGACGAGTTCGAACGTGAACTCTTTGGCGACAAGGGCACGGCCCTCAAGCTTCTTGGTAACCGTGAGCTGGTCGGTCACGCTCGAGCTAACCGACTCTACGCTATAGCTGTTGGTGAACGTAAAGGCCGGACCCTCTGCGGGGTCACGCGTGACCGTCAGACACCCTGCGCCGTCGTCAGTCACGGTAAAAGAAACCGTGCGCGTGCTCGCGGGGTCGTTGGCGACGCCGGGGGCGCTTCCGCTCTCGCGGATGGTATAGACAAAGGTATGGGAGCGGGGTTTCATTGCCGCAGGTGCTGCGGGATCGGCGATCTTATGCGCCACGGTCTCAATTTCGGGCATGCCGAGCAACATGGGCTCATCGGATTCAATGATGGTATCGCCAACGGGACCGGACTTCTCGACAGGAACCGGCGCCACGTCCCCGCTGCCCTCATCGGTAGCAGGAGCGTCGCTCACTGAGGCCTCGTCCGATGCCGCAGGTCCCTCGAGCTCGAACGTCGTATCGTCCCCTGCGGGCGCGCTTTTTGCAGTAATGCCGTCGGCTCCGTCAAGCGCCTGGGCATTTTCATCACCGGTCACTGCCGCGTCAAGCTCCAAAGCGTCCTGATCCGCCGTGCCATTGTTACCAAGGGCACGGTTGAGGTCCGCGAGGGTGAAGGTGATGTCACCGAAATCGATGTTGCCGTCGGCATCGTTCGTTGCGGTCGCGCACTCGGGCATGGGCGCTCCGGCCTCCTCGGGCACCACGGTAAAGGTGAACTTGCCCTCGATGCTCGCCGGCGTGAGACCATCGGCCGATTTCAGCACCTTGGCGCCGTTAAGCTGCATGGTCACTGAATTTCCCGTGGAGTACACGTTGCGGAATACGCATTTTTTGCCCTCAGTCTGTACTGTCGCCTTAAGACTGCCGTCGCCATTGTCAACAATGTGCACGATCACGGTGAAGCTCGCAACCTCAGCACTCACGCTCTTGTGCAGGCTAGCCGTATCCTCATATGCCACGTACTCAACGGTCCACACGAAGTTGCCGTCTTTGTTCGTACTCTTGGTCGCGTGGCCGTTTTTGACCAGGTCTGCCAGCATGGCGGTGTCATAGGAGAAGGTCCCAAAGTCAACGGTGCCGTCCTTGCTGTTGCGCACCGTGCGGAGGGGAGTAGTGGTGCCGGCATAGGCCAGATGGAACGTGAACTCGCCGTCAGTAAGCGGGCGTCCCTTCATCTCCTTGGTGGCGATGATAGCCGCAGTCGATCCGCCCTGGTTATCGGTTGAGGCGGAGTAGCTGTTGGTAAACGGGACCTCTGCCTTCTCGGACGTCTCGCCTTTGGCGTAGGTGTAGGTCTTGCTGCCCATGGCGCCGCCGGTAACGGTCGTGGTGGCCGTGAGCTTGCCCGCGCTATCGTCTGTCACGGCAATGGTCACCGTGCGCTCGGCGGTGTCGTAGGTATAGCCCGAGGCGCCGCCATTTTTCTCGCTAACGGTATAGCTGTAGGTCTTGCCGGCATCTGCCTGCGTAAACGTAACGTCACGACCGCCGAGGACATCGATGGATACCGTCGCGCCGTCTGCGGCAGCTGGCGTCATGAATGTGTTGTCGCCCTCTGACAGGCCAAGCGCCTTGGCAGAAGCGGCATCCTGGGGTCTCACGGTAAACGCGAACTGCCCCTTCGCCATACTGTGACCGTTGAGCGTCTTGGTGATAACAAGGCCGCCGGCGGCAGAATAGCTCAACTCGGAGGTATACGTGTTGGTGAATGCGGGATTCTCGACCTTAGCGACGGATGCAGAAAGCACGCCGGCCTTATCGACGGTGACCACCACGGTGATCTTGGCGCGGTTGGTACTGTAATCAATACCGCTTGCACCTCCATCCTTCTCAGAGACCTCGTAGACATAGGTACCGGCCTTGGTGTAGGTGATGGTGCCGAAGTCGATAGCGGCGCGACCCTGTCCGTCTGCGTCGCTCTTAGTCAAGGTAACGCTTGTCTTAGGCATACTCTGGGCATCGCGGTCACCGGACGCGAGACCCATCTCGAACGTGAACTCGTCGGCATCGGTCCACGCGCGACCCTCGAGCACCTTGGTCAGGCCGAATCTTGCCTTGGTATCGAGCGCGGCGGGCGTGGTGCCTAAACCAAACGTAATTTTGCCGTTGTTGCCCAGATGGGCGTTGACCTGCGTTGCGCGGGCCAAGCTCGAGCTGTCATTCCACTCGGGATTGAGTACATCGCGGGCGGTGCCGGTGGCGTTACCACCCACGGCGGTCTTTTCGGTGTGCAGCTGGTCGATGAAGAGCAGGCGCGCGGTGCCCTTGGCAAGCGCATAGCCGGTACCGTCGGAGGTAAGGGCCCCCTCAAAGCTCGAGATCATGCTGCCGCCGATGGCAACCGCGGTGTAGGCATCTTTTGGCTTTCCGTCATCACCACGGATAACGTACTCGTCCTTGTAGTAGTACGTCGCGGCGTCTTCGAGGCTCCCGGTTGCACGCTGGGTGCACGCCTCATCAGTGTAGAGAGGCGTCACCTTCTGGAGATAGTAGTAGCTGTTGGCAGAAGACGGACGGAAGCTGGCGTACGTATCGCCCAAGTCTCCACCGGACCACTTGTTAGCCAAGAAGCTCACCGTGTTGGCGTCGTGATCCCCGTTGGCATCGATATAGTCAGTGAGCCCGGTGACGTTTGCGGGCGTGAAAAGGTTGTCGCGCACGACGCCCTTGACGCTCGAAGCATACGTCACGCGCAGAGGCTTGACGGCATCGATGTCCGCCACCTCAAAGGTGCCCTTTGCCTTATCGATCTTGTACTCGCGCAGCGGGATGAGTGATGCCGGCACCTTGACGGCAACCTTATCGCCCTGGCGCGGGTTCGCTTCGCCCGCGCGCTCGACGGTAACGACCAGGTCCTTTGCCGTGCCTTCAAACGTATAGGTGTCGGTGTTTCCCTCGGTGGACATGCCGGCGACCGCGAAGGACGTGCCGTTAATCTGGGCGCTGTGGAAGCCGTCAACCTGCATGAAGTCGCCCAGCGTGTCGGTAAACGTGATGTAGCCGGTCTCATGTGGGCCGAACCCGTCCTCGATGTGAGTGGGATAGCCCGCCCCCGTGGTGATAGAGCTTGAGATGCCGCTGAAGACCTTCTCGAGCTCGGAGGTCGTGGCCGCAGACTGATAGTAATTGGAGTTCTGCGCGCGAGAGCCGAGCGCATCGGCAGCAAATGATGTGGCGGACGGGTAGTTGCTCGACACCGCGTGCATGAACCTGTTCTCTTCGCTCGTGCCGCTCTTCGTGGGATCGTCAGCGGGTTTTGCCCCGTTAAAGATGCCGATGGTGTAGACGGTGGCACCGGAATCCTTCATCGCCTTGGCAGACGTGACGGCACTCCCGGCGACGTCATCCTCGAATCCACTGGTGCTAGTAGGAGAACCGTCGGTAAAGAAGACGACGACTTTCTTTGCGTCCGCGCGTCCATTGCTCGCGAGCTGAGATTGCGCAAGCTGAAGACCAAAGTCGGCACGCGTGGAGCCTGCGGGGCTGATCAAGTTGACGGTGTCCTTGAGGCTTGTCGCCCCAGCCGTATCGCAGGGCGTGAGTTCCCTCATGACCTGCGAGTAGTTATAGCGATAGCCTTTGCTGTGGTAGCTGTCGTTGCCCACACTGCTGGACTTCTTGCCCGCGAACTTGACGATGGCAACCTTGTGCTGCCTCTCGGCGGGAAGACCCTCGTTCTGCTTGGCAATCGTGTCGATGAAGTCACCGGCAGCACCCTTGAGCGCCGTGATGCGCTTAGTTCTGTCGTAGCCGCCCATCGCATCGTCCATCGATCCGGAGGCGTCGAGTACCAGTACAATGTCGAGAGGCTTGACCTCAGTCGTGGTGGTATCGGAGGTAGATGACATGACCGAGAGCGTGGTTAGGAAGTCGGACTTCTTGTCATCCGCCACTCGAACGGTCTTGTCGGTCCAGATACGCCCGACGCTCTGCGTCGAGATGTGCGACACGTTGCCGCCACCCGCCGCCCAATGGCGCCAGCGATCGCGGGTATCGGGATCGACCTTTGCGGTCGCCTGTGCCCCTCCCCCTTCGCTTGCAGGAGAAGCATTTGAGTCTGGGGCAGCGCCCATCGCCAGTGCCGGCAGAGCCAGCAGCAAGACGAGCGCCATCATGGCAAATCCCCTCATCCTCTTGCTCATAGCGAGCCCCCTTTCTTTTGCCAGATATCCTTAGTCTGATTATTCAGAAAAGGGGGCGGCCATATCAGGTGACACACGTTCCAATAACGGTTTGAGACGATTGTCTCAGTGCACGATCAGCGCAGGAAAACGCGCATAGCCAGCAGTGGTCGCACTGGTACAGAGGGGAATATCAACACGGGCGCGATTGCGATTTGACGAGTGCCATGCCCACCGAGGCATTGGCCATGAAAATGAAGGATGGTGCCTGCATTTTGCCCATAGGATGCAAGCGATCATGGCTACTCGGCCAAGTACGGTTTCTTCTGTAATGCGCTCAACGACCTCACCATACTCCCCTCGTGTCACCG
>OBXA01001315.1_pt1 | contig 14834 bp, 12 predicted proteins | sample 1538121 | NCBI WGS metagenome assembly OBXA01 (sample SAMEA2580133, study PRJEB22360) | human gut metagenome | biome: human gut; feature: human-associated habitat; material: faeces | place: Denmark | collected 2008/2010 | reverse complement strand
AGAAGTGTACATTCTTAAATGATCATTTATGTACATATTTAGATTATCATTTATAGAATGTAAAATATGTGCTTATATAACCTTATGTTTATATAAGAAATAGTATTATGAGGATTAAAATGGGCTTGTTAAGTGATATTAATATTGTATAAAGATTCTTTTATATAATATTAAGATTGTAAGCAGTGAATATAGCTGTGGTTATATGTTATGAGAAATCAATAGTATTTTACTTTATTTGTACAAATTAGTAGTGTTGTTTGTATTTTTTATTTTCATAAATTTTTTTAAAAATCTGACATATAACCAAAAATGCTTAAAACGTACTAAATACGTTGGGTTAAGACACTTTAATCGAAATAAATATAACCGTTTAAAATATTTCAAAAAAAGCGCTTGCAATCGATTTTACCTTTATGTAAAATACAAATCGAAAATTTTTACTTGTATAAATGTATTTATAACGTAATAGTTAGATTTACTTAAGATAAAGTAGAAATGCATATATCAACTAATTAACAAAAGATGATGGATGTTCATCTTAATATAATCTTAATGTGTGGATAGGGATATGGATAAGAAGGATTTAAGACATTTAAAACGAAAAGAATTGATTGACTTGATTGATAAGATGCAGACGAATAGTGATCTTGTATCGAATGATGAAGTCAAGGAAGAGCTTAGTCGTTTAAAAGAGAGAGAAAGATATTTAAAAAAAGTACAGAAGACATTGAGTATACTTGTTGTCGTGGCTGCTATTTCTGTATTGGTGGCAACACTTTGGATGCCAGTACTAAAGATTTATGGTTCGAGTATGGATCCGACTTTAGAGAATGGGCAGATTGTAGTGTCTATAAAAACTAAGAAATTAAAGTCGGGTGATGTTGTAGCTTTTTGGCAGGGAAATAAGTTATTGGTAAAGCGTGTTATAGCTAGTCCTGGTCAAAAGGTGGATATAGATGTGAATGGAAAGGTGTTTGTAGATGGCAAGGCTATTTCAGAATCCTATTTGGATAGTGAGTCACTTGGAAATACAGACATAGACTTTCCACATCAAGTAGAAGAGTCTCGATGGTTTTGTATGGGTGATAATCGAGAGAGTTCAATTGATTCGAGAAGTGCTGTAATTGGAGATGTTTCAAAAGAACAAATTGAGGGTAAGGTATTATTTTCGGTTTGGCCTTTAAATAAAATTGGAATTGTAAAGTAATAGAAAGCAGGTGAGATTGTGCAGGAGTATTTAAGGCGTTTATTACAAGACAAAGCGCGCTTAAAAAAATGGAAAAAGATCATGATAGCACTTTCGTGTATTGTGGTCGTATGTACTGTTTATGCACTATCTTTACCTGCTCAAACATTAGCTTGTGATAAGGAAGAGCATACACATATGGCAGAGTGTTATGATGAAAATAATCAATTGATTTGCGAAAAAGAAGAACATACACATACGGATGATTGTAACAAACAAGAAGAAGTAAATGAAGCAAATGAACAAGAAGAAGTTGTCAAGGATGAGCCAGAAACTCAAAATGATGATGAACAGGTATCTCAAGTGAGTGAAGAAGAGACAACAACTACAACAGAAACAACAACAGAACCGTTTGATTTGAATAATAGTGAGGGTAAAATTGAATCTATAGTGATTACTGATGATAAGAATAATTCAAGTATTCCAGGTGATACATTATCACCGAATTCAAAATATTTAAAAATCACGGTTCATTTTATGGATATTAATGCGAGTGTATTAAAGGATGAGTATGGAAGTTCTTTTAGTTATACACTTCCTGAATTTTTCCGTATGACAGGCAATACGAATACAACAATTAAAGATAGTAGCGGTATTGATATTGCGACCATTCGTGTTGAGGATAGAAAAGTGGTCATAACTTATACTGAAAAGTTTATAAATTCGGGTACGAATACCACATTTAAAGGATACTTCTTTGTGGAAGGCGAAGTTGATTTAAGTCAATTAAACAAAAATGATGGAAAGACAAGTCTTAAAACGCCAAATGGAGAAATTACTTTAGATTATGGTCAAGATTATTTAGAAAAATTTGGTGATGTTAAAGTTACAAAACAACGGTCTAAGCCAGATTCTAATAGTGATTATATTCAATACACAATTACAGTTACTGCCGGTCAAGATGGATGTAAAAATGTATATGTAGTTGATAAGTTTACAAATAATAGTCAACTTGTTTCTTATATGGGTGATATTTCAAATACACCGCAAGAACTTACACTGCAAGAACTTGCAACTTCTTTGGATGGGCCAAAGCCGTATGAAAAAAGAACAAAATCAAATGTTGCCGGAAAAATATATCTAACAGATATGCAAACTTCTGATAATGAGATTCCAAAACAAGTTACAGATAGTTCAAGTATAAATCAGCCTGGAAGTTTAGTATGGTCAATAAGTGAATTGAATCCAAATGAAAGTCGTACTTTAACTTATTTTGTTAAGTTAAGTGATGATAAAAATTTAAACAAACAATCTATCACAAATGAGGCTTCAGCTTATACAAAAAAAGAAAATGGTACGACTTACTCGAAGGGAAAAGATGATGAAACATTTACTCCAAATATTACTTATAGTATGCCAAAAAGTATAGTAGAAAATAAAAAAGATTCTGAAGGAAATTATATTGTTAAATATAAATTGGAATTTACTTTAGATTCATCTAGTAATTATCCTTTAAAGAACTTTATGTTCTATGATTATTTAAATTATTACGATATACATACAGATGAAAAAATGCTTCCATATATTTCTTATGAACGAGACAGTGTAGAATTACATCAAATTGTAGATGATAAGGATACAGTGGTAAATCCATCAAAGTATACGGTTGAATGGGAAATGGATGAAACCAAATATAAAGAAAATTGGACAGATAATGATGGAAATCCAAAACGATTTAGAATAAGGGGAACGGATTCCAATCCTTTTACGGTATATCCTGGTGATTCTTATTATGTAACATATAAGTTAAAGGTAAAACCTGAAGTATATGCAGCCATGCAGTCTAATAAGGTGACGATTAAGAATCGTTATATAACGAATGCGGATAACGCAAAAAATAATGGTGATGTATTAGATAAATGGTACCAGGAATTAAAATTAGAAGATTACACTTGGGTTCAAAAGACAAAAGAAGCTACAGTAACGAGTCAAGATGAAACAATTAACATGAGTGGTTCAGATATCTATGTAAAAAAGAATGATGGTTATGAAAAAGATAGTTCTGTTAGTTCATTTAACGTTCCAGCTGGAAGCTATCAGTATACAGTGAATGTAAATAAGACAATGAATCAATTTGATGTAACTGAAGCTACTTTAAAGGATGAATTGAGTTCTGATGTTATGCATTATGTTGGATATGTGAAAATAACGCCTTATAAATATGATGCAACTTCGAATGAATATGTGGATCAAAAACCTAAATGGGTGAAGATTGAGAATGAAACTTCATTTGAATTAAAGTTGTCTAAGATTGGATGGACAAACAATAACAATGGTTATCGATTTGAGTATTATGCACAAACGAAAGATTTAAGTGAAGTTGGAAATGTTGAAGTAAAAAATACGTTCTCATTAAGTGGTGTTGAAAAAGGAGATCAAACTTTTAAATTTATTGATGTTGGCTCCTCGCAAACAGTTCAAGTAAAAGGTCATTATTCTTTGAGTGTGAATAAAAGTGCTTGGTATTATGAAAAACCACAAGAAAATGCGACTTCTTATACGAATGGAAAGCTATATTGGGTGATTGAAGTAAATGGTACAGCTATTCGAGAAGGTACGCAGATTCAAGATGCGATTTCAAAAGATAGTAAATTAACTGATTCTTTCTTGCATAGTGATTCGATTGCAGGTATTTATCAGGGTAAGCCAGGTAAAAATATAAATTCGTATGCTAGTTTTGAAGAATTTAAAAATTCAAACAAGGGATTAGTAGATAAATCAAAATCATTTGATCAAAAATTTGACAAAAGTAAGAATTTTACTGGAACAGATGATTATAGTGAATTGACATTAAAGGCAAAAGAAACAATTTCATTAAATAATGATGAAAAACTTTATATTGTGATAATGACTGAACCACAAAGTTTGCCTAGTGCATATAGAGCTGAGTTTACTTATAGAAATGTAGCTTTAATGAAGGACATTTCAGATCAGTCTTTTAAAGAATGCAATTCTGCAAATCAAATACTTTATGGAGGTCCAAACATACTTAAAGAGTTAGGTCAAACATTTACGTATGATGGTAAAACGGTAACTACTCTTCAAGTTGGTGCTGATAAAACATATTCAAACGCTGCAGATCCAAGTAAGATTTGTAAGGGTTTATTAGATATAACGAATAGTAAAGGTGCATTTGTTTCGTGGGCATTTAAAGTAAATCTTGCAGGAGAATTAAAAGGGAATTATCGTGTCTTAGAAGATATACCTGATGGTATGGAACTATCGTATATTCGTGTTAAATGGCATGCTGATGAAGCTGGTAACGTAAAATCACAAACAATAGATGGTTTGGGTGATGAATGGAAACAAAATAGTAATGAATCAACTAATGATAATGGAAATCTAGAAAAAACAATTTATTATTACAACAAAAATAAAAATCAAGCTTTGATTCAACTGGGTGAATTTGAAGCTGGAAGAGTTGGCGATAAATATGCAGTTGATGTACAAGTTGTTTGCCGAGTAACAGATGATGGGGTTTTGCTAGGAGGGGAAGAAAAAAGTTTTACGAATAAGGTAACTCTTCTTAGACCAGATGGACAAACAATAATTGATACGGCTAGTAATGAGGCAACAATGTCTAAAAGAGATAATTTATCTAAAAGTAATAATTTTGATAAAGAGCATGCAGAAGATAATACATCACAAACTATTAATTATACAATTACCGCTAATGCACTAGGACAAACACTTCCTTTGAATGATGGAAATAAGCTTACTTTAGTGGATAAATTAGATGAAAACTTAGAATTAGATCCTACAACAATCAAAGCTATGGAAGAAAATGGAAAAGAAGTATCTATTGATAAATCATACGATTCTAAAACAAATACTTTAGAGATTTCTATTCCAAACGGTAAAAAAGTGCTTATTACATATAGTGTGACGGTAAAAGCAGCTCCAGGTACACCAGTGGATTTATCTAACAAAGTATTTTGGAAATCATATTCTGAAAATGGTGGAGAGAATGATGTGATTAAAGGTTTTAAATATCGTTTAGCTGCAGGTGGAAGTACAGAAGGTGAAGAAAATCCGCAATTGACTATCACAAAAATGGATGAAAATAAATTAGAGCCTATTAAAGATGTAAAGTTTGATGTCTATGAATGTGAATTAAATGGTGAAGCGATTAAACGTGTATCATCAAAAGGGAGTATAAGTGGCAAAACAGATGCTAATGGAATTTACAAAGTTGACTCTTCATTTATTACACATTCCAATAGGATTTATGAAGTAAAGGAAACTGAAACACCAGATGGGTATGTAGAAAATAAGGATTCTTATTACATTATATATGTGGAAAAAGTGAATGGTGTTAATCCGCCAGATGTGCAGCTATGTATAAATTATTTTAACAACCAAGATAAGGTTAGATATAAAATTGTAGATTCACCTCAGAAATTCAATCTTGTAGTTTATAACACGCAAAAAGGTATTACGGTTAAAAAGCAATTTACAAACAATGCTGCTGAAACAGAACATAATCCAGTGAGCGGTACTTATAGATTTGGATTGTATGAAAATGAAAATGGTAAAGGAAAACCTTTAGAAATTATTTCTATTCATTATGATCCTAAAGATAAAAATGTTAAGTCAGCAAAATTTAAGAATCCAATTGATCTAACAAAAGATTATTATGTTTTTGAAATAGGTCAAAATAATCAACCGATTAAAGCTTCTGATGATGAAGCTACAATAAATTCAATGCAATATAAAGTGGTTTATGAAAGCAATTCAAAAGCTACAAATATTGCAAATGCCGCAAAAGTCGGTGATACGGTTACTGTGACAAACAAAAGCCGTACAAAAATACTACCTTCAACAGGTGGTACTGGAAACCTGATTTACAGGATGTCAGGGACAGCCCTAGTGGTTGTAGGCTTGATAAGCCTGTCAAATATAGATAAAAAAAGAGAAAAAAGAAAGTAGGAGAAAGAAATGAAATTAATTAAAAAGATTGCAGCCATTATGTTTGCGTTCATGATGGTATTCTCATTAAGCACAAACGTAAAGGCAACTAGTGGTTCACAAACCGACGATGGTAATAAAGGTACAATTACAATCGATAAAGCCATTGATGGACAAGAATATAAAATCTATAAGATTTTTGACTTAGAGAGTTTTGATACTGAACCAACACCAGATGGAGCTTATTTATATAAAATCACTGACGCATGGAGAAATTTTTTCACTAAGGGAGAAGGAAAAGATTATGTAAAAGTTGATGATAATGATTATGTAACATGGAGAAATGGTGTAAGTAAAGACAAAGCAGCAGAATTATCAAAAAAAGCTTTGGATTATGCAAAAAATACTCCAATTCCATTTACAAAAGAAACTAAAGCAATCGGTACTACAGCTACTTTTGGTGATTTAGCTTATGGATATTATTTAGTTGATTCAAGTATAGGTGCACTTTGTGGATTAACTACTACAAATCCAACAATATCGATTCAAGAAAAAAATGAGGTTCCAACTTTAACAAAAACGGTAAAAAATGTCGCACATACAGACGCTGCTGGACACTATGCAAATGGTAGTATTGGAGATGAATTTGAATTCAAAATTAACTTTACAGTTAAAAAAGGTGTTGAAAATTACGTTGTACACGATAAAATGTCAAAAGGACTAACTTTAAATCAAGGTTCTTTCCAAATTACTGTTAATAAAAATAGTATTTCAAATAGAAATTATAATTTAAAAACATCTGGTACTGAAGATCATTGTACATTTGATATTGAATTCTATTCAGGTTCTCTTAATGTTAATGATGAGGTTGAAATTAGTTATAAAGCTAAATTAAATAAAGATGCTGATATAGGTTTTTCAGGAGAATTTACCGAAAATAAAAATACTGCATGGTTAGCTTATGGGGATGGTAAAAAATCAGATGACGCCAATACAAATGTATATACATACCAAATTCCAGTATTAAAGTACACAAATACAATTACAGGTAAAAAAGGACTTTCAGGTGCAAAGTTCACATTATCAACTGACGAACAAGGAAAAAACAAAATATCATTTGTTAAAATAGCAAGTGAAAATGAATATGATGTTTATAGAAAAGCTGAAGAAGGAGAACAAAATACAGTTACTGATATAACTACAAATACAAATGGTAAATTTAAGTTTGTAGGGGTTAATCAAAAATATTATTTAACAGAAACAGAAGCTCCAAAAGGATATAATAAGTTAAAAGATTCTATTGAAATTCAAGCATCAGAAATGAACATGGTATTAGTTAACGGTACTTTGATAAATACTGAAAATGTTGAAGTACTAAACAACTCTGGTTCAATCCTACCTTCTACTGGTGGTATGGGTACAACACTAATCTACTTAGTAGGTGGTGCATTAGTATTAGGTTCTGGATTTGTTTTGGCTAACAAAAAAAGAGCGAAAGCTAAATAATTGAATTAAATGAATTTACGTTGTTGAGGGAATGTTCTTCATTCTCTTAACAACAGTAAAAAGAGGATTGTAGCGAATGTTTGTTACAGTCCTGTTCTTACTGTTGTTGAATAAAAGGATAAAGGATATGAAACGGATCAAGGAAATTGTTGTCGTCTTATTTGTTTTTGTTTTTGTGTTATGTGATAGTGTAAGCGCAAATGGTATGGGTGGATCGATCATTATTGATAATGCGATTGATGGCAAGATGTATACGATTTATTAGATGTTGGATTTGGAAAGTTTTGATGGGGATAACTATTCTTATAAGATTTCTTCTTCTGAGTGGGATGAATTCTTTGTTTCTGGTGATGGTCGTTTCTATTTTGATGTGAATTCGAATGGTGGTGTAGCTTTTGTTGGGGATGAGCAGAGTATGGATTTGGTTGCTCAAAGGGCATTGGCTTATGCGAAATCTCATGAGAGTATTACGAAAAAAAGTCAACGGGCAGTTGGAGGTATTGTTGAGTTTAAAGATTTAGATTCGGGTTATTATTTAGTGGATTCAAGTGTAGGTGTTCTTTGTGGTTCGTGTTGAAGAGAAGAATGAAAAGCCTACTTTATCGAAGTATGTGAAGATGGATGGTACGGATTCTTTGGGTAAGTATGCTACGGCTGGTATTGGTGATGTTGTGTATTGAGTATTCCAGTGTTTAAGTGTTTGATGAATAGAGTTTAGTTTGTATACAAGTGAAGTGGATGCATTGAATGATGTAAATTGTATTCGTTTTATTGAAGCAAAGGATTGTAATGTGTTTCGAAAGTCTGATTTAGGTCAGGGCCTTATAAAGACGGATAGTAGTGGTCGCTTTGTTCTTTCTGGTTTGAAGTCTGGAAGGTATTTTCTTAGGGAGGTTCAAGCTCCTAGGGGATACAATAAATTGAGTGATCTTGTTACTGTTGTGGTGAATCCTGTTTTTGGTTCTTCAAATGAAATTGTGGGTCAGTCCTTCCTTGTTTTTTATGGTATGAATGTGGGTAAGGCTGAGGTTGAGGTTGAAGTTCAAAATCGGAGTGGTAGTTTATTACCTTCTACAGGTAGTGTCGGAACATGGTCTATTTATTTAATTGGTTTTGTATTTGTGCTTGTTTCGTTTGTATTATATAGAAAGTTTAATGATTAGTTTTTGTTGTTAGGGGAATGGATTGTAAGATGAAGAAACATATTTCAACTATAATTGCGATACTTGTTTTTGTGACTGGCTTATCGTTGTTATTGTATCCTACGGTTAGTAATTATTGGAATTCTTTGCATCAAAGTCGTGTTGTGGCAAATTATTCGGATGCTTTGGCTAAGATGGATCAAAAAAAGAAGCAGGCTGAGCTTGATCGGGCTGTTGAATATAATGCTGGGTTAATAAATAATGGTGGTCGATTTACTCCAAGTGATTCTGAGCTTAGTGAATATAAGAGTCTATTAAATGCGGATGGTACGGGTATGATGGGATATGTTACGATTCCTAAGATTCAGGTAAAGCTTGCGATTTATCATACGGTAGATGAGTCTGTGTTGCAGATAGGTGTTGGTCATTTAGAGGGTTCGAGTCTTCCTGTAGGTGGTGCTAGTACGCATTGTGTTATTTCATCTCATAGAGGTCTTCCGAGTGCGAAGTTATTTACGGATTTGGATAAGCTTAAAAAGGGTGATTATTTTTATTTACATGTATATGATAAGGTGCTTGCATATCAAGTAGATAATATCGCAATTGTTGAGCCGAATGATTATGGTTTATTAGAAATTGAAGAAGGTAAGGATTTGTGTACATTATTTACTTGTACGCCTTATGGTATTAATACACATCGATTACTCGTTCGTGGACATCGTGTAGAGAATATGATGGATGAGAAGAATTTAACGGCAGATGCTGCGAAGGTGAATCCTTTGGTTGTGGCTAGTGTTATTGGTTTGATTTTATATGGTATTGGGTATGTTGTATATCGAATGAAAAGAAAGGGAGTGTAGGTGATGAAAAAAGGAATTTATTTTATATTCATTTCGTTATTGTGTTGTCTTTTACCTACAACTCTATTCGCAAAAAGTGATTTGATGAATTTGGATGTTTCTTGTCCAGTATCAGATATGCAGGTTTCTTTATATCGAGTAGCGGATGAGAATTATAAATTGACAGGTGTATTTTCGAATTATTCTGTGGATTTAAAACAAGATGTACAAGGGGCTGCCAATGCATTAGAGAATCGTATTTTAATGGATGGCATTGAGACAGATGCTTATGCTACTTCTGATTCTTCTGGTAAGTCTAGTTTTACTGGCTTAGAATCCGGTATTTATTTGGTGGTTGGAAAAGAAGTTGAATCGAATGGTGTATTTTATATGCCACAAGTATCCTTAGTTTCTTTAAGTGGCGATTTAAGTGTGGATTTAAAGTATGAGACTAGTAATAAGGCGAGTCGTATTCATGTATTAAAGGTATGGAAGAAGGATAATAAGAAGTCTCGTCCTAAATCGATTGAGGTATGTTTATTAAGGTCAGATGGTATAGTGGTTGATAAAGTGAAATTAAATTCGGATAATCAATGGTCTTATACTTGGGATTCTCTATCAACTTTGTATACATATCGTGTTATGGAAACAAGTGTTCCTTCTGGCTATAAAGAGAGTTGTTTTAGGGAAAAGGATAGTATTGTTTTAACAAATACGGGTAGTTATACGGATAAGAAGAAAGAGAAAAAGGATGATGAGCTTGCTTTCACGGGACAGTTATGGTGGCCAGTTCCTGTTTTATTGTTTGTTGGACTTGTTTTGTTTGGCTTAGGACGCCAGTTGCGTAATGAGAAATAAAATAGGAAAGCTAACCTCAAGAATAGGGGTTGTTTGTATTATTCTTGCTTTATGTTTATGTTCATATAATGTGTATGATACGTTTCGTTCATATTATGTTCAAAAACATATACGAAATGAGTATCATACTTTAAAAACTTCTTCAGGAGAAATACCAGACTATATATTGAATCCTGATATGGATATGCCTGAAGTGGAAGTGGATGGTATATCTTGTATTGGAACTTTAGAAATACCTTCTTTAGATTTAAATCTTTGTGTAGCAAGTACATTTACTTATGAAATTATGCAAGAAATTCCTTGTCGATATTATGGTAGTGTTTATAAAAACAACATGGTTATTGCTGCACACAATTCCTGGTTTCATTTTGGAAGGTTAAGTACATTAGAACAAGGTGATGAAGTGGTTTTTAAGGATGCGAATGGAAATTGTTTTAAATATAGTGTGGATGAGATTGAAGCTGTAAAGCCAAATGCGGTAGAAGAGGTAACGAATGGTAAATGGCCTTTAACGCTATATACTTGTACTTTGGATGCACAAAACAGGGTTGTTGTTCGTTGCAAATAAAAAATAGAAAGCGAGGTTTTAAAATGTGTGATAAACCAAATGTGGAAAAGAATATTGTAAAAGTGATAGAAAATTTAAATGAAAATCAAACAAATCAAAACGAATGTGGATTGATAAAAGATAGTCGTTATCATATGAAATTAAATCGGGCTATGATGTTATATAAAAGTATTGGATATGTAAATGACCATTGGATAAAACGTTTTGCTAAAAAACACATATCTTCATTCATAGCTTTTGTGATTGTTATCATTATGTTTATTTTTATCGATAAAAGCTATTTATTATCAATTATAGAGAAACAAAAAGGATCACAAGAAATATATGAATACGTAATTTTCCCTTTACTTGTAATCTTGTTTAGTATTTATTTTGATGCACTCAAAAATGTAATTTTAAAAGATAAAATTGTTGAAAAAGAGTTGTATGAAATATCTTTAGATATATATGATCAGTTATGTTTAGAGCAAGATGAAGATCAAGACAAAAGGGAATTAAAGGATTATATTGAAAGAAAATTTTTGAATAAGGTATAGTTTGTTTGACGCTTAAAAACATCAATTGAATTTTTAGTTTGATAGAAGGGGAAGAAATTTGTATGGGATTAAGTGAATTTGCTCTCCAGGATTTTAAAGGGTGGTATATACCCAAAAACAGTTTATAGCTGATATTGGGCTCGGACAACATTTAGTTTTACCACCAGGCACATATTTAGATGTACACGAATAGAGACTATAACCTTGTTTCGTTTTTTGATTGTGTGACCAGGAGAACGGAACTTTTCAACCCAGTTAGGATAGGTAACAAATCTTTTCATAACGGTAATGTACACCAGTACACTATTAAAGTGCATAAAAAATAAATAATCTTAAATCACTAAAATTTGAAGATTATTTCATGCGTAATCACTATACTGTATAATTTTTCTTGTATTCTGCGAAAAATATGGTACATTAATTATGACGAAGGTGACGCAAGAGGCGCACGCCCAGTTTCTGTACGCAGAGACTGTTTTTTTTAATTTGTAGAAAATCATTGCTATAGATAAGTAAAAAGAGAAAACAATTTAATACTTTCTCTATATTGACTTATTATTTAATACATCATATATAGCGGTTATAACTTAAATTTTTTGAGTATTGTATCCGTTAAGCTCATTCATTTGGTTAGTTCCGTTTCTATACTAAATATTTATCATGCAATTAGTTAGATTACGATATAAAGCCTTTCCTAAAAAGCAAAAAAAGAGATGTCCTATTTGTGCACATCTCTAAATTAACAATATTTTCTTAATTAAATGACATTGGTATAAAACCTGGTTCGAAATATGTATTCAAAGACTCATCTAACTAATTACTGTTTTGGAATAAGGTGTGGTAAGAACCTCCAGTAAGTAGTCAAGCTACAGGAATAAGATATACAAATCCACATTCACATATTCAATTTTACAAATTAACAATACCGTCTTCAACCACGGTTATCAAAGGTTGAAAGAAAGGAGAAGTATATTGTAGATGACCAGTTAGATGGGTCAATTACAATATACCAAGTAAAAAATATGATATTATATCACGGAACAACTTTAAGTAGAGGAGAGGAGATAATTAAAAATCATTGTATTATACATGATATATCAAGAGTATATACAAATACAGGAAAATTAGATTGTGATACAACTAATGGATATGTTTATTTAACGCCTAAAATAGAAACCGCATATTTTTATGGAAACCTAAACTTGCTTCGTTCTGAAAAAAAAGATGATTTAAAATATGTTTATATATTTAAAGTAGAAATCAATGAGGATAAATTATTGCCAGACTATGATGAGTTAAAAATTTAAAAAATGAAGAGTAAAGATGTAACTTGGAAAGAAAGTATCGCAATTTGCAAAACTGTAACAGTGGATGAAGATGTTAATGTGAATAAAGCTGAGTATTTAATACTTCCAAATACTATGAATCATAAAGAAACAGAGGATAATCTTAACTTAGTTCGTGAACTGAGTGAATCTGAACTACAAAGTTTAGATGCTAATGTTGTTTTGAAAGAGATTTTAAGTAAATGGAGTTGGCAAAAATTATAGTTTGTTTATAGCGTAATTTACGAACATAAATGATAACTAAAAAATGTAAAATTTTGAGCATTTAGAAATATCCAAATTTGATTATATTGATATCTTCCATAATTACTTTGAAAGATATATGCAATAAAATCTGATGGATTAATTGATTTTGATCTTAAGACTTCAAGTGGTAATATATACCCAAAAAAAATCTATATCTGATACTGGATTAGAAAATATTTCTACAGTTGAATTTGAAGGTCATACATATAAATAGTTTACGATTAAATAATAAAGCCATCCTTTGTGATTTGCATTCATTAATGATAGCTTTTTTTTTACTACTTATAAAACGACCCTATAAAAATTTAAAGACTATGTTCGACCCTACAAGAATTTAAATATCCCTTTTTTTACGGATTATGTAAAAACACTGGAATTTTAGATATAATAAGAAAGTGTATTATGCTGCATAAAGAATGGTGATTGAACATGTTGAAAAAGTTTACTGTTAGCAACTACAAGAATTTTAAAGATGAGATTTCACTTGATTTTAGTAAAATTGGTGAATATTCATTTAATGCGGGTAGTCTTTCGATGAGGTTGATTTATGGGCGCAATGCAACTGGAAAGACTAATTTTGGTAGGGCACTTCTTGATATTAAAATTTTGTTGTATGGTATGTTTAGAAATGACGAAAATAGTGTTTTGATTAATGCAGATTCTCAAAAGGATACGGCAAAATTTATATATGAGTTTCAATTTGGAAGTGATGAAGTTATTTATAAGTATTCTAGATTTGAAAACAGGAATTTATGTGATGAAGAATTGTATATAAATGGAGAAGCTATTTTTAAGGTTTAAGTATAATTAGTGCGGAGACAGTGAATACGAATCGTTATTTAAATAAAGATGAGATGGATAATGAGTATGTGTTACCATTTTTAACATGGTTAATAAACAATACGACTTTTAGTGATGATTCCGTTTTAATTCAATTATTTGAATATGTACGTAAAATGGGCATGATTACTGTGGGAAATGTTTTGTTGTATTCTAATAGAGATTTTCTTGAGGATTTAAAAGATCCAGTTTATTTACATAACTTTGAAGATTTTTTGAATTTGATGGGAATTGAATGCAAATTGGTTTTACAAGAATTGCCGGATGGTCAGGTTGAATTATATTTTTCTTATAAAAAGTTAGTGCCTTTTTATCGTACTGCATCAAGTGGGATGTTGGCATTAACAAGTCTTTATCAAAAAATAGTGTCTAATCCTTCGTTAATCTATATAGATGATTTTGCTGCTTTTTATCATTATGAAATGGCTGAAAAATTAATTTCTTTTTTCAAAAACAAATACCCAGAATGTCAATTTATTATGACTTCACATAATACGAATTTAATGACAAATAAAATTATGCGTCCAGACTGTTTGTTTATTTTATCGAGCAAGGGTACATTAACAGCTCTTTGTGATGCGACTGAAAGAGAGTTGCGTGAAGGTCACAATTTAGAAAAGATGTATATTAGTGGAGAGTTTGAAAAGTATGAATAGTTTGTATTTTGATATTGACTAAGTGTTTGCATATGACGGGAAAATGGTGCGCGTGTAGCGCACCATCGGTGTATCTGTAGCGGTTAACCGGTGCATCAATTTTTTGATTTAATTTCTTAATGATTCACCTTTAAATTCTA
>OBXA01001307.1_pt1 | contig 14933 bp, 15 predicted proteins | sample 1538121 | NCBI WGS metagenome assembly OBXA01 (sample SAMEA2580133, study PRJEB22360) | human gut metagenome | biome: human gut; feature: human-associated habitat; material: faeces | place: Denmark | collected 2008/2010 | reverse complement strand
ACAGTATTTCGGTGGGTGAGTGAGGGGGGAATTCTCCGCCGCCGCTAACGTTAACGGTGTAGAACGCGAGCCTGGGGCGATACAGATGTGTCTGACGCCGTGACGCGTTAATGCTTCCAGAATGACCGCCGCCCAGCGTCGGTTAAATGCGCTTACTGACATGAGTTTGTCCGGTATCAATATTGCGGCTAAGTATAAGGAGCTACAAAAATAGATTATTGATATGAATCGGTAATGATGCGACTCATTACTATTCCATTTGTAATAAAGTACGCAGCCCTGCCGCTTTGTTGTCGATTTCCTGCCACTCTTGCTCGGGGTCGGAACCACGGACAATGCCCGCGCCAGCATATAGCCGCACGACATTGCCGCTGATTTTTGCTGAACGCAGGGAAACGCAGAATTCGCTTTGTTGTAATGAGAGATAGCCCGCAGAACCGGCGTACCATTCTCGGGTGAACGGTTCGTGACGGGCGATAAACTGTCGCGCCAGATCGCGCGGTAAGCCAGCAACTGCTGCCGTTGGCTGCAACTGATGTAAACAGATCACATCATCCGCTTTGTTGAGTGAAGTCCAGATACAGCGGCGAAGATGCTGCACTTTACGCAGACGCAGTACCTGCGGCGGTAAAACATCCAGCGTCTGGGTATCGGCCTGTAATCGTTGGCAGATATCTTCCACCACCAGCATGTTCTCGCGCTGGTTTTTATCATCCGCCATCAGCCACTCTCCTAACTGCTGCGCCTGCTTATCATCAGGATTATTTGCTACTGTTCCCGCCAGCGCTTCAGTACGCAGCGCTTTGTCACGCCGCCGCCATAACCGTTCCGGTGAAGAGCCAAGAAAAGCATTTTCGCCATCAAAGGCCATGTAAAAATGGTAGCAATTCAGATTCAGTCGACGACTGGCAGCCATCATCGCCGCCGCGTTGACCGGACTTGCGAAATGCAGGTCAGTTGCCCGAGCGAGCACCACTTTGTCGAGCTCACCTTCGGCGATGGTTTTCGTTGCCAGTTCGATTAATTGCGTCCAGCCCGTTTTGTCCGGCCAGTGTTGTTCTCGCGTGGTGGTTAAATGTAACCCAGGCAAGGGCTTGATACTCACCAGTGTGGCGATAAATTCTTTTGCCTGAATCGCATCGTGCTGAAGGGAGCTTTCGCTGAATAGCGTCAGCCGCAGCGTGGCTTTACCGCCACAGCGTCGCCATTCCAGGCGGGGTAAAAGTAAATTGCCCTGCGACGGGTCAAAAGCATTCAGCCCCCAAATGCGTAAGTCGGCGTGTTCCGGGTGCTGGCGAAGAAAACGTTGTGCCTGGTCCAACGACGTAAAACGGGTAATCGCGCCCAGGACGGCTGCTTCTTCATCACCATTACGTTGTTGCCAGTAGAATTGCGGGTACGTTTGCTGACTGGCCAGCCAGCTCAAGGCATCAAAAGCGTCTTTGAGAGGGAAAGGAATATCGATAACCCGAATGCCGGGTGTCGCCGGAATCTCTTGCGACAAATGGCGCAGTAGATTTTCCAGCGCCGTAGTAAGTGATTGCACGCGGACCTCTCCCTGTTAAAAGCCTCACATTATACGGGGTACTACAAAAAAAATGCAGTACCCCGGTGTAGGGAGGTTTTAACGGCGTGCCAGCAACAGTCCTAGTACCAGCCCAACGGCCGCGCCCACACCAATTCCTTGCCAGGGTTTTTCGTGGACGTAGTCATCAGCACGATAAACTGCCTGCTTCGCCCGATAGTAATAACTGTCTGAAGCCTGGCTAACCCGTTTTTTCACATCATCCAGCGCTTTTTCTGCACGCGCTTTCAGCTCAACATATTTCTGATCGGCGGGATCGCCAGAGGAGCGGAGCACCTCTTCCAGTGTTTCACTAAGCAGCGTCAGGTCGTCATCGATACGTGTATCACCAAACTGATTAGACATTCTCGTTCTCCATTTGCGTAAAACCTGTCACTAACTATAGACAAGGGTTGTTGATTACGCCTGAATTACCTCGCGTGCCATCCCAATGTGTGGGATACCATCTTCTTCATAGACCTCCGTCACAGGGATAAAACCGAAACTCTGGTAGAAGTTTTGCAGATGCGCCTGCGCCCCGAGGTAAACAGGCTTATCAGGCCAGTGATGCGTACATGTTTCGAGTGTTTTACTCATCAGCTGCTGCCCCACTTTTTCGCCACGCAACGCTTCACTGACAATCACCCGACCTATAACGACCGGCTCAAGATCATCATCACTTTTCAGAATCCTCGCATATGCCACCAGTTCATCATTTTTCCAACCGAGAATATGGCGATTATCCCCCGTCAAATCATCACCATCGATATCCTGATAAGGGCAATTCTGCTCGACAACAAACACCGCGCAACGCAGTTGTAATAAGGCATAAAGCTGGGAAACCGATAATTCAGAGTGATGCAGATCTTGCCATTCAATCATAATGCTCTCCTTTTAGATGTATGCCTTATACTAGCCGGAATATTTTTTGAAACGTGATGAACTCATGGAATTAATTTTTTTAGGTACTTCGGCCGGTGTGCCAACCCGCACGCGCAATGTCACGGCAATATTGCTTAACCTGCAACATCCGACCCAGAGCGGTCTTTGGTTGTTTGACTGCGGTGAAGGCACCCAGCATCAGCTACTGCATACCGCCTTTAACCCTGGAAAACTGGACAAGATTTTTATCAGTCACCTTCATGGCGATCATCTTTTTGGTTTACCCGGCTTGCTGTGCAGTCGTTCTATGTCAGGCATTATCCAACCCTTAACGATTTATGGTCCGCAAGGTATCCGTGAATTTGTGGAAACCGCGCTGCGGATTAGCGGCTCATGGACCGATTATCCGCTGGAAATTGTCGAAATTGGCGCTGGCGAAATTCTCGATGATGGCCTGCGCAAAGTAACCGCTTATCCGCTGGAACACCCACTGGAATGTTATGGCTATCGTATTGAAGAACATGATAAACCGGGTGCATTAAATGCCCAGGCATTAAAAGCTGCTGGCGTGCCGCCTGGCCCACTGTTTCAGGAATTAAAAGCGGGCAAAACAATCACGCTGGAAGATGGAAGGCAGATTAACGGCGCAGATTACTTAGCTGCTCCAGTGCCAGGTAAAGCGCTCGCTATTTTCGGCGATACCGGCCCCTGCGATGCCGCACTTGACCTGGCTAAAGGTGTCGATGTCATGGTGCACGAAGCGACGCTGGATATAACCATGGAAGCCAAAGCCAATAGTCGCGGCCATAGCTCTACACGCCAGGCTGCGACACTAGCCCGTGAGGCTGGAGTCGGTAAGCTAATCATTACCCACGTCAGCTCGCGCTATGATGACAAAGGTTGTCAGCACCTGTTACGTGAATGCAGGTCAATTTTCCCGGCGACTGAACTAGCGAATGATTTCACCGTGTTTAACGTTTAACTCTGCTTATTATTAAAAACAGGGCGAAACTTGCCCTGTTATCGCAACCCGCGCTACATATATCCACCCACACGGGCATATTGAGCGATTTTTGATATTTATTCATCTCCTTACGCACTATATTCAGAGCAATAAGTTGCCTCTTTTTATCTTCATTCAGCACAACCTTTGCAACTAAAAGGAGCCCATGATGGTTACAGTTGTCAGCAATTATTGTCAATTATCTCAAACCCAACTCAGTCAGACATTTGCAGAAAAATTTACTGTGACCGAGGAATTACTGCAGTCTTTAAAAAAAACAGCGTTATCCGGAGATGAAGAAAGTATTGAGTTACTGCATAATATTGCGTTAGGTTATGATGAATTTGGAAAAAAAGCTGAAGATATTCTTTACCATATTGTTAGAAACCCAACAAATGAGACCCTATCGATTATCCGACTTATTAAAAATGCCTGTTTAAAATTATATAATTTGGCACATACCGCAACCAACTCCCACCTTAAACCAACTGGTCCGGATAATTCAGATGTTCTCCTGTTCAAAAAGCTATTCTCCCCTTCGAAATTAATGACAATTATCGGTGATGAAATTCCTCTTATATCTGAAAAACAGTCGCTTTCAAAGGTGCTTTTAAATGATGAGAATAATGAACTGAGTGATGATACAAACTTCTGGGATAAAAATCGTCAATTAACCACAGATGAAATAGCTTGCTATCTTCAGAAGATCGCCGCTAATGCAAAAAATACTCAAGTCAATTATCCTACTGGTCTCTACGTCCCCTACTCCACCAGAACTCACCTGGAAGACGCTCTCAATGAAAATATTAAGAGCGATCCATCATGGCCGAATGAAGTCCAGTTATTCCACATAAATACTGGCGGACACTGGATATTAGTTTCGCTACAGAAAATAGTAAATAAAAAAAATAATAAACTACAAATAAAATGCGTCATATTCAACTCATTGCGTGCACTAGGCCATGATAAAGAAAATTCACTTAAGCGTGTCATTAATAGTTTTAATTCTGAACTCATGGGAGAAATGTCGAATAATAATATAAAAGTTCATTTAAATGAACCAGAGATAATATTTTTACATGCCGATCTTCAGCAATACTTAAGCCAAAGTTGCGGTGCGTTTGTGTGCATGGCAGCCCAGGAAGTGATTGAACAAAGGGAAAGCAATTCTGACAGCGCCCCCTATACGTTATTAAAAAACTATGCTGACAGATTTAAAAAATATTCAGCAGAAGAGCAGTACGAAATTGATTTTCAACATCGACTGGTAAACAGAAATTGTTATTTAGATAAATATGGCGATGCACGAATCAATGCTTCTTATACACAATTAGAAATAAAACACTCACAACCCAAAAATAGAGCATCCGGCAAAAGAGTGAGTTAACATCATTGTTAATCAATTCGACCAGTCAGCAAATATGCTGACTGGTCGAACATAGTTTGCTAAACAGTCATCACTGACTGATGTCAGTCACACCATCCGCCAGTTCAATCAGGCGAATAAATTCCGCCCTGTAACCCTGTGGATCTTCCCCTTTTGCCTGCTGAGCCCACTGTTTGATCTGCTGCCAGGAGGTATTGTTCAGGTATTCAGAACCGCGTAACTTTTGCCCATATGCAGCTACTGCTGCGCAAAAACGCATATCTTCAGAGGGGGCGTTTATTGTTGGCCCCAGCGGGAATTCAACTAACTGACTTTCTTTTCCCTGCGGGTATTTCCAGCGAATCTTTAACCAGGCCAGTTCTTTCGTTTTGTCCGATTTCACTGATTTGTTATCCGGGGCATAGCGTAACTTATCAATTGATGCTTTTTGCCCGTTCAGCGTTAATTCGAATAACAACGTTATATGTTTGCCTGCGCCAATATCCCCCGCATCAACGTTGTCGTTATTAAAATCTTCCGCCCGAAGTTGGCGCTTTTCATAACCAATCTGACGGTATTCCGTTACCCACGCGGGGTTAAACTCAATTTGCGCTTTGACATCTTTTGCTACGGTAATCAACGTCTGCCGCATTTCACTATTCAATACTTTCTGCGCTTCAGAGAGGGTATCAATGTAGCTGTAGTTGCCGTTACCAACATCGGCAATTCGCACCATCATTGCCTCGTTGTAATTGCTATTCCCCACGCCAAACGTCGACAGAGTAACACCAGACTCCCGCTGTTTTTTGACCATTGATTCAATCGATTTTGGATCGTCAATGCCAACGTTAAAGTCACCGTCAGTGGCTAATAAAATGCGATTGATGCCGCCCTTAATAAACCCCTTCGCCGCCTGCTGATAAGCCAGTTCCAGCCCGGCACCGCCATTGGTACTGCCTTCGGCATCCAGCGAATCAATTGCGGCATTAATTTCCGCCTTGTGACTACCGGAGATAGAAGGCAACGCAATACGGGAGTCGCCAGCGTAGGTCACGATGGCAATGTTATCCTGCTCACGAAGTTCTTTGACCAATAATTTCAACGAAGACTGGATAAGTGGCAAACGTTCATCAGAAATCATTGAACCAGAAGTGTCGATAAGAAAGACCAGATTAGAAGCTGGTAACTCTTCACTTTTATGATCTTTCGCCAGGATATCAATTTTCAGCAATGTTAGCTGTTCATTCCACGGCGCAGGTGCCAGTTCGTAGCGCATAGCGAAAGGTATTGGCTTAGTGGCCGGAATAGATTGTTTGTCTTTGATATCCCAGTCATACGGGAAATAATTGACTATCTCCTCCACCCGCACAGCGTCTGGCGGAGGTAACAGCCCATGATTGAGAAAACGGCGTACATTCGCATAACTGCCGGTGTCGACGTCAAGGCTAAACGTCGCCAACGGGTTTTGCGCTACCTGCTTAACCGGATTATCATCGAACTGCTTGTAGCGAGCGGTTCCTGGATTTGCGATTTGGGACGCTGCTTTTTCTCTGGCTGCATGTTGATATTTTGGAGCCGCCTGTAAGCGCCCCTGCAAAGCCTGTTTGTCTGAATATTGTTGCGCTTCTTGCTGGGCTAAGGCTTTTGCTTTCGCGTCTGCAGTGGCTTTATCGGCGACGGATCTTTGCTCGGCCTCTTTTATTGCAGCTTGTTGCGCGGCAAGCACTTGCTGGTCTGTGGGGGTACTGGGCTGTTGTTGCTGACTTTCCTTATTCTCAGATTCCGGCCCGCATCCTGACAAAATCAAACTACTCATAAGCAACATGATTATATTTTTATTTCGCATATAAAATCCTTTTAAATAAATACAGGCACCAGACATAAAATATACTCTTTGTATAATCCTGCTAATCTTAATAAGATGCAATATCGAAACCCATAACAAATAATGATTCAATAACGAAACCCATTAATAATTTGCATATGAAAAAAATAAATTTTGCTTTTATTATATTATTTCTGTTTTCACTCCCTCTTATTATTTTTTACCAACCCTGGGTCAATGCATTACCGCCAATGCCCCGACACGCAAATCCTGAGCAATTAGAAAAAACAGTGCGTTATCTTACACAAACTGTGCATCCACGTAGTGCCGACAATATTGATAATCTGAATAGGTCCGCAGAGTATATAAAAGAGGTCTTCGTCAGTAGCGGTGCCAGAATTACCTCGCAGGACGTCCCCATTACGGGTGGCCCCTACAAAAACATTGTTGCTGATTATGGTCCTGCCGATGGACCGCTGATTATTATTGGTGCGCACTATGACTCTGCCAGCAGTTATGAAAACGATGAATTGACCTATACACCTGGCGCGGATGATAACGCCAGCGGCGTGGCAGGATTACTCGAACTGGCACGTTTGTTACATCAGCAAGTACCGAAAACAGGCGTGCAGCTGGTCGCCTATGCGTCGGAAGAACCGCCCTTCTTTCGTAGCGATGAAATGGGGAGCGCGGTACATGCAGCTTCGCTTGAGCGTCCAGTAAAATTAATGATAGCACTGGAGATGATTGGCTATTACGACTCTGCGCCTGGTAGCCAGGATTACCCTTACCCGGCAATGTCCTGGCTTTATCCCGATCGGGGAGACTTTATTGCCGTGGTCGGCAGAATGCAGGATATCAACGCCGTTCGTCAGGTAAAAGCGACATTGTTATCATCCCGGTATTTATCTGTTTATTCTATGAATGCCCCAGGGTTTATTCCCGGTATTGATTTCTCTGATCACCTTAATTATTGGCAACACGATATTCCCGCCGTAATGATTACTGACACCGCTTTTTATCGTAATAAACAATACCACTTGCCCGGTGATACCGCAGACAGATTGAATTATCAGAAAATGGCTCAGGTGGTGGATGGTGTTATAAATTTGTTATACAACAGTAAATAATAAAAATTTCTCGAGGCGGGTCCAGAAAAAGCGACATGCACATTTTATTTTCCCTCGTCTGTTTTAAGATGCGAAACATGAAATTCAATGGAGGAAAAATAAATGGGAATGATTGGTTATTTTGCAGAAATTGACTCAGAAAAGATTAACCAACTGCTTGAGTCTACTGAAAAACCTTTGATGGATAATATACATGACACGCTTTCAGGATTACGCCGACTGGATATTGATAAACGCTGGGATTTTTTACACTTTGGGCTGACAGGCACCTCTGCTTTTGATCCCGCGAAGAATGATCCGCTGAGTCGTGCCGTGCTTGGTGAACACAGCCTCGAAGATGGCATAGATGGCTTCCTGGGATTGACCTGGAATCAGGAGTTAGCCGCGACAATCGACCGACTGGAATCACTGGATCGAAGTGAGCTGCGTAAACAGTTTTCCATTAAGCGACTCAATGAAATGGAGATTTATCCGGGAGTGACCTTTTCAGAAGAGTTAGAGGGGCAACTCTTTGCTTCGATCATGCTTGATATGGAAAAGCTGATTAGCGCGTATCGACGTATGCTGCGACAAGGGAATCATGCGCTGACGGTTATTGTTGGGTGATGGTGTCAGGGCACCAAAAAAAACCGCCGAACATGTCGGCGGCTTTCTGACTTACAAACTAACAGATTACATCAGCGGCATTGCTAACCGCACAATGCTAATCAGCGGTTGTGGCCATACACCCAGCACCAGTACCAACAGTGCAGAAATCAGCACCACGATACCGCCCGCGCTGTACTGCCAGTTTGATGGTGCATCGCGACCCGGTTGTTCCGGGGCGTGAAGATACAGGCTCACCGCCACGCGCAGGTAGTAGTAGAGGCCGATTGCCGAACCGACAACCACGGCACCCACCAGCCACCACAAGTGTGCCTGGACACCGACCGCCAGCACGTAGAACTTACCGATAAAGCCCAGCGTCATCGGGATACCGGCCAGAGACAGCATCATCACCGTCATCACTGCCGCGAGGATCGGACGATGCCAGAACAGACCGCGGTAAGAGAACAGGGAATCAGCATCCGGGCCACGATACGGGCTGGACATCAGGCTGACCACGCCGAACGCGCCGAGGCTGCTGAACAGATAACCGGCCAGGTAAACCCCTACCGCTTCCATCGACATCTCACCAGTTTGCAGCGCAATCAGCGCCACCAGCAGATAGCCGAGGTGAGAGATAGATGAGTAACCGAGCAGACGTTTGATGTTGGTCTGGCTCAGCGCCATCAGGTTACCGAAGATGATGGAGGCAAAGGCGATAATCGCCAGTACTACGCGAATCGCTTCGCTGTCACCCACCGGTGCGTAGAGGAACAGACGCATCACCACACCGAAGATAGCGATTTTGCTCGCCGTCGCCAGGAAAGTGGAAACCGGCGCAGGCGCGCCCTGGTATACGTCTGGCGTCCACAGGTGGAACGGCACCAGCGAGAGTTTGAAGCCGAGGCCAACAATCATCAGTCCGAAACCCTGCCAGCAACAGCGGCTCGTTGAGCATACCGTCGCCGAGGTTTTTACCCAGCGCGACAAACGACAGGTCGCCAGACTGTGCATACACCAGCGCCATACCAAACAGCAGGAAAGAAGACGCTGCGGCAGAAAGGATGGTGTATTTGATACTGGCTTCCAGCGAACGTTTCTGGCGGAAAGCGTAACCGACCAGGCCAAACAGCGGCAAAGAGATCAGTTCAATACCGAGGAACAAAGACGCCAGATGGTTGGCATTCGCCAGCAGGATCCCGCCCAGCGCGGCAATTAACACCAACAGGTAGAACTCATCCTTGTTGTCGTTATAGCCTTCAAGCCACGGGTAGGCGAAAGTACAGGTGGCGAGGCTCGCCAACAATACCAGCCCGGTGTAAAGCATGGCGAAACCATCAACGCGCATCAGCGGCGTAACGTCCATAGCGCCCGCCTGGCCGACAAACCAGAGCGAAACCAGCGCCGCGTTAAGCCCAATAACCGAGAGCGTAGCGTTGAGGAAATGATTGCGTCGCCACGCAATGGAGAGCATCACAACCACCACCGTCAAGCCGACGATCAGCAACGGTAGCAGTGCGATCAGGTTTTGTGGAGTTATTGTCATGGCGATTTACGGCCTTGTAGTAGTAACGGAATTAACAAACCACTGCTGGATATTGCCAATCGCGGAGCGCGAGGTATCCAGAATCGGCTGCGGATAGAAGCCCAGCAGTACCAGCAGCACCACCAGCAACAGGATCATAAACAGCTCACGCAGCGACATCCCTGGCAGTTCCTGGCTGGCAATCTGGCTTTTCGCTTTACCGAAGTAAGCGCGATGCAACATCGCCAGCGAATAAACAGATGCAAAGACCAGCCCAAAGGTAGAGATAACGGTAATCACCGGGACAACCTGGAAGCTGCCGAACAGAATCATAAATTCGCCGACGAAGTTACCGGTGCCAGGCATCCCAAGCGTTGCCACCGCAAAGAACAGCGACAGTGCTGGCAGCCATTTCATCTTGCTCCACAGACCGCCCATCATGCGCATGTCGCGGGTATGGATACGTTCATAAAGCTGACCACAAAGAATAAACAGACCCGCCGCCGACAAGCCGTGCGCAATCATCTGGATTACCGCGCCCTGGTAGGCCAACTGGCTGCCGGTGTAGATAGCAATCAGCACGAAGCCCATGTGGGAAACCGAGGTGTAGGCGATCAGACGTTTGATATCGGTCTGGGCGAAGGCCATCCACGCACCGTAGAAGATGCCGATAACACCCAGCCACATAGCAATTGGCGCGAACTCTGCCGACGCGTTCGGGAACAGCGGCAGGGAGAAACGCAGCAAACCGTAAGCGGCAGTTTTCAGCAAGATCCCCGCGAGGTCAACGGAACCGGCGGTCGGAGCCTGGGAGTGCGCATCCGGCAGCCAGCCATGCAGCGGAACCACCGGCATTTTGACTGCGAAGGCGATGAAGAAGCCCAGCATTAACAGGTATTCCACACCACTGGACATTGGCGTATTCAGCAGCTCTTCATAGTTGAAGGTCCAGACGCCGGTCGCATTGTAGTGAACAAAAACCAGCGCCAGGATGGCAATCAACATCACCAGGCCACTCGCCTGGGTGTAAATGAAGAACTTGGTTGCCGCCGTGATACGCGTTTTACCGTCAGAGGCTTTATGCCCCCACAGTGCGATCAGGAAGTACATCGGCACCAGCATCATTTCCCAGAAGAAGAAGAACAGGAACATGTCGATGGCAAGGAACACGCCGATAACGCCGCCCAGGATCCACATCAGGTTGAGGTGGAAGAAGCCCTGATATTTTTCGATCTCTTTCCACGAACATAGTACCGCCAGCACACCGAGCAGACCGGTCAGCACGACCATCAGCAGCGACAGCCCGTCAATGGCGAGATGAATAGAGATACCAAAACGCGGGATCCACGGCATGTCGAATTCAGACTGCCACTGCGGAATTCCGGCGGATTGCGTCAGTGAATAACCGCCCTGCAACCACAGTTGCAGCGACAGCGCCAGCGTCAATCCCATGGTGATCAGCGCGATCCAGCGTGGCACCTTGACGCCAAAGCGTTCGGTCTGCCAGCACAGGAAGCCGCCAATAAAGGGAATTAATATTAGCCAGGGTAGTAACATGGCGATCTTTATTCCTTGTAAAAGTCCCGTCAGGACCGGATTTTCAACGAATTCTCACGACAGAAAATTCTCTTCGGACTGGGGGTAGTGTCGGATGCACCGCGAAGGCGGCTTATCCGACCTACGTTCTTATATGCCCAGGGGCAATCCCACAATCCTTAACTCAACGCAGTACCATCAACAGTGCCAGCACCACGACCGCACCGATGCTCATGGATGCCACATACCAGCGCAGATAGCCGTTCTCACTTAACAGCAGACCTTTACCTGCAAAGCGGGAAAGGACAGCCGGGATGTTCATCATTGAGTTCAGCGGATCGCGTTTCAGCAACCAGGCAATACCCAGGAACGGCTTGACGAACACTTTGTCATACAGCCAGTCAAATCCCCAGGCGTTGTACCACCAGGTGCCCAGCAGACGGCCCGGCGCACTGTTGGCGATGGAGGTCACCAGAGTACGTTTACCCAGCCACAGCCAGGCTGCCAGCAGAATGCCGACCACCGCGACCACGCCAGAGGTAATTTCCAGGGTCAACATGCTGCCGTGCGCCAGTTCCGTCGTTTGCGGAAGCACGCCCTGCAGCGGCGGTACAATCAGTGCGCCAACGAAGGTGGAAAGGATCAGCAGCACAATCAGCGGCAGGCTGTGAGTTACCCCTTTCACGGCGTGAGCGTGAATTTGTTCTTTTCCGTGGAAGACGATGAAAATCATACGGAAGGTGTAGAGCGAGGTCATAAACGCACCGACCAGACCTGCCACCATCAGATTGATATGACCATTCGCCATCGCACCCGCGAGGATCTCATCCTTACTGAAGAAGCCCGCAGTGACCAGCGGTAGTGCCGACAGTGCTGCGCCGCCCACCAGGAAGCAGAGATAAACCAGCGGAATAGATTTACGCAGACCGCCCATCTTGAAGATGTTCTGTTCGTGATGGCAGGCCAGAATGACGGAACCGGATGCCAGGAACAGCAGCGCTTTAAAGAACGCGTGAGTCATCAAGTGGAAAATCGCCGCATCCCATGCCTGCACGCCAAGCGCGAGGAACATGTAGCCAATCTGGCTCATGGTAGAGTAAGCGAGAACACGTTTGATGTCGGTCTGTACCAGCGCGGCAAAACCGGCCAGCAGCAGCGTAACCGCCCCGACAATACCCACCAGATGCAGAACTTCCGGCGTCACCAGGAACAGGCCGTGGGTACGGGCGATCAGGTAGACACCCGCGGTTACCATCGTTGCGGCGTGGATCAGCGCGGAGACAGGCGTCGGGCCCGCCATCGCGTCAGCAAGCCATGTCTGCAACGGCAACTGCGCAGATTTACCGACCGCACCGCCCAGCAGCATCAGCGTCGCCCACATCAGCATGTTATTGCCGTCAGCAAAGTGCGCTGGTGCCAGTTCCACCATTTCGCGGAAGTTCAGGGTGCCCAGTTCGTTGTAAAGAATGAACAGTGCGAAAGCGAGGAAAACGTCACCCACACGGGTCACGACGAACGCTTTCATTGCCGCTGCGCCATTCTTCGGATCGGTGTAATAGAAACCGATCAGCAGATAGGAGCACAGGCCCACGCCTTCCCAGCCGAGGTACATCAGCAGCAGGTTATCGGCGAGAACCAGAACTACCATGCTGGCGATGAACAGGTTGGTGTAGGCGAAGAAGCGAGAGTAGCCCTCTTCACCGCGCATGTACCAGGAGGCGTACATGTGAATAAGGAAACCCACACCAGTGACCACCGAGAGCATGGTCAGCGACAGGCCGTCCAGCACCAGGTTAAAACCGATGTTAAAGTCGCCTACCGACATCCACGTCCACAGCGGCTGGCTGTATGACTGCTCGCCGTTAGCGAAGAAATCAACGCCGATAAAGGCGGTTACCAGCGCCGCCAGGCCCACAGAGCCAACGCCGACGATCGCCGAAACGTTTTCAGACCAGCGCCCACGGGAGAACGCCAGCAGGACGAAGCCAATCAATGGCAAAATAATGGTTAAGGCAAGCATGTTCATCCGCGCATCTCACTTACTGAATCGATGTTCAGGTTCTGGCGACGACGGTGAAGTTGCAGCAGCAGCGCAAGGCCGATACTCGCTTCTGCCGCCGCGAGGCTGATGGCGAGAATGTACATCACCTGACCGTCGGTCTGACCCCAGTAGCTTCCGGCGACCACAAAGGCCAGCGCGGAGGCGTTAATCATGATTTCCAGACCAATCAGCATAAACAGCAGATTGCGACGGATAACCAGACCGGTTAAGCCAAGAACGAATAAGATTGCCGCGAGGATCAGTCCATGTTGTAAGGGGATCATGCGTGCTCCTCCGTTTTTCTTTTCGCGCTGTCGTCTTTACGATTGCTCAGCACTTCACCCGCACGCTCTTCACGACCGACGTGGAAGGCCACAACCAGACCCGCGAGCAGCAGCATAGAAGCCAGTTCCACCGCCAGTACGTAAGGCCCGAACAGCGTAATACCCACTGCTTTAGCACTGATTGGCGTACCGTCGATACCCTGATCATTAACACCAAGGATGGCGTAAACAATCACCACCAGCATGATGGCCGACAAAATTGCCGGACCAATCCACACCTGCGGTTTCAGCCACTGGCGTTCCTGTTCGATTTCTGAACCGCCCAGGTTGAGCATCATCACCACGAACACGAACAGCACCATAATGGCACCCGCGTAGACGATAATTTCCAGCGCACCGGCGAAGTAAGCGCCCAGTGAGAAGAACACCCCGGAAATCGCCAGCAGCGAAATAATCAGGTACAGCAGTGCGTGTACCGGATTGGTATGGGTGATCACTCGCAAGGTCGCAAGTATGGCTATCAGGCCACAGATATAAAAAGCGAACTCCATTGCCCCTCTCCTTACGGTAACAGGCTCTTGACGTCGATAGGCTTGGCTTCGTTCTCTGCTTCGCCCTTATCTTTGCCGTCGATTGCCATACCTGCCATCCGGTAGAAGTTATATTCCGGGTATTTGCCCGGACCGGAGATCAGCAGATCCTCTTTTTCGTAAACCAGATCCTGGCGCTTGTATTCCCCCATTTCGAAATCCGGGGTTAACTGAATCGCCGTGGTCGGACAGGCTTCTTCGCACAGACCACAGAAAATGCAGCGTGAGAAGTTGATGCGGAAAAATTCCGGGTACCAGCGACCGTCTTTGGTTTCTGCTTTTTGCAGCGAGATACAGCCGACCGGGCAGGCTACCGCGCAGAGGTTACAGGCTACGCAACGCTCTTCGCCGTCCGGGTCGCGGGTCAGAACGATACGACCACGATAACGGGGCGGCAGATAGACCGGCTCTTCCGGGTACATTCGCGTTTCGCGTTTGGCGAACGCGTGCAGGCCGATCATCCAGATACTACGAACCTGGGTGCCGAAACCTACTAACAATTCTTTTAAGGTCATGGTCTTATTGCCCCTTATTGCGCCTGCCAGAGAATGACAGCCGCCGTTACCAGCAAGTTGATCAGCGTCAGCGGCAGCACATTGAAT
>OBXA01001296.1_pt1 | contig 15009 bp, 32 predicted proteins | sample 1538121 | NCBI WGS metagenome assembly OBXA01 (sample SAMEA2580133, study PRJEB22360) | human gut metagenome | biome: human gut; feature: human-associated habitat; material: faeces | place: Denmark | collected 2008/2010 | reverse complement strand
TACACAGATTGCCGGGGGACTGCGGAGCAGCAACAGCCGGGGACTGCGGAGCAGCAACAGCCGGGTACAGCGGAGCAGCAACAGCCGGGGACTGCGGAGCAGCAACAGCCGGGAACCGCGGAGCAGCAACAGCCGGGGACTGCGGAGCAGCAACAAGTCGGGGAAAATCATCAACAGGCGAAAATGGATTATCTGTTGCAAGAGGAAAAAGGGTAAAAACAAAAGGAGGGCTAGGTTCAATTTTGGTTATTGCAGAAGAAGAACAAAATAGCTATAAAATTTCCAGCTGGAAAGCGGTAGTTGTTGATGGAGTAAACATCAAAGCAGATACATGGTACACGCTTAAAAATGGAGAACTTGTAGAAACGGAAGATTAGATTCATAAAATGCCCCGGCGGTGCAGGAACACCAACCGGAGCCGTAACCACATTAACCACGATAATGCGGATACAGGAATATTTTACCATTTTCTCCTGTATTACGCAAGCACAGGAGGAAAATTTATGAACATTGAAAACCAGAAGGACAAGCCAACATGGGAAGGGCTGGAACAGTATTTTGCTGTAGAGGTAATAGAGCAAAGCAAGAGGAATGCAAAGCATTGGTTTATAGCATTCCTGGTAACACTGGCAGCGCTGATAGGAACTAATGTTGCATGGCTTTATACTGCCGGCACATATGATTATGTTTCCCAGGATGGCACTGGGCTGAACAACATCAACACAGGAACACAAGGAGATTTAGAGAATGGGACAGAGAGCCAGGATTAAGAAGAACGGCAAGAGCCGGGGAATCAAGAGGAAGAGGAGGAGATAAACGATGTACATTAATCCATTTTTAGCAGGAGTTATTTGCACTATTTTAGGAGAGATGTTAGCTGTTATAGCAGCTGCGGTTTATCAGTATTTTAAAAATAGGAGGTAAGGTCGTGAAGCTTAGTAGAGATAAAATTGATATTGCTTTAGCTAGAAATTCCTTAACCATAACAAATCTTTCTAAACGTTATGGAGTGAGCAGGTCGCGTATGAATATTATTTTAAACATGCGGGAAGTTACCCCGGTGTGTGCTGGACGCATGGCAAATGCTCTTGGTGTGGACGTAAAAGAGATAATAGAAGATAATTTATCTTGGAATGTATAGATGAAAGGAAGTGAGGTCGTGAAAACTAAGAAGCCGTCAGAGTGGCAAAAGGACAGCATTAGGTTACTGATAGAAGAAGCCAAAATAAGAAATAACTTTGATGATGATGAATTAGCGCAGTACTTAGGGTTTTGTACAAGCTCATTTAGAGAGCGAAAGGCTAACCCGTGTAAACTGACGATAGAAAAGCTACAGATACTTTTGGAGTTGACGAGGAAGGAGATGAAATTCGTTGAAACAGCTTGAATACATACCTGTTGGAAAAACACATTTAAGCCCACGGCAGAAAGACCGTATGATTATTCGTGGCTTAACCGCTGTGGTGATGGTCTTAAGCGGATTGTTGGTGATATGTCTGGCGGTGATATTATGAGCCGCCGCCGGAATGGCACCAACCGGGCCGGAGCAATGGTGAATGCCAGCCGGTACACTGGATATGGTAAGCCAATAAAAAAGGTCGTCAGCTTGACAGAGCTAAACGACCGAATACAAAAAACAATTCAGTCTGATTATATCAGAGATTATGGAGGTTTGCAAGATGGAAGAAAGAACAGTTGAAATAAATATTAGCGAATATAAAAATCTTATAGAGCTTAAAGGGCGTGTAAAGTCAGCGTTGATTTTTATAGATGCGGACCAGTATGCATCTATAGCTGTGATGAGGTCAATTTTAGAAGGAAGAACATACGAGAATATAGAGGGTAAAAAGGATGAATAATTATCGTTGTGATTTTTGCGGCTGACCCAGGAGAAGGGCATATATGTGATGAGTGCCAGAAACGGGAAACAGAGCGCAGGGATTGTAGGAGGTCTTTGCAGGATTCCATCCACTCAATGAATGGGTTTCAATATTAATTAAATTTAAAGGGAGGATATTTGTATGGAGAACATTAAGAATAGAACCGAGGAATTATTATTATCAACTGGCAGACAGGGCATTGCTGGACTGCTGGTGGAAATGGATGAGATGGGATTTTATACAGCGCCATGCAGCACACAGTACCATCTGGCCTACTCTGGAGGACTGGCTGAACACAGCCTGAATGTATATGAACTGATGGACAAGCTTTCCAGCATCCTGCATCCAGAAGTAGATAAGAGCAGTGTCATCATATGTGCATTGCTTCATGACCTTGGTAAGGCTGGACAGTTTGGGAAACCGAACTATATTATCAACATGCTCAAGGGGCGCTGTAAGAATGCAGAACCATATCAGTCCCCCACGAAACCTTATATCGGAAATCCAGAACTTCTGTACATTGACCATGAAGTACGTTCCATACAGATTGCAGGCCGTCACATTAATCTGACAGAGGATGAGAACTGGGCAATACTGATGCACAATGGTATGTACGGCAACTTTAAATATCAGATACAGGGTAAGGAGACACCATTGTACCTGCTTTTACATATGGCTGACATGTGGGCCAGCCGGGTGACTGAAAAGGAGTGTGGAATGGATGGGGAATGCGAAGTTTGAATTTCGGCTGCTTAAAAAGGATGAGATAGACTGCCGCATTGCAACGGTATCCCAAAATGGCTTATCTCTGTTGTTGTACAAGGATGCCAGAGTAGACCAGAATATACTTGACGAGACTGTAGGCCCAATGGGATGGCAGCGGAGACATTGCAGGGATAACGCAAACTGCATCGTATCCATATGGGATGATGGTAAGAAGCAATGGATTGATAAAGAAGATACCGGTGCGGAAAGTAATACAGAAAAGGAGAAAGGGCTTGCCTCTGACAGCTTCAAGCGAGCTTGTTTTAACTGGGGTATTGGACGTGAGCTATATACTGCCCCTTTTATATGGATTGGAGAAGATGCCTGTAAAATCTATGAGAACGGTAAAGACCGCAACGGCAAGGTAAAATATAGTTGCTACGACCGATTTTATGTATCACATATCGGATATGATGATAACCGCAACATTAATGCGCTTGAAATCAAGAGTTGCAAGAGCAAAAAGGTGGTGTATAAACTGGGCGAGTCTGAGAATCAGCCAGTGGAACCACAAAAGGATTGCGTGACAGAAGTACACATTAATACGATTTTTGTGGAACTCAAGCGTACCGGAATAGGTTTGAATCAGATTCTTACTGCATATAACCTGTCAGATATCCATGACATGACAATGGACCAGTTTAGGGATGCTATGGAAATCTTTAACAAGAAACCGGACAAGGAAAGGGCGACCACGCCACCGGATGACATACAGGATGGTGGCCTACCGTGGAATGACCCCAAGAGGTAATTATATGCATGAGGCAGCAGACATAATAGCATACAAGCTTGTTCCAGAGGGAACGTATCTAAAGATATTTATTCCTGGAAAAAATCTTATGGAACCAATCGTTGATAAGCACATGAATAGATGCAGCGTATGGCTTGACGATGGTAGGCATATCAGTTCCGACCAGCGCCGAAAGATTTACGCCACAGTCAATGACATATCTGCCTATTCTGGGAACGTGCCGGAGGTTGAGAAAGAATGGCTTAAGTATTTACATATCAACCGGACCGGATGCGGATATTTTTCACTGTCTGATTGCTCTATGGATACGGCCAGGGAATTTATCAATACCATGCTGGATTATGCGCTGGAACAGGGGATACCGCTGCTGGATTTTGCCCTTAACCGTACCGATGATATAGGACATTACCTATATGCATGTTTAAAGCTACGGAAGTGTGCCATATGTGGCCGGGATGGGGAGATACACCATGTAGATACTATCGGAATGGGCAATGACCGAATGAAAGTTGATGATTCGGAGTACCGGAAAATATGCTTATGCCGGCAGCACCATACAGAAGCGCATAGCATTGGTATGACAGCGTTTGAGGACAGATATAAGGTGTACGGAATCAAGTTTGATAACTGATAATCAGTAATATTAAGATTTTTAAAAGGAGTAAACTATGGATTTTTATAATTGTCCTTATGTCGATGTTATTCCATTTCGCAATGGAAACGAATATGACGAAGCTTATAGATGTGCAGTGACAAGGAAAAGTTGTCAGGGATGTGCTTGTAAATTATCAACAGAAGAGTGCGAACGGTTAGTTCGTGAGCAGAAGAATTAAAATTTGGAGGAAAAGCAATGAATAAGGTTATAAATGATATTGGAGATTTGCAGACGAATTATCAGGTTTTAATTGATGAAAAACGGTTATCTAAAAAGGCAATGTGTGACTTGGTGATACCATTTAGGGATAAGTACGGACTTACCGATTTGCAGGCATTACAGATTGCAAGGAACGAACTGACAATCGCAGAGATTAACTTACTTATTCTACAAAACTGACATTTTGGTATCTATTCCCCTTGCGGGATGATACATACAACGGTAATGATTACTGGTCAGATTGCTAATATGTCACGACATACTTTCTGACCCTGGGACGGGACCTATCAAACCTCCTTTACCCGTCCCGAAAGGAGGGATTATTTGAAGAATAAGCGAACTGTTAGTGAAGAAGTTAAAGCAAGAGTATATAATGCGCTCCTTGTAGGAAAAGAGAATGCATTGAACCGGGATGAATTAGTATCCAAGACAGGAGAAAAGGACAGAGATGTAAGAACCGCGGTAGAGATGTTAAGGTATAATAAAGTGATTCTTGCCTTGCCAACAGGCAAAGGTTACTATGTACCCCGTGACGATGCACAGGGACGGCAAGAAGCCTATAAATGGCTGGAAAGCCAGAATAGCCGGATAGAGAGCATAAAGGCGGCAGAACGTGGCGCACAGCTATTTTTAGGACGAAATAAGAAGAACAAAAGAAAGAATACCGAAATCCCTGGACAACTGAGTATGTTTGGTACTGGATTATGAGAGATAGTGTTGTATTTTATCGCAGCTTCTGGGAAGCCATTAAGCAGCTGCCGGAAAAAGAAAGATTGGAATCTCTTACAGCAATCTTAGAATATGGACTTGATGAAATAGAACCTAAATCAGCAGGTGTTTCATCGGCAATGTTTTTAATGGCAAAACCACAAATTGATGCGAATAATCGTAGATACCAAAACGGAACCAAGGGTGGTAGACCAGTAACCAAAACAGAACCAAACAATAACCTAGAATCCAATTATAATAAACCAAGTGATAACCAAACCATAACCAAAGCAAAACCTAATGAAAAGGATAATGTAAAGGAAAAGGATAATGTAAAGGATAATAATAAAAAAACATTTACTCCACCTTCGGTGTCGGATGTGTCCGATTATTGCACTTTGAATGGATATGGCATTGACCCAGAGAGTTTTGTTGATTTTTATGCATCAAAGGGATGGATGGTTGGAAAAAACAAAATGAAGGACTGGAAAGCCTCGGTAAGAACCTGGGTGAGAAGCCAGCGGCAGGAATTGACCGCCAAAGGCAGTAAAAACCAGTTTCACAATTTTGACCAACGAGGCACCGATTATGATGCATTGATGCTAAAACAGGTACAGGACTGGGTAGGGGAGAAACAGGATGAAGGAAATACATAAAAAAATACTGATGTTTGCAAAGCAATATATGCTGGAGCATGATTATCCACCCACAACCAGGGAAATAGGAGAGGGCGTTGGATATACGTCAAGCTCTACAATTTGGGGGTATTTGCGTGATATGAGGGACATTGGCCTGATTAATTACACAGAAGAATGCCCTAGAACTATAACAATTCCAGGGATGCATTATACGGATACGCAAGATAACATCACAGAAAGGGGAAAGCAAAATGCCGGATAATAAAATAAAGAGCCAATATTTGGAAAACTCAGAGCGTCAGAGAATGGCTGCCATCAAGGATATGGAGCGTAATCCATCCCCTATGACAAAAGCATTTTTAAGACCCGCTTATGATAGGACGGAGGCGTGTCCAATTTGCTGTAGACGGCCTAGTAAGGCAAACACAAATTTAGCGGAGGAGGCAGAGGGATGAAGGCAATGTTAGAAATAGAAAATATGCCAGATAGCTGCTATGATTGCCCATGCTGCTCCATTGATAAGCAATGTAAGGCCAAAGAACACAAAGACATACCAAATGTGTTTCGTGTAAGGCCGGAATGGTGTCCGCTCATAGTGGAAGAGGAAGGAGAAACATGGGAAGAGAATTAAAACGAGTGCCATTAAATTTTGATTGGCCTCTTAATACAATATGGTATGGGTATTATTGCAGCTATTGCCATGATAATAGTGCGGGAGGATGCGAGAATTGTAAGCGTTTTGCAACTTTGAAAGGGATTGGTTTTACAGAGTATGGTTGCCCGGATTTTGAACCGTATACAGGCCCGCCAAAAGGAGATGGTTTTCAGCTTTGGGAAACTACAACAGAAGGTAGTCCAGTAAGCCCGGTTTTTGAAACACTGGACGAGCTTTGTGAATGGTGTGAAAGTAACTATACGGTTTTTGCTGATATAAAAGTCAGTAAAGAACAATGGAAAGAAATGCTGGATGCTGGTTTTGTATATGGAAAGGTAGGAAATGCAATATTCATCTAAATCGAAATTTGAGTGATTAAGAAGGGAGGCCGGAGCGGTGGCCACCGTGACAGGATATCCTGGCTCCTTTTTGAAAAATGGACTTAGAAAAAAAAGGCAATAGAACGAATTAAGATGGCATCAGAAATGTCCCTGCATCATTATGGGAAGCCATTGGTATGTACATACAGCGGGGGTAAAGATAGCGATGTAATGTTAAGATTATTCAGACGATCAGGAGTACCATTTGAAATTGCCAATAGCCACACTACTGTAGATGCACCACCAACAGTAAAGCATATACGAGAGGTATTTGCAGAATTGGAATTGCAGGGAATTAAGTGCAGCATTGATTATCATATACAGCCAAATGGAAGCAGGACCACGATGTGGAATTTAATTCCAAGAAAGCTCATGCCGCCCACCAGGCTGGTGAGATATTGCTGTTCTGTCCTGAAAGAAACATATGGGAAAGAAAGATTCATTTCGACAGGTGTTCGATGGGATGAAAGCACAAAGCGAAGAGAATGGGGGAGTATATCAGCACCAAGTATAAGACTCCACGCAACGGATGAAATTATGCTGATGAATGATAATGACACCAAGAGGAAACTTATTGAGCAGTGCGACCTAAAAGGAAAAATGGTTGTAAACCCCATTATTGACTGGACTCACAGAGACGTATGGGATTACATACAGTCGGAACATATTGTCACCAATGCGTTATATGAATGCGGCTATGATCGAGTCGGTTGCATTGGTTGCCCTATGGCAGGTAAATACAGATGGAAAGAATTTGCTGATTTTCCGACATATAAAAAGGCATATATTTTAGCGTTCGATAAAATGCTCGAAGAACTAAAAAGACGAGGGAAAAATATAGTACGGAAGAGTGGGAAAGAGGTATTTTCCTGGTGGATGGAGGACAAGAATATAGAGGGACAGATGAACCTTTTTGAGGATGGGTTTGTTTCTGACAATTAACATTTCGGCAGAGAGCCGGTAGAAAGGAACTGTTATGAAATACCACGGTACTAACAATGCCAGAAAAATGCATGGGTTGCCTTTATGGCGAAAGAAAGACAAAAGAAAGCGATTTTATACCAGAAACAATTAGGATTTTTCCGGGAGAACCGGAGGGAAGGACATTATGGACGGATTGAAAGTTAAATACAATGTGTATAAAGTATCGGATAACAGCATCGTGGATGAGTGTTTTGTGCTTCGACCGGACAGGGACCCGGCGGCAAAGGCGGCTTTATTGGCCTATGCGGATGCCACAGATAATGTAGCCCTGGCGGACGATATTCGCAGGTGGATGGATACAATAAATTAAAATTTGAGGGAGAAAAAATGAGCAATGATTTAATCAGCCGTGAGGCTCTGTACAATGAAATTGTAAGGTTAGAAGAATTAGCCAGAAACAGGGTTCGTGATACTCCATCATCAAGCCCTTGCTATATGCGATATGTGGCCCAGCTTAACGAAAGAACAGCTTTAAAACAATTAGTTATTGATGCGCCTGTGGCTTATCCACTTCCGTAATATTAAGATTTTGAGGTGAAAGAGATGGTGAAAGTAATTAAGTATGGCCAGAAGCGCCGAGTAACATGCAATCACTGTGGAGCAGTATTGGAGTTTGACAATAATGATTTGGAAACTTATCAGGTAGACTGGAATGAATGGGAAAAACGTATTAAATGCCCAGCTTGCACTGAGACTGTAACTGTAAGTTAATATTAGCAGCCGACTGCTGAGTGTCGGAGAAAGAGGAATACATGATGAAATTATTTAAAAATATTGATGACAAGTTAAAAGAAATTGGATTTACAAAGGTATCAGACGATGAATACGGAGCCTGTTACGAAAGATACAATAAAAAATATAAGTATACACAATGCGTTGATTTATTACATAAAAAATCAGGTAAACACATTATTCAGTCATATGATAAAGATTTGATGGACAATAAGAAGATTGGTAACACCTGTGCCGGACTTACATATTACGAAATGAAGTTATTTATGAAAAAAATGAGAAAAATTGGGTTGGTAAGTAAGTCATCATTGACACATTAAACTGACATTTGTGATACGAAGGGAGGTACCTAATTGAGAAAGAAAGCAGACAGTAAGCAGGCTAAGGCCAACAAAACTTTACGGGCATCAGCTGTAGCGGCTTTGGCGGAATCAGCCATCCGGGAGCCGCCGGCACAGGTGGGCGGTTCTAGGCATCCCCCAGCCTGTGCCCGGTTCCGGGACTGCGCCGGCTGCCGAAGGGAGTGATGGAGGGTATTGAGTTGGATGCAAGTGCAGCTTCTTGCGATTAAATTAATATTTTGAGAGGTATGTATGGATAAAGATTTTTCAAAAGGATTTATGCTTGATATAGCAGATTTGTTGGAAGGTTGTGTAGAAAATAATACAGATAATGTCGATTTGATTTTTACTTTTAGAGATAAGGAATTGAGCGTGAATATTGCATTTTCAATTAAACAAAACTGACATTATTAGAATTTGATGGAGGCGTAAGATGGAGATAAGCATTTTTGAGCGAAATGGGAAGACATGGACAAGATTTAAAGTCAAAGTAACAAGTTTTTATCATCTAAAACAGTGAAATTTGGGTTTGCACATTGACAACAATATATTGGTTAGTGGATAATAAGTTTTGGAGGTGATACCTTGAGATTGATTGATGCAGACTCATTAATGATACGGCTCGAAAAACATTACAAAGAATGCGAAAGCAGTTACGAAAAAACGCAAGGTGATGCTTGGCTATATATGATGCAAGCATATTCCAAGGCAGTAAAAGAAGTCAATGAAAGTGAGACTGTAAGAACCACTGACCAATAACGGTTGGTGGTTTTTATTTTGAAAAACTGAAATAAATTGTGATTGAGGTAGAAAACGAAAGTTAAGCTAATGATATAGCGGCAACGATGGACGGGGAAGACATTGCAGAGAATGACCCGCATGAGTATGCTATATGGAATGTAACCCCATTAACTTAAAACTTTTGGGAATAAAAAAGAGCCTTGCGGCCCTGCCCGACGTTTTACAAAGGTGAGGAATTGCAACCTCACAAGGGTCTACTGGCGGCTTTGCGTTCCCTATTATTTAAATTGATTATAGCATTTTTTTGAGAATTACACAATAGCAATATTAGAATTTAAACGTACATTGAAAATTTAATATTGATTAGTGGAAATAAAATGTTGACATTGGGTGTACCCTATGTTATAATAAAGACAGTTAGGAAACATATTATAAAAAGAATTTATAAAATTAAGAAAAAGGGGTAAACACTATGACAACAATCAAAGGATTCGCAAATTACGGAGTATTGGCACATGAGAAGCAGATAATCTTCACTGTTTCGGGAAAACACCCACATGCAACTGTGAGTGAAGAAATTGAAATCACATTGCCAGACAAATGGGAAGTATCCCGGAATGAATTTGAGGAGCTGCTTATTGATACGCCGGAGGGTAAGACCTATATGGCTGACGAAATCATATCAAGTTGGGAAGATGAACCGGTATTAAGCTGGTATGAAGAAAATCATAGGATTACACTTGAATGGAAAACAATATGAAGGGGAACGCCGCAAGAAAGATGGCAGAAAAAAGCCGGATTAATTAGCAAGTCCTATAAGCTTAATAAAACGCTTGTAGAGGATTTTGCAAAAGCTTGTGAAGCGGCAGGAACAACGCAAGCCAAACAATTATCAAAAATGATGAAAGAATTTATTGAAGCCACTAATCAGTATTAGATTAGTGGCTTTTACGTACTATCTGAGCAGCGATGTAATGGAAATGATGGAAAGTGCTAACAAAGAACTTGGTAGACGTAGTGATTGAACGAATCAATACGCTGCCAATGGAAATGAAAGACAGCATAGACAATCAGAACGGATACATATTGCAACTCTTCTTATCCGGGAGTTACGGAGCGGTATTATGCACAGTCTACGCCACATACCATTCGTTCGGCAAGAGAAAGTGTATGTATAGAAAGGAAAGCCATGAGGACCAGGGACAAGAATTATAGTGACTATGGTATTACTGATGATGAAGCCAAGCGCATAAAAGAATACTGCCAGACCGCTAGCGTAGAAGATAAGCTTACATTGTTCCAGTGCGCCATATCCTCCGCTCCTGGCTTGGAAGTTGAGATATATGAGAGCCTTGTAGGTAATATCGGATATGACAAGCTGAGTAAGAGGAAGAACATACCAATTAAGCGGGATGATTTCTATGGGTATCAAAGAAAGACGCTCGATGAATACAGGCGGTTAATGACATTGTTTGGGAGGTGGAAAGGATGACAATTAGTCACATAAAGGCAAGCGAGTTATTAAGAATTGGTGATAGCATCCGTATCCTAAGAAAAAATAAGGGTTGGACGCAAAAAAAGCTTGCTAGCGAAAGTGGCATTCACGAAGTACAGATTCGCAGATATGAAAATAACCATTCACTTCCTAGAGATGAACAATTGCAAAAACTTGTAACTGCTTTAGGAGTAGAAAACGATTTTTTCACACGAATGGAGAATATGCAATATGGTAGGAATAAATAATTACATAAGAATAGGTAAGAGAATGAAACAAGTAAGAATAAAAACGGGTATTTCGCAAAAAGAAATGGCTATAAGACTTGGAATATCTTGCTCTTCTTACTCAAACTATGAAAATGAATACAGGGAACCAAGCATTAACTTGATATATTCATTTTGTAAAGAAGTTAATATGACGATAGATGAATTGATACGGATGGAGTTTATGACAGTTGATAAAAACTTCAAAATGAATATTAATACCGGAAAACAAATAAAAGAAGCAAGAGTAAAAGCAAAATTAACACAAGAAAAGTTGGCGCAAAAAGCAGGAATTTCTGTTTTTACCTTACAGAAATATGAATCAGGCGACAGAAATCCAAAGATAGAATCATTACAAAAAATAGCAAATGCTTTGGGCATACCAATTACTAGAATTAAAAGTATGTAAAAATGGAGGGACGGTTTGATTGTCCTACTTATGGTAAAATTAATATAGGACTATTATACCACATGGGGTAAAAACATGATTATTAATCTATTAAAGCGATGCTGTGAAAACTGCGTTCATATTAATGCAAAAGCCGAAAATGAAACTGAATTATATAGAAACATGATGGATTCTAATATTACGAGAAAAACAACAGCAACCATATGGTGTTCACATATGGAAGTATGTAAAGAATACCGTGAGGCAAAAAGAAAAGATGAATCTTAATTCGATTATGAAAAAGCTTCAGCGTGCCATATTGCAGACCAGACTTGTAATCAAGATATCCACCAATCAATTCTACAGCGAGGAACAGGGGCGCATGATAACCATATGGATATTAAGCACTCCTGTGCTGCAACAGGATAAACATGGCGAATGGAAAACAAGGGATTATGAAATATTGCGGAGTGCATCTGGGATTGAGATTGTAAAGTGCTTGCAGGAGATATGGAAGGCGGTGAAGGGATGGAAAAGATAAAATTGTTACCTTGTCCGTTTTGTGGCGGGTGTCCAGAAAAAACAAGAAATGGCGGATTGAAAGGCATACACTGTAGCAATCCGGGATGTATAGCATTTGATATACAAGCGTTTTATTGCCGTTGGAAAAAGGCTATACATGCATGGAACAGAAGGTATGATAAGGATGGTGGATAAGTGGAGCTTACACCAAAGCAGAAAGCGTTTGCAGATTATTACATAGAATGTGGAAATGCGGCAGAAGCTGCGAGAAAGGCTGGTTACAGCTTACGGACAGCAGACGCAATAGGACGTGAAAACTTACGGAAGCCTACGGTTTCTGCATATATCTCTGAGCGACAGAAACAGATTGATGATTGCCGCATAGCTGATGCTGCTGAAATATTGCAATACCTTACGTCTGTAATGCGAGGAGAAGTAAAAGACCAATTCGGCCTTGATGCTCCTTTGGCAGAGAGGACCAAAGCGGCGGTGGAACTGGCAAAGCGTAAAATAGATACAGACAAGAAGCAGGAGGGCGGCGGGATTACCATTGTCAACAACATACCAAGACCAGACAACAATAAATCTGACTGATGTAATCGCCCCATCCTTCTATACCGTTCACTGGGATATCCTGGACAGTAATCATACATATTATGACCTGTACGGCGGGCGAGGGTCAACGAAGTCCTCTTTTATATCGATAGAAATTGTCTTGGGTATGATGCAGGACGCAAAAGACGGAGTTTTCAGCAATGCGGTAGTGTTCCGTAAGGTCGGAAACACCCTAAGGGAATCCGTCTTTGAGCAGATTGCATGGGCGATTGACGCGCTTGGGTCAAATGACCTGTGGGCGTCAAGCGTAAGTCCCATGCAGTATGTATATAAGCCTACCGGACAGAAAATCATCTTCCGAGGGCTGGATAAGGCAAAGAAAACAAAGTCCATCAAGACGAGCCGGGGCTATTTTAAGTACCTATGGTTTGAGGAATTGGATGAGTTCGCTGGGATTGAAGAAATCCGAACAGTGCAACAATCTGTTCTCCGTGGCGGCAGCAAGTTTGCGGTTTTCAAATCGTTCAACCCGCCCATCAGTCGCAGCAACTGGGCGAATGTGTACGTTAATGAGCCGAGAGAGGACAGCTACCGGCACAATAGCGATTATACAAGCGTGCCGGGGGAATGGCTGGGGCAACAGTTTATTGATGATGCGGAACATCTGAAAGCTACCAATCCGAGAGCCTATGAGCACGAGTATCTCGGCCGGCCGGTTGGACTTGGAACAAACATATTTGACATGCTGGATGTGCGTGAGATTACAGATGAGGAAATCAGCCGCATGGAGCGCATTTATCAAGGACAAGATTGGGGCTGGTATCCCGACCCGAAAGCCTTTATCCGGGCGGCGTATATCCATAATACCGAAACAATCTATCTGCTGGACGAGCTGGGCGGCTGTAAAATCCGCAACAGCAAAATGGCAGAGGATATAAAGGAAAAGGGCTATGATGATTATGAAATCCGCTGTGGCGCTGATGAACAGGAAAGCATTGTAGACTTCCGGGACGCTGGACTTCCGGCAAGACAAGCCAACGTTGGGCCGGGCAGCGTGAAATATACCTTTGAATGGCTACAGTGCCGGACAATCGTTATAGACCCGTCCAGAACGCCGAGAGCGTACAAGGAAATTATAGAATATGAGCATGAAGTAGACAGCAACGGGGAAGTGATTGCAGATTATCCAGACCACAACAACCACTGGATAGACGCCCTGCGGTACGCCACAAGCCCACTGTCAATGAGGAGAGGAAACAGCGCATGATTTACATATTGATTTTGATTTATTTGCTAATCGGGACTATTTTTTCTTGGGCTATGCAAGTAAATGGAAATCCTTCAGCACTTCCGCTGCTTTTATGGCCGTTGGTATTATTTCTCCTGTTAATTTTTTGTGCATTTGATATTGCGTTTTGGATAGGAGAAAAAATAGCGGATAAGATTGGGTGATTAAATGGGACTGATAGCAACAGTAAAAAGGTGGATAGGCATGATATTCAAAAACAGGGCAGAGAAAGATTTTGATGTAAAGGATATTACTTCCCCGGCGATGGAGGCAGTCATTTCAAAGTGCGCCGACATTTACCTGGGCGTCCCGGCGTGGGTAAGCACAGAGGATAATATCAAGACCATCAATTTCGCAAAGGCTGTATGCTCCGAAACGGCCAGACTTGCAACGCTGGCGATTAAGGTACAGATTGGCGGCAGTGCAAGGGCGACGTGGTTACAGGAACAGATTGACAAGGTATATTTCAAGCTGCGGCACTGGGTAGAGTACGGTTGCGCATATGGTACGGTTATCATCAAGCCTAATGACGGCGGCTTTGATATGTTCACGCCGTTTGATTTCTTCGTGACGGAGTGCGACAGCAACGGGAATATTACGGGGATTGTCTTTAAAGACAGCTATGCCGACAATGACAAATATTATACCCGCCTGGAATATCACAGGTTCGTGGAAACGCAAACCGAGAGCGGCCCTATCTATCCGTACTACATCAGTAACCGGGCTTATGTGTCCCGTCATTCCGATTCCCTGGGCGACCCGGTAGCCCTTACTGCTACCAAATGGGCTGACCTCATGACAGACACGCCGCCGATTATCAAGGGCGGGGACGAGCGCCTTGACGGGCCTATGTTTGGGGTATTCCGCACACCGCAGGCGAACAACGTTGACATATCATCTCCGCTGGGGCTGCCGGTATTTGCGGAGGCTATAGAGGAAATGAAAGACCTTGATATTGCGTACAGCCGAAACGCCGGAGAAATATTCGACAGCGAAAAGATTATCCTTGCAGATGATAGGCTGATGTTTGACAGCGGGCAGAACCT
>OBXA01001291.1_pt1 | contig 15069 bp, 11 predicted proteins | sample 1538121 | NCBI WGS metagenome assembly OBXA01 (sample SAMEA2580133, study PRJEB22360) | human gut metagenome | biome: human gut; feature: human-associated habitat; material: faeces | place: Denmark | collected 2008/2010 | reverse complement strand
GCTGCAGCTTGCGGGGGCTTCTGGGGGGGGCGGGGCAGCGCCTGCCGCTTCTTCGGCAGGAGCTTCCGGCGCAGCTTCTTCTGCAGCCTTTTCGTTGGCAGCATCGGAGGCTTTGGTTTCCGCTTCGGCGTAGGCTTCGGCAGTCTTGGCGGCTTCCTCAGCGTTCTGCTCGGCGTCCTCCGGGAACTCTACTTCCTCCACATGGAGCGGGTCTTTCTGGTTCAGGATCTTGTCCAGTGCCACAATGGCAGCACCGGTAACGGCCACAGCAGCGGCCGTGCCAAGGATACGAAACAGTGTTTTCATGCCGGGACCTCCTTGAAAGATCAGATCAAGAGAATGTTACCACATCGTTCAGCGGCTTTTCGGCAGGCTCCACCGAAATGGCGGTCAGCACCGGGCCTTTGCCGCGGTAGATGTTATGGAACTTGTAGCCTACCTTTGCGGTCACCCGCACCCATGCGCGCTGCTCCAGCGCCTTGTAGCCATCGTAGCTGCAGGGGAAGCCAACGAACTGGATGTCCTGCACGCAGCAGGTCATGGCGAAACGGCCCGGCACGAAGCTGTTCTTGCCGGCACGGTTGGTCTGGCACACCTGTGCAAGGAATTTGACCGTTTTGCCGGTATACTTCTGGGGCTCGTCCTGACAGTCCATGTACCAGATGCCGAAATCGTCATCCGGAATGTCGATGATGTCCGCGTTGATGTCAAAGGGCAGCGGATCAGGGATATCGTCGTAGGCCACGCTGCCGTCGGCAAACTCGTAGGCGATATCGCACTTGCGGGAAGCCTGACGCACCAGCTTGTGCAGCTCCTGACGGGCGGCATCGTTGTTCACGGCCTCAGCGCGGTTGAACACGATCAGCTCACTGCGGGCGATCTTGTCCAGCAGCAGGCTGCGCATGGAGTTGTCGCGGGCGTAGGTCAGGGCGGTGGTGCCGTCGGCGGTGGCGATGCACTGGTACACGATCCAGCTCTCGGGCAGAGCCTCGGCCAGATCCTGCAGCAGCCACATGCCGTTGTACTCAATGACCACACGGCCTGCACCGGATTCCTTTTCCAGCTTGAGCAGATTCTGCGGGTTCAGCTCGGCCTTGTCCTCCAGCACCTTGACGGTCACACCGGGAAAGGCGAACTTCTTCTCGTTGTACTCCTCTTCGCCCTCCTCGCAGATCAGCAGCAGGGTCTTGTCGCCGGAGTCAAAGTTGGGGTCTTCAAAGGTCTCCTGAATGAATTTGGTCTTGCCGCTTTCCAGAAAGCCCACAAACAGGTAGACCGGAATTTCTTTTGCCATAGGAATGGTTTCTCCTTTTTACTTTAAGCTCAGCAGCCGAACAGCTCTGCAATGGCCTTTTCGTTCAGCTTGGAGCCGATCACGACCAGCTTGCCGCCCACATCTGCACCGCGGGCACGCACTTCCCATTCGCCGGGCACATAGTCGAACTCCAGCCAGCCGTCTGCGCCGCCGTTCACGATGCCCTTGCTGCGCAGGATCATGCCGTAATTGCCGGTATCCAGCTCGGTGAGGGCGTGCTCCACTTCTGCCTTGGTGAACTTGCGGGCCGTCTCAACGCCCCAGCTGGTGAATACCTCGTCGGCATCGTGGTCATGATGATGGTGGTGATGGCCGCAGCAGCAGTGGCCGTCATGGTCGTGATGATGCTCGTGCTCGTCGTCATCATCGTCATCATCGTGGTCGTGATGGTGGCCGCAGCAGCAATGGTCATGGTTGTCATGATCGTGATGATGGTGCTCGTGCTCATCGTGCTCATCGTGGTCATCGTGGTCATCATCCTCATCATGATCGTGGTGATGCTCGTGCTCATCCTCGTCGTCATCATCGTGGTCGTGATGATGGCCGCAGCTGCACACACCGTTCTCGTCATCGTGGTGATGATGGTGGTGATGCTCTTCTTCCTCGTCCTCGTGGGAGTGCTCCTCATTGGCCTTTGCAGCCATGGCGATCAGCTCTGCCTTGAAGTCGTCCTTGGTGGACATGGCCTTCAGGATCTGCTCACCGGTCAGCTCGTCCCATGCGGTGGTCACGATGGTAGCGGTGGGGTTCTTCTCGCGCAGCAGGGCGACCGCAGCGGCGATCTTCTCCTCGCTGGCGGTCTGGGTGCGGCTGAGCAGGATGCAGCTTGCGTGGCTGATCTGGTCGTCGTAGAACTCGCCGAAGTTCTTCATATACATCTTGACCTTGTTCACGTCGGCCACGGTGACAAAGCTGTTCAGCTGCACATCCAGATGCTCGGCCACGCCTTCCACAGCGCGGGTCACATCGGAGAGCTTGCCCACGCCGGAGGGCTCGATGACGATGCGGTCGGGGTGGTACTGCTCCACCACCTGCTGCAGGGCGGTGCGGAAGTCGCCCACCAGAGAGCAGCAGATGCAGCCGGCGTTCAGCTCGTTGATCTGGATGCCGCTTTCCTTCAGAAAGCCGCCGTCAATGCCGATCTCGCCGAACTCGTTCTCGATCAGCACCACCTGCTGGCCGGCAAAGGCCTCTTTGATGAGCTTTTTGATCAGGGTAGTTTTACCGGCACCAAGGAAGCCGGAGAAAATATCGATTTTGGTCATGATTCAATTGCCTCTTTCTTTGAATAGCACACAGAGCCGCAGAGTGCTGGCTCAAAAATCTTACACTCCTATTATAACAAGGCTGTCAATGGGAAAACGGCCTTTTTCAAGAAAAAATTGTAACTTTTTTTGCAAATTGGCGGCATTTTGAGGGAGAACGAACTCCCTCAGTCAAAACCTGACGGTTTTGCCAGCTCCCTCGGGGAGGGAGCCTCTGGCGTGCCCGCAAACTTGGCGCTTACGCCGGAAACTGCAAACCCCTCTGGTGAACCACAAATATAAAAATATTTTTCCGCGAACATGGCCAGAGCGCAAGCGGAGGTCATTCCAAACCGTCCCGCCCCTGCATTGCAATCTTTTTCCCGGAATGATACAATAAGGCCAAACAGAAATGCACCGCTGCCGGGCTTTCCGGTGAGAGAAAAGGAAGCAAATCATATGAGCATGAATACCGTTCCAGAGCGCCTTGCCGCTCTGCGTGCCGCCATGGCTGCAAACGGCGTGGCCGTTTATCTGATCCCTGTGGGTGATCCCCACGCCAGCGAATACCTGCCCTGCCATTACACCAGCCTGACCTGGTTCTCCGGGTTCCACGGCGAGAACTCCAACTTCGTGGTCACCCGCACCGAGAGCGCCCTGTGGGCCGACGGCCGTTATTTTGTGCAGGCCGAGAAGGAAATTGCGGGTACCGAGATCAAGCTGCAGCGCATGGGGGAACCCGGCGTGCCCACCGTGGAGGAATACTGCGCAAATGCCCTGAATGAGGGCGAAGCACTGGGCCTGTGCGGCCTGACCGCCAGCACGGCCCTCGTGAACGACCTGAAAAAGGCACTGGAAAAGAAGGGCGCTTCCATCAAGACCCTGAACCTTGAGGACGAGCTGTGGACAGAGGGCCGCCCTGCCCTGCCGGATACCCCAGCGTGGATCCTGCCGAAGGAATATGCGGGCTTCTCCCCGGCGGAAAAGCTGGATCAGCTGCGCAGCAAGCTCAAGGAGCTGGGCTGCACCGCTCAGTTTGTGGGCAAGCTGGATAATCTGGCATGGCTTTTGAATCTGCGCGCCATGGACATTGAGTGCACTCCCTATGCCATGGCCTACTGCTATGTGACCCCCAGCCGCGCGGTACTCTTCATCAACACAGCCCGCGTCACCCCGGAGGCAAAGGCAGAGCTGGAAGCCAACGGCATCACACTGGCGGAGTACGACGATGTGCTGGAGTTCCTCGCTGCTGAGACGGAACCCCAGACCGTGCTGGCCGAGTGCTCCACGGTGAACTACGCCGTGTATCAGGTGCTGGAGCAGAACCCTGCCCTCACCGTGAAGGACGGCACCGACCCGCTGCTGATGATGAAGGGCGTGAAGAACGAAACGGAGCTTGCCCACACAAAGCAGGCCCATATCCGGGACGCTGTGGCCATGGTGCGGTTCCAGATCGAGCTGGAAAGCCGCCTTGCTGCCGGTGAGACCCTGACCGAGCTGACGGTGGATGAAATTCTGCACAAGTACCGCAGTGCGGACGATAAATTCCTTGTGGAAAGCTTTGGCACCATTGCGGCCTACGGCGGCAACGCAGCCATGATGCACTACCACGCCACCCCGGAAGATCACGCTGTGCTGGAAAAGAAGGGCTTTCTGCTGGTGGACAGCGGTGCCACCTACATGGACGGCACCACCGACATCACCCGCACCTACCCGCTTGGCCCGCTGACCGAGGACGAAAAGCGCTTCTACACATGGACTCTGCAGAGCCACATCGACCTTGCCAAGGCCGTCTGGCTGAATTACTGCGAGTGTAAGATGATCGACACCATTGCCCGGGAACCGCTGTGGCGGCACCTCATCAACTACCGCTGCGGCACCGGTCACAGCGTCAGCTTTGTGGGCAACGTGCACGAAGGCCCCCATGCCCTGAACAGCCGCAACACCACCCGGATGCGCCCCGGCATGGTGGTCACCGATGAGCCCGGCGTCTACGAGACCGACCTCGTGGGCATCCGCATCGAGAACGAGCTGGTGTGCGTGCACAAGGCCGATAACCAGTACGGTACCTTCCTTGGCTTTGAACCGCTGATGTTCGTGCCCATTGCCACCTCTCCCATCCTGCCCGGTGTGCTGGATAAGGACGAGATCGCATGGCTGAACGATTACCACCGTCAGGTGTTTGCAAAGCTGGCACCGCACCTGAACGACGAAGAGCGCAGCTGGCTGGCGGAGAAGTGTGCCGCCATCGGCTGCTGAGAAAGCGCAAAAAACACCCGGAGCCGTGCAGGAGCCAGAGCGGCTCTCGGCGGCAGCCGGGTGCTTTTTATAGGGTCACAGCTTGCAGCAGTGCGTCTGTGGGGTGTCCAGCGGCGGAAGAGTGAACTCGTTTTCGCCAAAGGGCGAACGCAGGATGGCCGCCCGCGTTTCCGGGTAGATGCCAAGTTCGGTGTAGATGTCCCGGTACAGGAGCATCACCCGCCGCCGCAGCGAAAGGATGTCGGCGGTGGTCACTCTGGAGTGGGAGACGCTCTGGCTGTTCTGCAGGTAGTAATAGCCGATGTCCGGGATGGAAACGGCGGTGCGCACATAGCGCAGATATTCGGTGTTGAACAGCTGATCCTCCGCAAACAATTCTTTGCGGAAATGGAGGCTGTGCTTCCGCAGGAGGTCACGGCGGTAGAGCTTGTTGCAGGGGCTGCCATAGTAGAAGGTGTTCGGCTTCTGGATCAGATGCTTTGCGTACTCCTGTCCGGTGTACACCCCGGCAGGCAGATAGCCATAGGCCTGGGTGCGGGGCGGATTGCGCTGGAGCACATGCTGCAGCGCCTTTTCCCATGGGCGGATGTGCTCCACATAGTTTTCCGGGTACACCATCCAGAAGGGCGCGATCACAAGATCGGCGGTGTGGGCCTCGGCGGCGGAGACCAGCTTTTCCGTAAAATCGGGGGCCAGCCAGTCGTCGCTGTCCACAAACTGGATGTATTTGCCGTGGGCCAGCGCAATGCCCTGATTGCGGGTATCCGCTGCGCCGGTGTTGGTTTTATCCACCAGTGCAATGCGGTGGTCGCTGGCGGCAAGGGCGCGGCAGACGGCAAGGGTGTCGTCGGTGGAGCCATCGTTCAGCAGCAGGATCTCAATGCTTTTATAAGTCTGGGCGCAGATGCTTTTGACACAGCGGGCAATGCACCCGGCAGTGTTGTACATGGGCACGATGATGCTTACAAGGGGAAATTCCATAGGTTCTCCTTTTCTCAGATGCGGCTGTGGGTGCGGGCAAATGCGTCGGAAAGCTTCTGCACCGGGCCGTTGGGCAGAGGGCTTTCAAACAGGCTCAGATAGATGCCGTGCAGCCGCAGGCGGAATTTATCGTACACGCCCAGCTGGATGCACAGTTCCTTGTAAGTGTGGTACATCCGGCTGCGGTGGCGCAGCATGTCCGCCGCGCTCACCTGCGTATGGCATACGCTCTGCGGGTTCTGGATGTAGCAGTAGGCGGCTTCGTCGATGGCGGCAAACCGCTGTGCCACCTGCAGATACCGGGTGTTGAACAGCTGGTCCTCGGCGTATACCACATGCTCGAACCGGATGTGCGCCATCTGGATGAGATCCCGGCGGTAGAGCTTGTTCCAGAGCACGCCGTAGTAAAAGGCAGCGGCATTGCCGGTGAGCTGCCACAGGTAATCCACCTTGTTGTACACCCCGGCGGGCAGCAGGCTGTACTCCCGGGTGTCATAGCCGCCATCCTTGCGGGGCACCATCATCCGGTAGGGAGCCAGCACAAGGTCGGCATGGCTGCGCTGCATAGCAGCCACCAGGTTTGCGGTGCAGCCCGGCAGCAGGTGATCGTCGCTGTCCGCAAACTGGATGTATTCGCCGTGGGCAAGGGCAAGGCCGCAGCTGCGGGTGTCTGCTGCGCCGGTGTTGGGCTTGTCCACCACACGGATGCGGCTGTCGGCGGCAGCAAGCTTCCGGCAGACAGCAAGGGTGTCGTCGGTGGAGCCGTCGTTCAGCAGAAGAATCTCAAGCTCCGGGTAGCTCTGGGATGTGATGCTTTCCACACAGCGGGAGATGAAGCCCGCCGCGTTATAGGCGGGCACAATAACGCTGACAAGCGGCTGCGGCATGGCGGGTCCCTCCGTTTTTTCTTTTTTCGATGCAGCAAAGTTTTATTTATCATACTCCAGCCCTGCGCAAAAATCAAGGCGGGCGGCTGGCGGAAAGGAGAATGTGAGATGGTATTTCACATTGCGGTATGCAGCCCGGACGCGGCCTTGCGCAGCGGGCTGGAACGCCAGTGCATGGAATATTTTGCCCGGCGGCAGGATGCGTGCATCGTGCAGCAGCTGCCGGATGCAGATGCGCTGCTGCGCCGGGACACCGAGGGAGAACGGTTTGACCTGTATCTCATCGAGCTGGGCGCTGTAGCGGCCCCGGCAGGGCTTTCGGCGGCTGCGGAGCTGCGCCGCCGGGGCCGCAGGGCTCCGCTGGCCTTTGCGGCCCGCACACCGGCCCACGCCTACAGTGCTTTCCGGGTGGATGCCATGCAGTATCTGCTTCTGCCGGTGCACCAGCAGGAGCTTTCGGCCCTGCTTGCCCGCGCCACAGAGCCGGAGTACGGCCCGGCAATGACCGTTGTCACCGCCGAAGGCCTGCGGGCGCTGGCCTATGCGCAGATCGAATATCTGGAGTGCACCCACCATGTGGTGCACTTCCATCTGCTCAGCGGCGAGGATGTGGTGTCCCTTTCGCTGCGGGTGTCCTTTGCCGAGGTAGCAAAGCCGCTGCTGGAAGACGGGCGTTTTTTGCAGCCGCACCGCTCCTATGTGGTCAATCTGGCGGCGGCACAGCTGCTGACGGCGGGCGAGCTGCAGATGTGCAGCGGTGCGCGCATCCCCATCCCGCGCGGACGGGAGGGTGCAGTGCGCGAAGCCTTCCGCAGCTGGATCGACCGGTAAAATGGCAAACAAAAAAGAGCCGCTTTCACGGCTCTTTTTTTCGTGCCCGGAGATCAGGCATCAGGTTCGGTTTTGTGTTTCTTTTCCTTGTCGGAAGCATCCAGAACACCAAAGCCCCAGTGGTTGGCCATGTCCATGATGATCTTCTGGGGAGAACCGGAGGGATAGGCGTTCTCGGAGAACGCGGTCAGGAATTTATACAGCTGCGGCTGCACCTGATCGTACAGGCCCAGCTTTGTGTACAGCTCCTTGTAATAGCGGAACACCTGCAGTTTGTTCTGCACGATGGAAGCCAGATTGATCTGGGTGTGGCAGATGCTCTGGGGGTTCTGCACATAGTGGTAGCCCGCTTTGGAAATGGATACGAAAACATTGGCGTACAAAATGTATTCCAGGTTGAAAACCAGATCTTCGGCCCAGCGCACCTCGCTGGTGAACTGAAGATGATGGTCTGCCAGAATATCCCGGCGGTAGAGCTTGTTCCACAGCACGCTGTAGAAGAAGGATGCGGGCTTCTCCATCAAGCGCAGGGCAAAGGTATCGCGGTCGTAGATGCCCTCGGGCAGGAAGCCGTATTCACGGATATCATCAGGCTTTTTCTCGGCATCGATGCCAAGGTTTTCCTGCAGGTTTTCCAGTGCCTGCGTGGCCTTGGAAGAGTTGGCGGGAATCACCATCCAGTAAGGTGCAATGACCAGATCGGCGCTGTTCGCTTCGGCGGCAGTCACCAGCCGCTCGGTAAAATCAGGGTCGAGATAATCGTCGCTGTCCACAAACTGCACATACTTGCCCCTTGCAAGGGACATGCCGCAGTTGCGGGTCTCCGACACACCGGAATTGGATTTGTCCACCAGAACGATGCGGGGGTCCTTTTCACGGAATTGCTCACAGATGGAAAAGCTTTCGTCCCGGGACCCGTCGTTGACCAGAATGACCTCGATATTCTTCCATGTCTGGGCACAAATGCTCTCCAGACAGCGGGCAACACTATTCTGCACGTTGTACACAGGCACGATAATGCTGACGAGTGGGTTGTTCATGACGGAAGGTCTCCTCTTTACGGATATTATACCTTTATATTAAAAATCACAGAGTGTATTCTCACAAATGAGGACACTTCCCCCTTGGGGCAGTCCTATTTATAATATCATACTCTTCTTGCGCACAAAATGCAAGAGCAAAGAAGGATCAGATAAAGAAAAGAACCGCACGCTGCGGCCCTTTTTTCTTACACACGTGTCCAGTCCAGCATATCCCACCGGGGCACGAACTGGCTGCAGATGCGGCGCATCTCCGGCTCGTCGGCGGCAGAGGTGCGGTCTGCGATGCCAATGACGTAATACCCGGCCTTGTGGGCGGTGGCGGCGGCGTATACGGCATCCTCGCACACGGCACAGGCGGCGGGGTCTGCACCGCCCAGACGGCTCATGCACTCAAAGAACACCTCTGGGCGGCTTTTGTGCAGCACGCCCTGCGCTTCCACGATGAAGGAGAAATACTGCGCGATGCCCAGCCGGGTAAGCACGGTGCGGCACTGTTCGGCCCAGGTGTTGGAGCAGATGCACATGCGTGCGCCCTCGGCCTGCAGCTTTGCCAGCATCGTGCGCACGCCGGGTTTCAGCTCCACGGTCTCGTACAATTCGGCGATCACCTCGCGCATCACGGAAAAATAGCTTTCCTCGGTCAGCGGCAGGCCGTACTCCCGGATCAGATACTGTGCGCCCTCCTGCATTCCCATGTTCAGCAGTGTGGCGCGCAGATCCCCCCGCGGGGTGCGGCCATAGCGGCGCAGCAGTGCGTCGGGGGCACCCTCCCACACCACGGTCATGCTGTCGGTCAGGGTGCCGTCCATATCAAAGATCCATTGCTTGCAGTGCATGAGAATGCCTCCTTTTGAAATCCTGACAAGTATACCATGTTTCTTTGCCGGGAGAAAGGCATCAATTTACAAAAAACGGAAGAAATTTCTCTGGAAATATGCTATAATCTGAACAAAACCGGAACCAATCAAAGGAGGCGGAGGCAATGGATGAACGCAGTGCTCCGTGCAAAGCTCTGGTGCTGGCGGGCGGCGGAGCCAGGGGCAGCTATCAGGTGGGTGTGTGGCGCGCGCTGATGGAGCTGGACTGGCACCCGCAGATCATTACCGGCACCAGCGTTGGCAGCCTGAACGGTGCCATGTTCGTGCTGGACCAGTACGAGACGGCCCGCGATATGTGGCTGGCCATCCGCAGCAAGGATGTGATGGAGCTGCCGGAGGAGGATGCCGACCTTTCGGCCCTGCACCAGTTCCTGCGCAGCGTGGTGAAAGCCGGCGGCATGGATGTGACCCCGCTGGAAGAGATCGTGGAGCGGGTGCTGGACGAGGATGCCCTGCGCGCGGCTCCCATCCGCTTCGGCCTTGTCACGGTGGAGCAGCGGGGCTTAAAGCCCCGGGAGCTGACGCTGGACGAGATCCCGGCAGGAAAGGTCAAGGACTACCTGATGGCCTCCGCTGCCTGCTTCCCGGCGCTGCGTGCGCGGGAGATCGACGGGGTCAAGTTTCTGGATGGCGGCTACAGCGACAACATGCCCACCGGTCTTGCCAAACGCATGGGCGCGGATGAACTGGTGTGTGTCGATCTGGAAGGCGTGGGCATCACCCGCCCCAACCTCACCGGCCTGCCCACCGTGATGGTGCGCAGCTACTGGGAGCTGGGCGATATCCTGCACTTTGACCCCGACACTGCCCGCCGCAACATCGAGCTGGGCTACTATGATACCCGCCGCGCTATGGGATATCTGCGGGGGTGTGCCTATGCTGTCTCCTGTGATGCCCAGAGCTGCGCGGACGCTGCTGCGTTCCACGCAAAATTTGAGCGGGTGCAAAAGGCCGTGCGGGAGAAATACCCGGTCACCCTGACGGCGGATGCGGCCCTGCTGCTGGCCAAGATGAAGGATGCCGACCTTGCCCCGCTGGAAGCCGCCGCGGAAGATGCCGGTGTGGACCCGGCCCATTACTACACCACCCATACTTTGTGCGATGCATTCCTTGCAAAGTGCGATCAGGCACGGATGCAGAGCTTTGCACCGCTGTTTGAGGGCAGTGCCGATGCGGCGCGGGCCGCACTGGCCGCGCTGCTGCCCAATACCTTTTTGCAGGCGCTGGTCTGGCGCACCCTGACCACGCCGGAAGCCGAGCTTTTGCCGGAGGTGACCGAACATGAAAGTGTATAAAGGTTCCTGCGCTTCTCCCGGCCTTGTGCTGGGGCAGGTGAGCCGTCTGGAGCACCATGTGGAGACCACGACCGTGGGCCCCTTTAAACCGTCCCGGGAGCTGCAGCTGCTCACCGATGCCATCCGCACCGCACAGGACGAGCTGGAATCCATGGCAGACCGCGCTGCACCCAGCGAGCAGGCCATCTTCCAGTTCCAGAGCATGATGCTGGACGACGAGGGCATGATGAACGAGGTGCGCTTCTGCATCAATGCAGGCATTGGCGCGGCAGCGGCCATGAATCAGGTGGGCCAGCGCTACGCCGACCAGCTGGCCAACATGAAGGATAACCCCTACATGCAGCTGCGCAGCGTGGATATCCTCGACGCAAGCCGCCGGGTCATCAACATCATCACCAACCGCCCCCGCATGTGGCTGGCGCTGGATCACCCGGTGATCCTTGCGGCAGAGCGGCTGATGCCCACCGACCTGTTCAGCGTGCCCTCCGGCATGATTTTAGGCATCATCACGGCAGAGGGCAGCGGCCAGAGCCACGCGGCCATCATTGCCCGGGCAATGAATATCCCGGGCATCGTGCAGGTGGGCCGGGATTTTCTGGACGACTGCGACGGCCGCACCGTGATTCTGGATGCCACCGGGGGCCAGTGCACGCTGGACCCGGACGCTGCCGCCCGCCAGCAGGCCGAGACCCGCATCTGCGAGCTGCAGCGGGAGAACGAAGAGATGGGGCAGCTGCATGCTCTGCCCAACAGGACAAAGGACGGCCAGCCCTTTGAGCTGCTGGCCAACTGCTTTGGGCCGGAGGACATCGACACGGCCATGCAGTCCGGTGCACAGGGCGTGGGCCTGCTGCGCACCGGCTACATGATGCTGCCGGGCCGCATCCTCGATGAGCAGGAACAGTATTTCTTCTACTGCTCCTGTCTTGCTGCCGCTAAGGGCTGCCCGGTAACGGTGCGCACCTTCGACTTTGGCTCAGACCGCACCATTTCCGACGCCTATCAGGGCCTGCAGTCTTCCAAGCTTGGCCTGCGGGGCATCCGCAACAGTCTGCGCCAGCCCCACCAGTTCGAGACGCAGCTCTGTGCGCTGCTGCGCGCCGCCGCCCGCGGCCCGCTGCGGGTGATGTTCCCCATGGTGACGAATGTGGAGGACTGGGACGCAGCCATGCGTGTGGTGGAGCGCTGCCGCGAGCACCTGCGGGAGCGCGGCGTGGCGTTCAACGAAGATACAAAGTTCGGCGTGATGCTCAGCGTACCCGCTGCCTGCCTGACCGCTGAGGAATTTGTAGAGCACGGGGTCGATTTTCTTGTGGTCGGCACCAACGACCTGACCCAGTACACCCACGCGGCAGACCGGGAGCTTGCCAGCGCCGAGCACTACTACCGCCCGGCCAGCAAGGCCATGAAAAAGCTCATTACTATGGTGATGGATGCCGCAAAGGTGCGCAATGTGCCGGTGACCATCTGCGGCCTTGCTGTAGGCAACCCGGCCAACACGGTGCAGTATTTGCAGCTGGGCCTGCGCAGCTTCTCGGTGAGCCCGCAGAACCTTTTGAATGTGAAGAAAGCTCTGCTGGAGCTCTGACGCTCCAAACCATTTTTGACACAGCAGCCCGGAACGATCTGTGGGTCGTTCCGGGCTGTTTTTTCTGCGGCTGCGAAAGCATTTTCTCTTCCATTTTTTTACAGAACGCACGAAAAAACGGGGGGGTCCAAAAGGTTCGTACAGAATAAAGATTGCGCCTTGTTGCAGAAGTGCTATACTTTAAATGTTTAAAACGTGCGGGCAGGCGAAAAAGGCTTGCATGCACGAAAAAAGCGAGAGAGGAGTCATCTTTATGAAGAAGTTTGGCACACGGCTCATCAGTGCGGTACTTGCAGGCTGCATGATGACCTCTGTCCTTCCCGTGAGCGCATTTGCTCTGGAGGGAAGTGCAGAATTTGAACGCACTGTGAGCGCACAGGAAAATTCCGATGCGCCTGCAGAGCCCTCCGGAGAGGTGGCAGCGGCCTGCCCCCTGACCGGCGGCGAGACCATCAACAAGAAGTTCATTGAAGAGCATGGCGGCAGCAAGGTTTATTCCATAAGCGGTACCTATGCGGACGGGATCGTGATCGACGCTGAGAACGAGGATGTGGTCATCAACGTCACCGGAGAAACGACCTTTGATAAAAAGGGTGGGAATAAAGACGACTGTGCGAACTTTATTACAGTCCGCAACGCCAATAGCGTGATCGTCAACGCTGAGGGGCAGACCATCAAGATGGCAGGCGACTTCATCCGCTGCTTCTATGCCGAAGACAGCTTCAAGGGCACCGCAGTGCTTAACGGCGGCACCTATAACGTGCAGTGTGACGACATCGCCGCATGCTATCTGCTCAGCGGCGACTGGACGTTTAACAATCTCACCATGAACGCCGTCATGCGTGCTATTGAAACAAATGGAGCCAATGTGACCGTCAACGGCGGCAGCTACGACTGCCACGATAGCACCAGCGCGACGTTTTGGATTCAGAATTCCCCCAACTCGTCCTTCAATTATGTGACAGCCTCCGGCGCGGGCTGGGTCCTGAACGCCATCGACAACAGTGTGGTCAATGTCGACGGCGGCTCTTACTCCCGCACCTATAAGGAAGACGTGCGATGGAAAGACCGTCCGACGCTGCGCGTCGCCAATAATGCAACGCTGAACGTCACAAATGCCGATGTCACCGGAACCTACTGCGATGTGTTTGTGCTTAGTGCCACCGCCAACCTTTTCGGCGGTACTTATACCAACACCAACGAGTATCTTGATTCTTACTGCACGTCCCCTGCACTGAAGGTATGGGAAAACGGCACATTGAGCGTCAATGGTGCCACTGTGGAGTGCAGGGGCGGCAATGCTGCCATTTCTTCGGGCGAACCGGCAGGGTCGAAGCACTGTTATGATCAGTATGACAATGGCGGCAAGCTGGTCGTTGAGAACTGCACGATCAAAAACAGCAAATACGGCATTTATCTCGGTCCGGACAGCAGCACCTCCGCAGAGCTGAAGAGCGCCACGTTTGAGAATAACGAGAGCGATATTTACCTCGAGTCCGACAAGGAGATCACCATCAGCGATACCTTTACCACCCAAGCCACCATCAAGGTTGCCGACCCGGAAGAAGGCCGTCAGCTCACGGTCGCAGGCAATGCAAACAAGCTGCACCTTAAGGGCCAGAACGAGAACTACCGCGTGGCGTATGACAAGGCACAGCACTATTATTACCTGACCCAACGGGCACCCGGCTACACCCTGACCGCCAAGGATGCCACGGCAACGATCAAGGTCGGGGGCGTTGACACTAAGGTTGACCCCAATGACGAGATCTACGAAGGCACCCCGGTCACCCTGACCGCAGACCCAGCCCCCGATGGACAGAAGTTCGCAGGCTGGACCGGGATCGTGATCTTGAACGGCGTTGTACAGAATGAAATGAATGACCTGCTGAGCTTCCCCAATGAGGAGGACCATACCACGGCGAACTTTGAAATGCCCAAAGGCAACGTGACGGTCAGAGCCGTGTACGAAGCCGTGGACCCCGTGGAGCCGCCTGTGGACCCGGTAGACCCGGTGGACCCGGTGGGCCCCGTGGACCCCGTCCTGCCCGGTGTCATCATCGGCGGCGCTGTAATCCTGGGTGCCTATGAGACCGGCACCGGCATCTACCGTCTGATGAACATGCAGGGCCTCCCCCTGCCGTCTGACCGCATCGAGCTGGCAGAGCTGGTCTGGGAGCGTGCAGACAAGCCGGAGCCGCAGAACATGACCGATGAGAACCTGTATGCGGACATTGACGCCGATGACACCGATGCCCAGAAGGCTGCACACTGGATGGTGGAGCAGGAGCTGATGAAGTTCGACGAGGACAACAACAAGTTCCATCCGTGCTTCCCGGTCAACAAGCTGCGCGTCTGCCTTACCTGGCAGAATGCAAAGGACAAGGGTCTCATTGACTGATCTGCCCTGCGTCTGCACAGCGGAACAATAAAAAAAACAAGGGGCCGCTCCTTTCCGGGAGCGGCCCCTTGTTGCTGTCCGGAAGGCCCGCAGGCGCTGCCGGGCAGCACAAAGCATTATTCCAGATTCCCCGTCAGGGTCATTACCGAAGCAAGCACGGCCAGCGGGGCGGTCTCGCACCGCAGGATGCGGGGGCCAAGGCCTACCGTTCTGGCACCGGCCTTTGCAGCCATCTCGGCTTCCTCGGCGGCAAAGCCGCCCTCGGCACCAGTCACGATGGCGATTTTCAGTTTTTCACCATCGGCGGGCCTTGCCGCGGCCACCAGGCCGCGCCGGGGACAAGCTGG
>OBXA01001282.1_pt1 | contig 15167 bp, 12 predicted proteins | sample 1538121 | NCBI WGS metagenome assembly OBXA01 (sample SAMEA2580133, study PRJEB22360) | human gut metagenome | biome: human gut; feature: human-associated habitat; material: faeces | place: Denmark | collected 2008/2010 | reverse complement strand
GTGCCACATATAACAGGCAGTCCTCCTGATAGCAGACACTCTTTTATGATTCCCTTTCTGACTTTAGCAGAAGACATTCCTGATTGAATATAAAATCGGTATTTCCATTCTGTCTCCGGAAAATCACACTCCATTTTTATACTCAATACAAATATTCCACACAAAAGCATAATGATAATATTTCCCGCTGCTGAAGCCACATATAAAAGCTTTGTTTTACTTCTTTCTAACAGCAGCTCTTTCTTCTCGTAAATCAGATTCCCATTATCCACATCAAAATAATTTACCTGGGAATGATCTTTGGCATACGCTTTTATTTCTTCGACGACTTTATCATAATTTTCAGGTATGTTCATCATAACAGCCATATTCGCCCCATCTGCTTCCATACAGTTCTTTTGATAATATTCGTCTGAGAATACAATAATATGTTCACATGTTTCACTTCCAAACACACCTGTTAGAATTCTGTCTTCTGTTCCGACAACCTTGAATTTTTCTGTAAAATACTGTACTTTAGGTGTTGCTACTTCTTTTATATACAACCACAAATCAGCTCTTGCTTTTCCTATATAAATTAATGGATTTTTTGTATTGTAACCAATTCCGACTTTGTTTCGTTCAAACCGCTCCCTTTGATATACAACAAATATTTCATTGTCTTTCAAATCTAGCGATTTTCCAGTCCATTTTTCATAAGTTGATGCCGGAATCCCCATATGTTCAGCAATATCTGTCGTTGTTACTCTAGCACATGGTACTTTTCTCAGTTCAACCCCTTCATCATCTGTTAAATGATTCAAAAACTCTTCATCATCTTTATTTGCCATCCATACCAAGTCATACGGATAATTCTTCGGCTCGGTAATCGGAAGGTTATCCAATAATTTTATAGAAAAATCTGTTATAATAATTACAAGAAATGCTGCAACGACAAAAGACATATTTATATTATAAAAGAATCTATGATACCAGTTTTCCAACCATGTAATTCGTTTATAATACTTTTTCTCTTTTTTATTCAACCGAACAAAATAGTATCCTGCCAAGCTGATCATAAGCAGGCACATGCCCGCATTCAAAAATACAGTCGGAATACTTTTGGATATCTTTCCCCAATAAAACAATAAACTTATAAGACCAATCAAGGTCAAAAATATCCCAAGCAGTAAAATTTTCGGTCTCTTCTTCAGTGGTTTCCCGTTCTTTTTTCCAACCGTCAACAACGCATCCATTCCCAGACATGCTATCACTTCATCAAAAACAATGAATAGAATGCCGAAAACTTCACATGAAATCACCAATGTATTCCGCAGTGCAACAAATCCATAATTAATCTCTGTAGTAATTGTATTATAAAAGATATTTTGTAATACTGTTTTTGCACACTCTGCTAATATTTTTCCTAAAATCAAGCCACCAGTTACCGAGGAAAATATAATCCCTGCATATTCAAATCCAATAAACATATATCTATGCTTTTTCTTTAATCCCATCGTATCAAGCAGAACATAATCATAGGATTTTTTTCGTATGTACGAAATAATAACCAGTACCATTAATATAAACAAGAGAATATATGTCTCTTGAAAATTAATAAAAGTGTACATTTCTTCCACTATGCCAGAATTTTGTCCATTTATAATTCCTTCAATACTGTCACTAAATGCATATGATACATATATTGTCGAAACCATTAGTATACCACAAAATATAACCAGTAAATAATGACCAAGCTTATGCTTTAGTGTTTCAAAAAATATTTTTTTCATTATATATTCCTCCTCTATTTTGTTGCATATATACTAATCTATCATTAATAACTTTGGATATTCTTTACCTAAGCCTGAATTATTCATGATAATTCATTCCACTACGGCTAACGCCGCATAGTTACTTACTTTTTTGATATTTTTGCTTTCACTTAACAGATGAAGAAAAATTGCATACAAAAAGGACTTCAAGTTTGTTAAAATTGAGGTGTCTAATCAAAATAACAGTTCCATATAATTAGTTTAACCGACACCGTATTAGAAAGCAATAAGTATCTGAAAATAGATTTTAACGGAGGAGATTTGTCCTCCGACGCAGGTCATCTATCAGATTCTCGGAGCTTACTTTGAAGATGACTGCACAGATGAGCTTACCAATGATCCGATTCTGACAGCCATTCTGTCAAAGGAAGCACTTGCTTCACAGCCCACTTTGTCAAGGAATCTATTAACAAAAAATGCCCCAGGCTTCCACTACCGGAACCCCGAGGCATTCACATTACATCTTATATTAAATTTATAATCTTATTCCGCTACATCCTTCATAGAGAATGAGATTCTTCCCATCTTGTCCTTGCCAAGGCATACAACCTTAACAACATCGCCAAGTGTCAGAACGTCTTCTACGCGGTTTACTCTTTCTTTAGAAAGCTTAGAAATGTGTACCATTCCTTCTTTACCTGGTGCAAACTCAAGGAATGCACCGAAGTCTTTGATGCTGACAACTTTTCCTTCGAGAACCTGTCCTGCTTCGAAATCTGTTACGATGATGTGGATCATCTTCTGTGCTTCTTCCATACCTTTGGCATCTGTTCCGCAGATAGATACGGCACCATCATCTGTAATATCGATCTTCACACCTGTCTGCTCGATGATCGCGTTGATCGTCTTTCCACGCTGTCCAACAACATCACCGATCTTCTGTGGGTCGATCTGCATCTGAATGATCTTTGGAGCGAATTCTCCAACCTCTGCTCTAGGAGCATCGATCGCTTTATTCATAACTTCATCAATGATGTAAAGTCTTGCTTTTCTTGTCTTAGCGATAGCTTCTTCAATGATCGGTCTTGTCAGTCCGTGGATCTTGATATCCATCTGGATCGCTGTGATACCTTTATGAGTACCGGCCACCTTGAAGTCCATGTCTCCGAAGAAGTCTTCCAGTCCCTGAATATCTGTAAGTACAAGATAATCATCATCTGTATCACCTGTAACCAGTCCGCATGAGATACCGGCTACTGCAGCCTTGATCGGTACACCTGCTGACATCAGTGACATAGAAGATGCACATACACTTGCCTGAGAAGTAGAACCATTTGATTCAAATGTCTCAGATACAGTACGGATCGCATATGGGAATTCTGCTTCGCTTGGAAGTACCGGAAGTAATGCACGCTCTGCCAGTGCTCCATGTCCGATCTCACGACGTCCCGGTCCTCTGGATGGCTTTGTCTCACCTACAGAGTATGATGGGAAGTTGTAGTGGTGCATATATCTCTTTGTTGTCTCTGCTTCATCCAGACCATCCAGTTTCTGAGCTTCAGAAAGTGGTGCTAATGTACAGATATTGCAGATCTGTGTCTGTCCACGAGTGAACATTGCTGAACCATGTACTCTAGGAATCAAGTCAACTTCTGCCGCAAGTGGTCTGATCTGGTCGATTTCTCTTCCGTCCGGACGTTTGTGGTCTTTTAAGATCATCTTACGTACAGTCTTCTTCTGATACTGATATACAGCTTCAGGAAGAACTGCAAGCCACTCTTCATTTTCAGCAAATGCTTCTTCTAATTTTTCTGTTACGGCGCGGATATTCTCTTCTCTTGTCTGTTTGTCATCGGAGAATACTGCTACTTCCATCTCTTCCGGAGTAACGATCTCTTTGATTGCTGCAAAGAGTTCTTCCGGAACTGCACAACTTTCATATTCGTGTTTTGGTTTTCCGCATTCTGCCACGATTGTATCAATAAATGCGATTACTTTCTGGTTTAATTCATGCGCTGCAAAGATCGCATCGATCATCTGCTGCTCAGGAACTTCGTTTGCTCCTGCTTCGATCATAATAACTTTCTCTTTTGTCGAAGCAACCGTTAAAGCCATGTCAGATACTGCTTTCTGAGCTGCTGTAGGGTTGAATACGAATTCGCCGTCAACCAGACCTACCTGTGTAGTAGAGATTGGTCCGTCAAACGGGATATCAGAGATTGTTGTTGCGATTGCTGCACCAAGCATAGCTGTAAGCTCCGGTGAACAATCCTGATCGACAGATAATACAAGGTTCTCCAGTGTTACATCGTTACGGTAATCCTTCGGGAACAGTGGTCTCATCGGACGGTCGATCACACGACATGTAAGGATTGCATTCTCAGATGCTTTTCCTTCTCTCTTATTGAATCCCCCAGGAATCTTTCCTACCGCATACATTCTTTCATTGTATTCAACGCTCAGTGGAAAGAAATCGATTCCGTCTCTTGGCTTTTCTGAAGCAGTTGCTGTACACAGTACAGTTGTATCACCATAATGCATTAACACAGCACCATTTGCCTGTTTTGCAACTCTGCCGACATCAACTCTTAAGGTTCTTCCGGCGAGTTCCATCTCAAATGTTTTATACATAAATGTGTTCTCCTTTATTTTTTCTTTTGTGGTTCAAGATCACCCCGAAACTACTGAAAAACACATTTTTATATCAAATATACTTTTCAGTGGTCTCGGTGAAGTTTTCCCAATCCACAATCCTATTTATTATAGCATACACTTTCACAAAAAGCTATACCCAAAATCGTTCACATAATCTGCCGCCGATGACTTCTATTGCTTATTCCGACAATGAAAAAGGGACATTCTTCCGAATGTCCCCATAAAAAGCATGAATTATTTTCTTAATCCAAGTTTCTCGATCAGTGCACGATATCTTTCGATGTCTGTCTTCTTCAGGTATGCAAGAAGTCCTCTTCTCTGTCCTACCATCTTAAGAAGTCCTCTTCTTGAGTGGTGATCCTTTGGATTAGCTTTGAAATGATCTGTAAGATCATTGATTCTTGCTGTCAGGATAGCGATCTGTACTTCCGGTGATCCTGTATCTCCTGCTGTTCTGCCATACTGTGCTACGATCTGTTCTTTCTGTTCTTTAGAAATCATGTTTGTTTCCTCCTGTATTCTCTTAAATTAAAACGCCTGATATTAAGTAACGGTTGGAGTTTCCAGTTACCGAACACCGGCTTCAACGTTGCTTAGTATATCATATGAACTTCCCTGTGTAAAGAGAAATTTATACAATTCCAAAATATTCCATTCCCTTTGCAATATCCTTATCAATCTGTTCTTTCAGTGCTCCGATTCCATTGAATTTTTGTTCCGGTCTCCGGAATTCCATCAGACTGATCCGGACTTTTTCTCCGTATGCATTTCCCGAATATCCAAAAAGAAACGCTTCGATCAACAGCTTCTTCTCTTCCGTTACAGTGGGCTTAATACCGACATTTGCAATTCCCGGATATATCTTGCCCTGTACATCGATCTTACAGAAATAGACTCCGTGTGCCGGCACGATCTTCCCGTCAGGCCATGCAACATTCAGTGTCGGAAATCCGAGCGTACGGCCAAGCTGTCTGCCATGTTCGACCATCCCCTCTACTTCAAATGGATAACCAAGCAGCTTTTCTGCCAGTCCCATATCTCCGGCTTTTACCACTTCTTTTACATAAGTACTGCTGATGATCCGGTCATGATAACGTTCTTTTTCTATGACGACCAGCTGATAGTCATATTGATCTGCATATTCCGCCAGCATATGCACATCCCCGCGTTTCTCACATCCGAATGTAAAGTCTGTTCCTACCACAACATATTTGGCATGAAAAAGATCATGAATGATCTCCTGTATAAAATCCTCCGCACTTTTCTGACGGAAAGATTCAGTAAACGGGCATTCGATCAGGTAATCGACTTCGTCTTTCACCCTTTCCTGCCGTTCTTCCCCGACCATCAGAAGTTCCGGAGTAATCCCTCTTTCCTTCCATAGCGGTCTCATGTCAAACGAACATACGATGCTGTTAATATTCTCCTGTTCTCCTAATTCACGAACTTTTGTCACAAGCACCTGATGGCCTCTGTGTAATCCATCAAACTTTCCAAAAGTCACCGCTACCCTGCCGCTTCCGTTATATTCCGCAAGCTCCCTGATATACTGCATAGTCTTTTCTTCCTCGTTTACTCGTTAAAAAACATCTTGACGATGTGATATTTTTTTTCTTTTTCTTTCCACTGATAAATAGCAATGAATTTACCTGATTCCTCATACAGACGCACCTGTCTGTCTTCCTCCTGACTGTCTGCGTCTTTCAGCATCTTCTCATCCAGCGGATTCCCGTTTTTTGCAAATGCTTTCCAGTCATCCTTCACTGTGATCTTTGGATATAACGGGAACATTTCATCAATCGGCACCAGAATCTCCTCAAGCATTCCTTCCTGCTTTAATGCTCCGATTTCTTCCAGTGTCTTTGCATCCTTTATCTGAAACGCCGATACTCTTGTACGGATCAGTGATTCCATACATCCGCCACATCCAAGCTGTTCGCCGATATCGTGGCAAAGAGTCCTGATATAGGTCCCTTTGGAACACGACACCTCCATACGGACCCGCGGAAGATCCATTTCTATGATCCGGATATCCAGGATTTTCACCGGACGGGCTTTTCTTTCTACAACCTTTCCTTCTCTGGCAAGCTCATATAATTTTTTCCCGTTTACCTTAAGTGCCGAATACATCGGTGGAATCTGATCATAGTCTCCAATAAAGCTTTCGATTACTTCTCTTACTTTATCTGCTGTAAGTGTTTCCGTACTTCTTTCTTCCAGAATCCTGCCCGTAACATCCTGTGTGTCAGTTGTCATACCGAGAAGCATAACTGCCTCATAAGTCTTATCCTTATCCGTCAGAAGATCACAAAGCTTGGTTGCTTTTCCCAAGCAAACCGGAAGAACACCTGTCGCATCCGGATCAAGTGTTCCGGTGTGTCCGATTTTTTTCTGTCCCACGATCCCACGGAGTTTTGCTACTACATCGTGGGAAGTGAACCCTTTTTCTTTATACACATTAATGATTCCGTGTATCATAGTTTACTGCTCCTGTGTCTTTTCCAGTTTTTCCATCTGCGCTTCGATCTGTTTTGACAGATTGTTCAGCACATCAAACGGTGTTCCTGTCATTGTAAATCCAGCTGCCTTCTTATGACCACCACCGCCAAAATACTGTGCAATCCTGCTGACATCGACCTTCTCTTTTGAACGGAGGCTTACTTTGAATTCATTCTGCCTCAGTTCATACATAAACACGGCAACTTCTACCCCTTCCGTTACACGGAGCTGGCTTACAATTCCTTCCAGATCTTTCGGCCCTACCCCGTAAAACTCCATCACATCTTTTCGGATAAAAGATGCAATACCGGTTCCATTCAGAAACAGGATACTTTCCATCAATGCACGCCCCATTACAAGATTCTGTGCGTAGGATTTCGCATAGAATGTCTCTTCTATGATCTTTGGTGCGTCAATTCCTTTTTCCAGAAGTTTCGCAGCCACCCGGAATGTCTCCGGTCCGGCACAGGAATACTGGAATACTCCCGTATCATGCACGATTCCAAGATAAAGTGCTTCCGCTACATCTTTAGAAATCTTCTCTTCATCCAGCAGTCCGTATACCAGCTCTGATGTTGAACTTGCTTCCGGAACGATATGATTGACCTCTGCAAAGCCAATGTTGCTGATATGATGATCTACACAGAATGTATGCTTTGCTTTTACAAACAATGGTTTGGAATATTCCAGTCTGTCTGTATCCCCGCAATCCAGGGAAATAAAGAGATCATATATTTTTTCTTCATTATCCACAGACTCCAGAATTGTCTCTGTTCCGTTTAAGAAATGAAAAGATTCCGGGATGTCTTTCAGATAAATGTCTACGGTTTTATCACTGTAATTCTCGCGGATATACTGTCCGAGTCCCACACAGGAACCCACACAGTCTCCATCCGGACGTATATGTCCGCCGATCGCGATCGTCGACACATTTTCCAATACTTTATTCAGCATCTTCCTCAACACCTTCCGTTTTCAGGTCTTTGGTTACTTCATCGATCTTCTTTGACATATTGACACCATATTCAATGGACTGATCCAGCACGAACCTGATCTCCGGTGTATTACGGAGATTCAATGTTCTTGCCAGTTCCCGGCGGATATATCCTTCCGCACTCTGCAGACCCTTGATCGTCTGTTCCTGCTCATAAGCATCTCCGAGCACACTGATATATGCCTTACATGTCTTAAGATCCGGCGCAACTTCTGCGGCTACAACCGAAGTCCACGGTGCAACACGCGGGTCTTTTAAGCCCCCGCGGATGATGTTCGATAACTCATGCTGCACCTCTGTATTTACTCTTGTATTCTTAATACTTCTTTTTCTCATTTTTATATCAACTCCTAGCGTGGAATCTCTACCATCTCAAATGCCTCTACGAGGTCACCTTCTTTGATGTCATTGAAGTTTGCAAATACGAATCCGCATTCGTAACCTGCTTTTACTTCTTTTACATCGTCTTTGAATCTCTTCAGTGATGCCAGAGGTCCTTCAAATATTACAATACCGTCACGTGTCAAGCGGACAGAACAGTCTCTCTTGAACAGACCGTCAAGGACATAAGATCCGGCAATTGTTCCGACTCCCGAAGCCTTGAATGTCTGACGTACTTCTGCGTGTCCGAGTACTTTCTCCTCAAATACAGGATCCAGCATACCTTTCATGGCCGCTTCTACATCTTCGATCGCATTGTAGATGACACGGTACAGACGAATGTCTACACCTTCACGGTCTGCCGTTTCTTTTGCAGTTGCATCAGGACGTACATTGAATCCGATGATAATAGCATTTGATGCAGAAGCAAGACTTACATCCGATTCATTGATCGCACCAACACCACCGTGGATGATCTTAACGACTACTTCATCGTTCGAGAGTTTCAGCAGGCTCTGTTTGATTGCTTCTACAGATCCCTGTACATCTGCTTTTACGACGATTCCAAGTTCTTTTAAGTTACCCTCCTGGATCTGTGTAAACAGATCATCCAGAGAAAGTTTGGATTTTGTCTCTTCCAGAAGTTTTACTTTGCTCTGTGAGATAAATGTCTCTGCGAAATTTCTTGCTTCTTTTTCATTTCCGCATCCAACGATAACCTCTCCGGCATTCGGTACATCATTCAGTCCCAGGATCTCTACCGGTGTAGACGGGCCTGCTTCTTTGACTCTTCTTCCCTTATCATCCATCATGGCTCTTACTTTACCAAACGCAGAACCGGCAGCGATTGGATCTCCGACGCGAAGTGTTCCCTTCTGAACCAGGATATTGGCAACCGAACCTCTTCCCTTATCCAGTTTTGCTTCCAGGACAAGACCTCTGGCACGACGGTTTGGATTTGCCTTTAATTCCATTACTTCTGCTGTCAGAGCGATCATTTCCATCAGATCTTCCAGTCCTTCACCTGTCTTGGCAGATACCGGAACAAAGATCGTGCTTCCGCCCCAGTCTTCCGGAATCAGTTCATACTCTGTCAGTTCCTGTTTTACACGGTCGATGTTGGCACTAGGTTTATCCATCTTATTAACAGCAACGATGATCTCTACACCCGCAGCCTTTGCATGGTTGATCGCTTCTACTGTCTGCGGCATAACACCATCATCTGCTGCTACTACAAGAACAGCGATATCTGTAGAACTTGCTCCACGCATACGCATTGCTGTGAACGCCTCATGTCCCGGAGTATCCAGGAATGTGATCTTCTCTCCGTTAATTTCTACAACATACGCACCAATGTGCTGTGTGATACCACCGGCCTCACGGTCAATAACATTGGTATGACGGATCGCATCCAGAAGAGAAGTTTTACCATGGTCAACGTGACCCATAACACAGACTACCGGCGGACGTTTCTTCATTTTCTTTTCGTCCTCTTCGTCTTCCTTCAGAAGTTCTTCGATTACATCTACAACTTCTTCCTTCTCACACAGGACATCGAATTCCAGTGCGATCTCTTCTGCTGTCTCGTAATCGATTTCCTGGTTTACAGTAGCGATCTTGCCTTGCATAAACAGCTTTTTCACGATCACAGATGGTACGATCTTCATCTTGTCTGCCAGTTCTTTGATTGTCAGAACTTCCGGGATTGTGATCTGTTTGATCTCTTCTTCTACCTTCTGCTCTTTCTGCTGTGGTTTCTGAAGCTGCTGCTTCGGCTCGTTTTTCTTCTTACCCTTTGGCATTCTTTCTTCATCATCACGACGATAATCTTTCTTCTTGTGATCGTCTTTTCCCTTAGCATTCTTTCTCTGTGGTTTCTGTCCTTCGATTGCAGGAGCCGGAATGCTTGTGTTATTTCTTCTGTCATTTCTTCTGTTATCTGATTTTTCTCCGAATTTGCGTCCCTGTCTGTCATCACCACGGTTGTTGTCATATCTGTTATCGCGGTCTCCCTGATTTCTGTCGGAACGGCCATTCTGCGGACGGTCGCCTCTCTGGAATCTCTGTCCGCCTCTTCCTTCCTGACGATCACTACGTCCGTCTCTTCCACCGCCGCGTCTGTCGCTGCCGCGGTTATTTCTGTTGTCATCTCTGTTTGATCTTTCTGCTCTTTCATTTCTGTCCGGTCTTTCGTTTCTTTCCGGACGTCTGCCCTGTGCTCTTTCTGCTGCCGGCCTCTCTGTTCTCTTTGGAGCCTGTGCCTCTCCTGTTGCTGTGTTCTGTGCCGCAGGGCGCTTTGCCGGACGTCCGTTATTTGCCTGCATCTGTTTTCCCTGTCCGGAATTCTGACGGTTTCCGCCGGATCTTCTTCCTTTATTACCGCCGTTCTGTGTATTCTGCGGACGGAATACATGCACGATATTCTTTTTCTTTGGTGTTTCTGATTTTTCTGTATTTTCGTTTATATTTGTTTCTATATCTTTATTTGACATATGATCTGCCTCCTCTACGCAATTGTCTGATTCTCTGTGTCTATATGCTTCCGGATACCTTTTGCGAATCCCTCATCAAGGACCACCAAAGATGCGCGGAATTCTTTTCCCATTGCATGCCCCAATGTCTCTTTGTCTTTGTAAAAATAGATCGGAACCTGATAAAAGTCACACATGTTCTGAAATTTCTTCTTGGTATTATCGGATGCATCGTCTGCAACGATCACAAGACATGCTCTTCCGGATTTTACTTCTTTCTCCGTACAGAACTCTCCACTTGCAACCTTGCCGGCTTTTGTAGCCAGACCAATCATAGATAATGCTTTATTCTGACTCAAGTACTTCCATCTCCTTTTCCAGTGCTTCATACACTTCTTTTGGAATAGCCTGCTTAAAGGATCTCTCCAGGCCTTTGTTCTTCACTGCTTTTGCAAGGCAGCCGCCATTCGGACAGAGATAAGCACCGCGTCCGTTCTTTCTTCCTGTCGCATCCAGCAGAAATTCTCCCTCCGATGTGCGGATGACACGAATCATCTCTTTTTTACTCTTCATTTCCTGACATCCTACGCATTTGCGCATAGGAACTTTTTTATTTACTCCCACGAATTATCACCTATTCCTCTGTGTCCTCAACTTCGTCGAATGTGATCTCTGCGTCGTCGTCATCATATTCAGCATCTGCCGTGTTCTCTACATCGAATTCTTCTGCATCGTCGTCATACTCTTCTTCGTACACGCCCTCGCTTAATTCCATGTAGTTTTCCGGAAGTTCTCCGGACTCGATTGCCTGCGTTTCATTTTTGATGTCGATCTTATATCCTGTCAGTCTTGCTGCAAGTCTTGCATTCTGTCCTTCTTTACCGATTGCCAGAGATAACTGATAATCCGGAACGATAACGCTGGCTGTCTTTTCATCCGGATCAGCCATTACAGAGATAACCTTTGCCGGGCTTAATGCATTCTCGATCAGAATAGCCGGGTTGTCACTCCAGTTGATGATATCGATCTTCTCCCCACGCAGCTCATTGACGATCGCATTGACTCTGGCTCCGTTCATACCGACGCATGCTCCGACCGGATCTACGTCAGGATCGTTAGACCATACTGCAATTTTTGTTCTGCTTCCCGCTTCTCTTGCAATGCTCTTGATCTCTACGGTACCATCCTTCACTTCTGTAACTTCTGATTCAAACAGACGTTTTACAAGTTCCGGATGTGTACGGGACACGAGAATCTTTGGTCCCTTTGTCGTATTCTTTACTTCTACCACATATAATTTAATACGTTCTGTCGGTTTGAATACCTCGCCTTTTACCTGTTCGTTCTCTGTCAGCATAGCATCCGCCTTACCAAGGTTGATGCTGACATTCTTTCCGACATAACGCTGCACAATACCTGTTACGATATCTTTTTCTTTTTCAAAATACTGATCGTATACAACCTTACGCTCTTCTTCGCGGATCTTCTGCAAGATCAGGTTCTTGGCATTCTGTGTTGCAATACGTCCGAATGATTTAGACTCGATCGGAATATGCACGATATCACCAAGTTCAAACTTGCTGTCAATCTCTTTTGCATCTTCAAGACTGATCTGTTCCAGTTTGTCTTCTACTTCTTCCACAACTGTTTTCTCAGCATATAACTGATACTCACATGTTTCTTTGTTCATGATCAGTTTGATATTATCTGTTTTACCGAAATGGTTTTTACAGGCATTCATCAGTGAATTTTCAATGGCGTCTAACAGTGTTTCTTTGCTGATATCTTTCTCTTTCTCCAGTATATTTAACGCTTCTAATAATTCTGTATTCATGGTCTTTCCTCCTTGCTTATCCATGCCGTTTAAAAATCAAACGCTAATCGGATCAGTGCGATCTCGCTCTTTTCAAATGTTTTCTCGGTCTCATCTTCCATCTCGATCGTAACCGTTGTCTCATCGTAATCTTTTAAGATTCCGGTGAATTCTTTCTGTCTGTCAATCATGCGGTAGGTTCTGATCTCGACTTCTTCTCCAAGGCTTCTCCTGAAGTCCTTTTCCTTCTTCAGCGGTCTGCCAAGTCCGGGTGAACTGACTTCCAGGATATAGGAATCTTCGATATAATCTTTCTCATCCAAAATGTCGGAAAGTCTGCGGCTTACAGCCTCACAGTCATTCACTCCGATTCCGCCCGGTTTATCAATATATGCACGAAGATACCAGTTACTTCCTTCTTTTACATATTCGACATCCACCAGTTCAAATCCATACTCTTCCACGATCGGAAGCAGGATCTCTTCTGTTTTCTGTTCATACATTTCTCTTTTTGACAATCTAAAATCCTCCTTATGCAGACCTTATTTATCTACGTTATACGATCAGCCGGTCTTCTTTCATTTATGCTTTTCACCTGCTTATCTGCAGGATCTGCCACTGGCAGATTCTGCTGCATACTTTGATATGCAACAAAGAAGAGTGAACGATATGTCCACTCTTCTGCCGGTTGATTTATGTAACTGAATTAACTATAGCACCGTTTTTCTGCAAAATCAAGGGATTTTGCATATTTTTTACATTTTTCCATGTTTGAATGCCATCATCATCTCATTTGTCAGGCTCAGATCTTCGGCCTCTACCGGCATCTGCTCCCTTTCAAACCACTCTGCCATAGCAAGTTCATCGGTATCGAGCGTGATACCGTCTTCCCCGTCCAGTTCACAGAAGAATCCCATCAGCAGCGTATCGGTAAAGGACCACGGCTGACTCTTATAATACCGCAGATTCTTTACCTTCAGTCCGACTTCTTCCATGACCTCACGCCTTACCGTCTCCTCAATGGATTCACCCGTTTCATTAAAGCCTGCGAGCAGTGCATACTTTTTGTATTCTCTTCCCGCATACTTCGACATCAGGATCTTATTTCCATGTGTGACAGCTATGATCACCGCCGGACATATCTTCGGAAATTCCATCATTCCACAATCCGGACAACGCATCATGCGTTCTTTGTCGTCATGTACCATAGGCTGCCCGCAGTGGCCGCAGAATTTCCGTGACTGATACCAGCGGTAAAGCTGCCATCCTGTCACTGCGGCAAATTGTCTGTACTTTGGTCTGGCCTCGCGGAAATACTGATTATCCTTCAGTTCAAACCCCGGAAAGTCTGCCGGGTCGATCCCATCCGTCAGATAGTATCCCTGTCCGTCAATCGAGAAGAGATACGTATAATTTTCATAGATATCCGGATAACAGACTGCAGCCTCTTTGAATGTCAGGAAAGAAATCTCCTGATCTTCCAGCTTCACCAGAATCTTTCTTCCTTCATAATACAAGATCACGCTGTCTTCCTTTGGCGGCTCCGGGACATATTCATTTCTATATACATGTGGTTCAATGTTCTGTATCATATCGTTTACCCTCTGTACTTTGTTCCTGTACCATCTCGTTTTGCAAGCTTCAGACGGTTCAGGGTGACTTCTTTTTCATGGTATGAAATCTTACACTCAGTTCCCTCTTCAAACAGGTATACATTCGTCAATGCATCGTCTTTTTTCAAGCGGATACCCCGCACTCCGATCGCGCCTTTCTTCTTCTCCGTAACTTCTGCTGCCGGAAAACGCAGGAAAAATCCATCTGCCGTCTGCAGTACAATATGCTGGTTCTCCGTCACCACCCTGATATTCACGACTTCATCTTCCGGCTGAAGTTTCGTTGCCGCAATGGTGCGTTTTGTTACCTGGAATTCGCTTCCGCCGACCTTCTTGACCATGCCCTGCTTTGTGGCAAACAACAGATTCGCATACCGCATCTGTTCGGAATCACAGATATATACAATTTCTTCCTGTGTACTGTCGTAATTACTGATATTGTCGATCGGCTGTCCTTTATCACGGAATTTTCCATATGGGAGATCCATCACTTTCACCTGATGCATCTTCCCATCCTTTGTAAAAATACAGATCCTGCCGGTATTCATGCAGTGCAGGATGTATTTATTTTCATTATCTGCTGCCTCTTTATTACGCTCATACGTACTGACATCAACCGTCTTTGCATATCCGAAACGATCCATCAGGAATACGATCTCCTGCTCTTCCACTTTCTTCTCTTCAAACACAGCCTCTTCTGCATTCTCTACAACCGTACGTCTCTTTCTTGCGAATTCTTTCTTGATACGGTCCAGATCTTCCATGATGACTGCCGCCATAGAATCATAATTGTTCAGGATATCTTCATATCTTGCGATCTTCGCAAGTGTCTCCTCGTGCTCTTTCTGAAGTGCTTCAATCTCCAGACCGATCAGTTTATAGAGCCTCATTTCCAGGATCGCAGTTGCCTGACGCTCTGTAAACCTTAACATTCCTGCCATTTTTTTTGAAATAGAAGACTTGAATTTGATATTCTCTGTCTCACCG
>OBXA01001276.1_pt1 | contig 15256 bp, 10 predicted proteins | sample 1538121 | NCBI WGS metagenome assembly OBXA01 (sample SAMEA2580133, study PRJEB22360) | human gut metagenome | biome: human gut; feature: human-associated habitat; material: faeces | place: Denmark | collected 2008/2010 | reverse complement strand
CGGCCGGGCCGCGCGGATGGCGGCGAAGGTGTCGAGGATCTGAATGCGCGCGGCCACGTCGATGGCGCTCATCGGCTCATCGGCGAGGATCACTTTGGGCTCGTTGATGATAGCGCGGGCGATGACCACGCGCTGCGCCTGGCCGCCGGACAGGTCGATTGGGTACCGGTTCAGGAAGTCTGCCGGTTCAAGGCCTGCCATGGTCAGAGCCGCGGCCACTCGCTCGTCGATATCGGTGTTGTTCAGGTCACGCCGTTGCAGACTCAGCGGTTCAGCCACTGATTTGGCGACTCGCCAACGTGGGTCGAGCGAGGAGAACGGGTCCTGGAACACCAGTCCCGATTCGCGGCGCAGGGCCGCGAATCCCGGCGATTTTCGGCCGCCGACAATGGATTGGCTCTCGTATTCCACGCTGCCGGAGTCCGCGGATTCCAAGCCCAGCATAATGCGGGTCAGCGTGGATTTGCCGGATCCGGAGCCGCCGATCACGGCCAGACATTCGCCGGCGTGGACGTCGGCGGAGACGTCGAAGAGGACTTGGTGGCGTGCGGTGCGCGGGCCGAAGGATTTGGTGATGGAGTGGGCGGAGAGGAGCGGCACACTGCTGTTACTCATGCGAATCCTCCTTGGGGGTGTGGAGGGTGAGGGTTTGGGCGGCGGCGACCAGGCGCTGGGCTTGTGGTGTGGTCGGCGCGGCGAGCAGGTCGGCGGTGGGTCCGGATTCGACGATGCGGCCGGCGTCCAGCACGTAGCAGCGGGTGGTGGCACGCGCGAGTACGGAGAAATCGTGGGTGATGAACAGCATGGAGGCACCGGCGTCGTCCACCAGCGAGGTCAGCAGGTCCACGATCTGGCGTTGCGTGATGGAGTCGAGTGCGGTGGTGGGTTCGTCCGCGATGATGAATCGCGGTGAGGTGATCAGCGCCGTGGCGATGCCCACGCGCTGCTGTTGGCCGCCGGACAGTTCGTGCGGGTATTTGCCGGCCATATCGAGATCCAGCCCGACCTTGCTCAACAAGGCATTCACTCGGTCGGCTCGTTCGGCCTTGGTCAGATCATAGTGCAACCGCAATGGCAAGGCGATCTGCTGCGCCACGGTCATCACCGGGTTCAGTGAGGCAGCCGGATTCTGGAACACCGCACCCACATACCGGCCGCGCAGGTCGGCAAGCGCACGTTCGGAAGCTCCGATAATTTCCGTGCCGCCCATATCAATCGACCCATTAGTCACAGCGGTCAGGGGCAGCAACCCCAGCATCGCCTTGGCAATCATAGATTTTCCGGAGCCTGAAGAACCGATCAAGCCGACTCGTTCACCGTCGGCAATGGTCATATCCGCATCAGAGACGATTGGTTTGCCGCCAATCGTGATTTTCAGCCCGCGAACATCGACGCTCATCGTTCGCCTCCTATTTCACGTAATGCGGGGTTGGTGACCGGATCGATGGCATCGCGCAGCACATCACCAAAAATATTCAGCGCCACAACCACAACCGTGACGATCAGGCCGGGCCACACCACGGTTAATGGGAACACGTTGATGAGTTTGACCGAAGTGGCCAGAGAATGCCCCCAGCTCGGCACACCGGACGGCACACCGATACCGAGATAAGTGAGCCCCGACTCAGCCAACACCGCCGTGCCCGCCGACAATGACAGTTGCACAGCCAATACCGGCAGAATATTCGGCATAACATGGCTTATGAGCACACGCCACCCGCTGGCACCATTGGCCAAGGCCGATTCCACATATGACGAGCGGGACGCCAGCAACGCTGCGGGGCGAGCCACACGAGCCAGATTCAACCCATATCCGAAGCCGCAGGCGATCACAATCACCGCGATTGACGCTCCCAACGGCACAGCCAGAATCAACGCAATCAACACGGTGGGAACGGAAATCAACGCATCAACTACCACTACCGAAGAACTGGCGAGCGCCGCATTGCGCGCCACCATGGCCGCGATGAGCAGCAGCCCCCAAGCCATAGATGCCACTACGGTCAGCAGCACGATCACAAGATTGGTATGTGAGCCGGCCAGCAGCCAGCTGAACACGTCCGCGCCGGTGCCGTCAGTGCCGAGCCAGTGCTCGGCGGACGGCTTGGCCCATACATGGTAGCCATCAGTGGCCCACAGCGATTGCGGGGTCCAGAACAGGGAAACGATGGCAATGAGCAACCACAGAGCGAGCACGATAAGTGCGAATTTGCCCTCGGCACGACGCCACATGGAGTGCAGGACGATGACGAAGGCAGCCCGTCGACCACCAGTCGTCGCACGACGAACATTGCTCATGCGGTCACCTCCGTAATGGCGGTAGCGGTTTTCAGACGCGGGTCGAGCACGCGGTGGAGCAAATCGACCACGAGGCCGACAGTCAAAAAGAACGCGGCCAGCAGGAACAGCTCGCTTTGCACGGCAATCAGGTCGCGGTTGCCCACGTCGGTCACAAGACCGTTGCCGATGCCCGGTAACGCAAACAGGTTTTCGATGACCATCACGCCAGTGACCATCGAAGCGAAGGTCAGCCCGATAACAGACACCAGCTGCGGGGTTGCCAACCGCAATCCCACACGCAACACCGCCTGAGTGCGCGTCATGCCACACGAGCGTGCCATATCGATGTAGCCGGAACTGGCTAAATCCCCTAAGGCCGCGCGCGTGTATCGCATAAGCGATGCTCCCACGATGATGCCGACCGATACAGCCGGCAATACCAACGCTGATATCGCCGAACCGGGTGCGCCCCAGCCATCCAGCGGGAACCCTTGCGAGGGAAACACGTCAAGCAATCCTACGCCGCGCCCGAACAACAGAATCAGCAGCAGACCGCCCCACAACGCAGGTACGGCACCGCCGACAATAGCCAGTACATGAAACACCGCACGCACCGTTGCGCTGCGGGCCAGTACCGCCGCACAGCCCAGCGGCAAGCCGATGGCCAAGGCGATGAGCAGGGCAAGAATAATCAGGGGAAAGGTGATGGACGCACGTGCGCCTACCAAGGAGGTTACGGAGCGACCAGTCAGGATTGAAGTGCCGAAGTCACCACGGGCCAGCGCACTCATCCAATCGAAGTATTGTGCAATCAATGGCCGATTCAGACCGAGTTGTTCGCGTAGCTGGGTCACACGCTCAGGCGGCGAGTTGACGCCGGCCATCACGGAGGCCACATCGCCAGGCAGAATGCGCAATGCTGCGAAAACCACCACGGACAGGCCGAACAACGCCACCACGAATAACGCCAGCCGTTTCAACACGAATCGCATAATGCCTACTTTACTTGGATTAACAATGAGCCCCCTCACTGAGGGAGCTCATTGCTGTAACGAACTACTTCGTGTAGGTCACGTTGTAGAGGGGCAGAACGGTCTGGTTGAGGTCGAAGGGGAATCCTTCAACGCCCTTGGCCGTGGCGGTGGTGATGCGGTAGTTGAACAGCCAGTCGGCCGGCGCATCCTCGGAGACAAGCTTGGCGGCCGCGGCGAACTTGGCATCACGCTCCTTGTCGGAGGTGGCGGCAACACCCTCGTTGTACAGCTTGGTCACATTCTTGTTGTCGTAACCGAAATAGTATGTCGGATCGGTCCACGATGCGAAGTCGTGGCTTTCGTTGTGGTCCACCAGCGAAATATCGAAGGTGTGGTTGGTGTACACATCCTGCAGCCACGTGGAGAACTCCACCACATTCACCTTCAGGTCGATGCCGATGGGCTTGAGCTGGGAGCGCAGCTGGTCTCCGAGCTCGGTGCCGTAGATGTTGGCGTAGGTCAGCGTAAGTTGAAGCGGCTTGTCGGTGGAATAGCCGGCTTCAGCCATGAGCGACTTGGCCTTGTTCTGATCATACGGGTACAGATTCGTCAGATCCTCGTAGCCGGGGTCGAGAGACGGGATCGGGCCGCCGAGCGCCTTGTCCGCACCGCCGCGAGAGGCGATGAGCTCCTTGTGGTTGATGGCGTAACGGATGGCCTGGCGAATGCGCTTGTCAGCCAGTTTGGAACCGGAAGCGTTGTTGAAGCCGAGCACGAACTTGTCGGTGCCGTTGCCGGCTTTGACCGTGTACTTGGCGGAATCGGACTTGAACGGTTCGGCGAGGTTCTCGGTAATCGGGGCGAGCACCTGCACGTCACCGGACTTCAGCGCATTGACCGCGGCGTTGTCGTCGGCCAGATACTTGACGACCACGGTGGGCGTCTTGGCCTTGTTCTTGCCCCAGTACTTCTCATTGGCCTTCAGCGTGATCGAGCTGTTTTCCACGAACTTGGCAACGGTGTAGGGGCCGGAGCCGACGGCCTGCGTCTTCAGGTCATACTTGGCGTCCTTGTCGAACACGAGCCCTGCGCGACCGGTCAGGGTCCACAACAGGTTGGAGTTCGGCGTCTTGAGCGTGATCACCGCGGTGTCGGCGTCCTTGGCCTCCACCTTGCTGACGGCGGCGAGCGCGTCGGCGTCGTGGTAGCCCTTAGCGATCAGCTCGTTGATGGACCAGGCCACGTCCTCGGCGTCAAGTTTGTCGCCATTGGAGAAGGTCATGTTCTTATTGAGGTGGAAGGTGTAGGTCAGGCCGTCCTTGGACGTCTCCCAGCTGGAGGCGATGGCGGGAGCGACCTGGTTCTTGGAGTCACGTGCCACGATGCCTTCGTATACGTTGCCGATCAGGATCTGGTCAAGCGCGGAGCCGGCGGTGTTGCGGATGTCCAGATTGGTGGGGGCCAGTTTGAGGCCGATGGTCACGGTGTCGGCATATTGGTTGCTGGACGAGGCCGACTTGTCATCTTTCTTACCGCCGAAAGCGAGCGTGACGCCGATGACGACCGCCACTGCCACGATGACGGCAATCAGTGAGATCAGCCACCACTTCGGGCCGTTTTTTTTCGGATTCTTTGCACGCGAGGCAAGGCTCGCATCTGTGGTTGCGCCGTCTTCGATGTGCGCACCATTGTCTTGAGACATGGTTCTTCCTCTGTATATGTTGTGTTCTACGGTTGGCCGCCACGCTGGGTCGACCACCGCAGGCCATCATAGCCATGGGACTGTAGAATTGCGCATGAAATCCATCTTGAATCTGGAGGGTTATCATGCTGGTCGCCGTTGATATCGGCAATACGAACATCGTGCTGGGCTTTTTGGATGGCGATACCATCGCCGGCACCTACCGCATCACCACCAAAGCCAACCATACGTCTGATGAGTATGGGCTGTTTCTGACTGAATTCCTGAGAATGAGCGGTTTTCAGCCATCCGATGTGGACGATGTGATCATCTGTTCGGTGGTGCCGAAAGTGATGCACTCCTTCCGTTCGTCCATCGTCAAATTCCTCGACATTGATCCGATGGTGGTGGGACCGGGCATCAAGACCGGTATGAACGTGCGCGTTGACGATCCGAAATCGCTGGGTGCGGATATTCTGGCCGACTGCGCCGGTGCCTATTACGAGTATGGCGGCCCAGTGCTGGTGGCTGATTTCGGCACCGCCACCACGTTCACGCACGTGAGCGACAAGGGCGTGGTCGATTCCGGCGTCATCACCACCGGCATCCGTGCCGGTGCGGCCGCTCTGTGGGGAGATACGGCCCAGCTGCCGGAAGTGGAAATTACGCGACCGGATACGATTCTGGGCACCAACACCAAGACCTGCATGCAGGCCGGTTTGTATTACACGTTCTTGGGCGGTGTGGAGCGCACGATTCGTCAGTTCCGCAGAGAGCTCGGAGGCGAGGATTTCAAGGTGATCACCACCGGTGGCCTCGGTCGAGTGTTTGAGAATGACACCGAGCTGATTGACGTGTATGACCCGGATTTGATTTTCAAGGGCATGGCGCACATCTACTCGCGCAATGTGAAGTGACGTAGTATGCAGGAATCGGCCGCGTATAGCGCGGTCGATTCCGACCCAACCCCGAATCCCTACTTAATCGTAAAGCCCTGATTGAAGCCGTATTCTCGGAGGTCTTTCTGCCATTGGGCCAGGCCGTCGGAGAGACTGACTTTCTTGCCGGGCTTCTCCAACAGTTCGAGCGGGTTGCCTTCCTCGTCCTTCATGCCCATCTCAATGGCTTCCTGTCGCTGCTGATAGGCGTGGAAACTGCCGGACCACTCGTATGCCTGGCCCACCGTCGATTTGAAGTCACTGCGCGCATACACTTCGAATGGCAGATACTGGTATCCGACCGGCACATCCTCGGCGGCCTCCGACAGTACCCGGTTGAACTTCTGCCCGCCGAAATACGGGATTTCAATGCCACGGTCATTGGTAATCGTGGTTTTATCCAGAAAATCAGCGGAATTCAGGGTGGCGTAATCGGCCGGAAAGGCACCGCCGTCTACACGCGCGCTAATGCCTTGGGCGTCATGCGCCACAAAGTCCACGAAACGATAGGCCGCATCCGGCTTACGGGTCAATTGCAGTACGGTCAGTGCCGACCCGCCGCTTTCGGCGTTGGTGGGCTGGCCATCATAGGTGGGCATGGGAGCCACGCGCCACAGACCGGCCGCGCCCGGCACATTGGACAGCAGCAGCGACGGCATCCAGGCCCCAGAGAACACGGAGGCGATGGTACCGGTGCCCACACGGCGCTTCCATCGGTCGGACCATGTGGCGGAGGTGGTGTCAACAAGCCCCTCATCGATCATTTTCTGCCAGAATTCGGTGAACCGTTGGGTGCCGGCGTCCTCATCCAAATCGATGGTCACGGTTTTGCCGTCGGCCGACGTGTGGAACGGCTGGGCGCCGGGGGGCCCGCCCACAGCATCGTAGACAAAATCGGGAGCCAGACCATGGCATCGTAAAAGCTGCCATCGCCCGAGTCGGCGGCGATGTACACGCCAATCTCCTTGAGCTTTTTGGCAGCCTCATAGTAGTCATCCCAAGTCTTGATCTTGGTGGCGTCCACGCCGGCTTGGCGGAACACGTCTTCGTTGTAGAAGAAGCCCATCGGGCCCGAATCCATGGGCAGTCCATAGGTACGGCCGGCGAGCTGCACGGACGACCATGTGCCGAGGGTAAAGAAGTTGGAATAATCCGAGCCGATTTTGTCGGTCAGATCAAGCAATTGGCCGGAGACCGCGTACTGCAACAGTGCATAGTATTCGATTTGAGCCACGTCCGGCGTGCCGTAACCGTCTTGAATGGCGGTATTAAGATTGCCGTAGCCGGAGATATTGGTCCATTTCACGCGGATGTCCGGATTGGCTTTTTCGAAACGGCGGATGACCTCCCCCATGCTCGGTTCCCAGCTCCATACGCTGATCTCCGTACGGTTGTCGTCCGTGGCCTGCCCGCACGAGGCCAGGGATACGGAAAGGATGGCAGTCACTGCTATGGTTGCCATTCTTTTGATTCGCTGTCCGATCACTCGCATGGTGACGAGTGTACTAGGCGGGGCTTAAAACGGTAAAAGCCCCGTGACGGGATTCGTCACGGGGCTTTGTGTATCAGGTGAGATTAGCTAGGCAGTCTCAGCGAGGGTTCAAGGCTTACTTCACGGTGAAGCCCTGATCCTTGCCGTAATCCTGCAGTGCCTTCTGCCAAGCGGCGATACCGTCAGTCAGCTTCTGGTCGCCGGTGTAGGACTTGCCAAGGTAGTCGCCGAAGATGGTGCGGGCCTTGACCTCGTAGGGCAGGAACTGGTAGTCGGAGGACACGTTCTCAGCAGCCTGAGCCAGAACCTCGTTGTACTTCTGACCACCGAAGTAGTCAACGTCCTCGCCATCGGCGTTCTTCACAGTGGTGGTGTTCTTGAAGGAGTCGGACTCCATGGAGGCCTTGTCAGCCGGGAATGCACCGCCGGCCACACGGGTGGCCACGCCGTCGCCGTGGTTGGCGTACTCGATGAACTGGTAAGCAGCGTCAGCCTTCTTGGTGGAGGCGAGCACAGCCAGCGAAGAACCACCGTTCTCGGAGTTGGTGGTGGAGCCGTCAGCGGTCGGCATCTGGGTCACACGCCACTTGCCAGCGCCGTCAGCAGCGGAGTTGGCCAGGTTGGCAGGCATCCAAGCGCCAGTGAACAGGGAGGCGATGGTGCCGTCGACCATGCCCTTGAACCAGTCCTCAGACCAGCCAGCGGTCTTGGTGTCGAGCAGGCCCTCGTCCAGCAGCTTCTGCCAGAAGTCGGTGAAGGTCTTGACGCCCTTGTCCTCGGTCAGGTTGACGGTGACTTCGGAACCATCGGAAGAGGTCTGGAACGGCTTTGCACCGGCCAGCCAGGTCATGGAGTCGAAGAAGCCGGCGTCACCGGTGTCGGAGGTGATGTAGTAGTTGTCGCCCAGAGCGTGAATCTTCTTGGCGGCGTCGTAGTACTGATCCCAGGTCTTGATCTGCTCGGCGTCAACACCGGCCTTGTCGAAGACCTCCTTGTTGTAGAAGAAGGCCATTGGGCCGGAATCCATCGGCAGGCCGTAGACCTTGCCGGCGAACTGCACGGAAGCCCACGGGCCAGGGGTGTAGAAGTCGGAGTAGCCGGAGGTCTTGTCGGTGATGTCCAGCAGGTTGCCCTTGATGGCGTACTGCGGGATGGCGTAGTACTCAACCTGAGCGACGTCCGGAGCACCGGAGCCGGCCTCGATGGCGTTATCAAGCTGGGTGTATTCCTTGGTGTTGGTGCCGACGTTCTTGAGATCGACCTTGATGCCGGTCTTCTTGGTGAAGTCCTTGGCAACCTGGGTCAGCGTGGGCTCCCAAGCCCACACGGTGATTTCGGTAACGTCCTTATCTTGAGCCGGCTTGCCACTGGCGGTGTCGGAACCGCAGGCGGCAACGGAACCCAGCATGGCAACCGCACCGGTAAGTGCAATGGCCTTCTTAGCAACGGTGAACTTCATCGTTCTGTTCTCCTTCCTTGGATCGCCTTTCGGCGGTCTGCAGTGATTGTCACCACAACAGCATGGCAACTCTCCTCGTCGTCATGCTATCGTGAACCATCACTCTATGGTTCAGTAGTCACAAAACGGCTTTGTTTCGCCACTTTGTAGCTATGGTTGCGATAACATCTTTTATTATACACATTCTTCGGCAACACGCCATCTTGGTATCGCAATCCGCGCGCCACTGCTCCCATGGCATAAGAAAATCGGGCGCTCCGAAGAGTGCCCGATCCTGTTATCGCAACCTCCCGCTACAGAAACCACAGGAGGAAGTCTGCTGCGATTGCCGTTACTTCACCTGGTAGCCCTGCTGCTTGGCGTAATCCTGCAGGTCCTTCTGCCAGGAAGCCACGGCATCGGAGAGCGTGGTCTTGCCGGTGTAGGCATCGCCGGCGTAGTCGCCGAACTTGCCGCGAGCGTAGACCTCGAAGGGCAGGAACTTGTAGCCGGTGGACACATTGGCTGCGGCCTTGGCCAGCTCCTCGTTGAACTTCTGACCGCCGAAGTACTCGTGGGCCTTGCCGTCGGAGTCGGTCAGGGAGGTCATGTTGAGGAAGTCGTTGGACTTGAGGGTGTCGTTGTCGGCCGGGAAGGCACCGCCGTCAACACGGGTCTTAATGCCCTCGGCGTCGTGGCAGGCGTATTCCATGAACTTGTAGGCGGCGGCGACCTTGGCCTTGTCGTCGGACTTCACGATGACCAGCGAGGAACCACCGTTCTCGGAGTTGGTCTCGGAGCCGTCTGCGGTCGGCATCTGGGCGATGCGCCACTTGCCGTCACCGTTCGGAGCGCCGGAAAGCAGGTTGTACGGCATCCAAGCGCCGGTCAGCAGGGATGCGATGGAGCCGTCATCCAGACCCTTGTTCCAATCGTCGGTCCAGCCGACGGTCTTGGTGTCGATGAGGTCTTCGTCGATCATCTTCTGCCAGAAGTCGGTGAAGGTCTTGACGTTCTTGTCACCGGTCAGGTTGATGGTCACGGTCTCGCCGTCCTTGGAGGTCTCGAACGGGGTCGCGCCGGCCAGCCAGGTCATGGAGTCGAAGAAGCCGGCGTCACCGGAATCGGAGGTGATGTAGGAGTCCACGGCGCGAATCTTCTTGGCAGCCTCGTAGAAGTCGTCCCACGTGCGCACCTGGGTCGGATCGACGCCGGCCTTGTCGAAGACGTCCTTGTTGTAGAACCAGGCCATCGGGCCGGAATCCATCGGCAGGGCGTAGACGCCGTCATTGATGCTCACCGAGGACCACGTGCCCGGGGTGTAGAAGTCCTTGAAATCGGAGGCGCCGAGATCGGAGAGGTTCTCGAGGTGGCCGCGAATCACGTATTCGGGCAGTGCGTAGTATTCGATCTGGGCGATGTCCGGAGCACCGGAGCCGGCCTCGATGGCGTTGGACAGTGCGTTGTACTCGTCCTTGTTGGTGCCGGCATTGGTCACCTTCACCTTAATGTTCGGGTTCTTGGCCTCGAATCCCTTGATCGTACGAGGCAGTGTGGAATCCCAGGACCACACGGTCAGCTCGATCTTCTTATCAGAGGAGCCGGTGCTTCCGCTATCCCCGGCAGAGGTGGAACCGCAGGCAGCTACAGAGGAGAGCATGGCCACAGCACCAATCAGGGCAATTGTCTTCTTGCCGAACTTCATCGTTCTTTCCTTCCTTGTTATGGGAAACGACGGGACTTGGCGTTTTGTTCCAAGTATTGTATCGTTTTAAGAAACGGTACCACATGTTTTATGTTTACGCAAACACGACACGTCGCACCATGGTGACTAACCGCAAACCGAAGGAGATGCATCCCGCTCATGACCACTCACAACAGCCAGTATTCCGCCGAAACCACCCATCCCGACAAGCAGGAAAGCAGCCCGGCGCCGACCGCCGCCGGCACCACGGCCAGTAACGTCTCCACAACCGGCAACGCAACCACGCCGGACGCCAGCATCGCCCTCAACGCCGACGCCACTCCGGTAGCCGACGTTCCCCCGCGTCTGTTCGGCTCATTCGTAGAACATCTGGGCCGCTGCGTCTACGGCGGCATCTACGAGCCCAGCCATCCCACCGCCGACGAAAACGGCTTCCGCCAAGACGTGCTTGACCTGGTCAAGGAGCTGGGCGTCACCTGCGTGCGCTACCCCGGCGGCAATTTCGTATCCAACTACAACTGGGAAGACGGCATCGGTCCACGCGAGAATCGCCCCGTGCGCCGCGACCTGGCCTGGCATTGCACCGAAACCAACGAGATGGGCATCGACGACTTCTACCGCTGGAGCCAGAAAGCCGGCACCGAAATCATGCTTGCCGTCAACATGGGCACCCGGGGGCTGAAAGCCGCGCTCGACGAGCTCGAGTATGTCAACGGCGCGCCCGGCACCGCTTGGGCGGATCAGCGCGTGGCCAACGGCATCGAGGAGCCGATGGATATCAAGATGTGGTGCATCGGCAACGAAATGGACGGCCCGTGGCAGGTGGGCCACATGAGCCCGGAAGAATATGCCGGCGCGGTGGATAAGGTGGCCCACGCCATGAAGCTCGCCGAGTCCGGTCTCGAACTCGTGGCCTGCGGTTCCTCGGGTGCCTATATGCCGACCTTCGGCACGTGGGAGAAGACCGTGCTCACCAAGGCTTACGAGAATCTCGACTTCGTCTCCTGCCATGCCTACTACTTCGACCGCGGCCATAAAACCCGGACCGCCGCCTCCATGCAGGACTTCCTGGCCTCTTCCGAAGACATGACCAAGTTCATCGCCACCGTCTCGGACGCGGCCGATCAGGCGCGAGAAGCCAACAACGGCACCAAAGACATCGCCCTGTCCTTCGACGAATGGGGCGTATGGTATTCGGACAAGTGGAACGAGCAGGAAGACCAGTGGAAGGCGGAGGCCGCGCAGGGTTTGCCCCACGAGCCATGGCCCAAGTCTCCACATTTGCTGGAAGACATCTACACCGCGGCCGACGCGGTGGTCGAAGGTTCCCTGATGATCACCCTGCTCAAGCACTGCGATCGCGTGCGTTCCGCCTCGCGCGCCCAGCTGGTCAACGTCATCGCCCCCATCATGGCCGAGGAACACGGCCCGGCATGGCGGCAGACCACGTTCTACCCGTTCGCCGAAGCCGCCCTTCACGCGCGCGGCCAGGCCTACGCTCCGGCCATCAGCTCCCCCACCATCCATACCGAGGCATATGGCGACGTGCCGGCCATCGACGCGGTAGTCACGTGGGATGAACAGGCCCGCACCGGTCTGCTGCTTGCCGTCAACCGCGACGCCAACACCCCGCACACGCTCACCATCGACCTTTCCGGGCTGCCCGGCCTGCCCGGTCTCGGCACGCTCGCGCTCAGCAAGGCGCAACTGTTGCATGAGGACGATCCGTACCGCACCAACACCGCCGAAGCGCCCGAAGCCGTCACGCCGCAACCGCTCGGCATTGCGATGAACGCCACCGGCACCTGCACGGCAACGCTTCCCGCCATCTCCTGGATCAGCGTGGAATTCCACGGCTAAAAGACGGAGAGTCACGCCCGTACCAAGTACAGTCAAGTCCAATACGACCAGGGCCCGTCAATCACCATACGATTGACGGGCCTTGTCATTCACTTCGGATATTTCGAACCATGGATTCATCAGGCGCAGGCCAACGCCGGTGAGGACTCGCGCAGGGAGAGGCTATAGGGGGCCTCGATGGTTTGGGCAGGAGCGCGACTGCCGGATTCGACCTGTTGGATGATGGATTCGACGGCCAGTCGGGCGATGGCTTCCCTGCCGGGGTTAACGGTGGAAAGAGACGGCACCATGTAGGCCGATTCCTCCACGTCATCGAAGCCGATAACGCGAACATCATCCGGCACGGCAACGCCGCGTTCGCGCAGTTCACGCAGCACGCCCCACGCCAGCAAGTCATTCAAAGCGAACACGGCATCGAATTGCAGGCCACTCTCCAGCATGGTGTCCACCGCGACCAAACCGTCGGCGCTCCCCCAGCCTTGGGTTTCGATAAGCAGACTGTCATCACAGGGGATGCCGCGCGCGGCCAGCGCCTCACGATATCCGTGGGTGCGGATGGAGCCCGACGAGAAATCGTGCTCGGGGTGGGGCACGGCACCGACTACGGCGATGCGGCGGCAACCGGCATCAAGCAGGTGATAAGTCGCGGCGGCGGCCCCTTCGCGATTGCGAATCACTACGTGCGGCGCGTTGACGCCGAACAAACGTCCCCCCACCAGTACGAGCGGGTAATCGCCATCCAAAGCCGCGATATCGTCAACCGTCATCATCAGAGGGCTTAAGATGAGCCCGTCCGCGCTGTGCGTGCCCATCGATGCGATGCTTTCCAGCTCGCGGGCACGATTGTTAGTGGTGGATTCCACGATGACGCCGTAGCCATGTTGCCGGGCCTCGGCCAGAATATCCTCGGCGAGTTCGGAGAAGTACACCTGCCGCAGATCGGGAATAACCAGCTTGAGCAACCGGGTACGCCCGGAACGCAGGTTTCTGGCCGACGAGTTGACTTTGTATCCGAGCCTGTCGATGGCTTCCGCAATACGCGCGGCCATCGCCTCGCTCATATATGGCTGTTTGTTCAGAAAATTAGACACCGAGGCTACCGAAACACCGGCCTCATGGGCCACGTCCGCCATCGTCACTCTGTTTTTGCCTCGCACGGTGACCACCCTACCCGACTTTGCTGGAGATACGAAAACGACTCCCCTGCTACGATGAGCAGCAAGGGAGCCTTTCGGTAATTAGGCGCTATGCGCGGTTTTACAGCTTGACGACGAGTACGCCGTTGGGCTGGATGGCGGCCGTGTGCTCGGACTCGTTGACCTGGGCCAGCGAGGCGACCAGCGGTTCGCCTTCCACGTCCACGACCGCAACATCGTGGGTGCGGTTGAACAGGAACACGAAGTGGTTCTCGCCAGTTTCGTCCGCACGCTCGACGCGCAGCACTTCACCGCGATCGTCCTCAGCCGAAGTCTCGATGCCGAGTTCCTCCAGCAGCACGGGCAGGCTCTTGGCCAAACCCTCACGGCCGAGACGGGCACCGACGTATGCGGCCTTGCCGTCGCCGAAGTCGTTGACGGTGATGGCGGGAGCGCCGTCGAAACCGGTCCACTTATCTGCCTTGAAGGAGGCGACCACGTGAGCGGTATCGGCCACGGAGGTGATCACGTCGGCGAAATCGTGCGCCACGGTTCCGTTGTCCAAGTCAAGGTGGTCCATGGCACCGGGGAAGTCGTTGCCCATCGGGGCGAATTCCTCAACGCGCACACCCACCACGTCACGGATGGAACCGGGGTAGCCACCCAGCCAGACGTGATCCTTGTCGTCCACCAGACCGGTGTAGTAGGTCACGAACAGCTTGCCGCCGTTCGCCACATACTCGCGCACGCGGCGCGTGGTCTCTTCGGACAGGATGGTCAGGCTCGGCAGCACGACGGCTTCGTACTCGTCCCAAGGGCCGCGAACCGGCACCACGTCTGCGGTCAGACCGTTGTCCGCCAGCGCGCGGAACCACGCGAGCGGCTCGGTCCAATGGCGTACCTCCTGAGTAGGCGTGGCGGTGTGTTCCGTAGCCCACTGGGACTCGTAATCGAAGACGACGGCGACCTTGGACTTGACCAGCTTGGTGCTCAGCAGGCCCTCGTCAGCAAGCTTGTTGAGGTCGGCACCCAGCTCGCACACATCGCGGAAGATCTGGGAGTCGGGGCCCGCGTGAGGAACCATCGAAGAGTGCCACTTCTCGGCACCGGCCTTGGACTGGCGCCACTGGAAGTAGCAGATGGCGTCGGAGCCCATGGCCAAGTGGGCCAGGGAGTCGCGCACCAATTCGCCGGGCTCGACGCGATAGTTGATCGGGCGCCAATTGACGGCGGAGCTGGAGTGCTCCATGAGGAACCACGGATTCTTGCGGGCGATGCCGTCACATAGGGAGGCCGAGTAAGCCAGCTCGTCGAAGTGAGCTTCGCCAGGCGTGAAGTAGTGATCGTTGGACACGAAGTCCACGTCGTAACCCCACTTGTCGTAATCGATGCCGGCACCGCCGGCGGAGACCATGAAGTTGGTGGTCTGCGGCTTGGGGGCGATCTCGAGCAGGGCATCGCGCTCGGCCTTGTAAAAGTCGAGCAGGGCGTCGGAGCTGAAGCGCTTCCAGTCAAGCAGCTTGCCCGGGTTCATGAAGTTGCCGTCGCCGATGAAGCGCGGCGGGATGATCTCGGAAAAATTGTTCATGCGCTGCGCCCAGAATGCGGTGCCCCAAGCGTCGTTGACGGCGTCGATGGTGCCGTACTTCTTCTCGCACCACTTCTGGAAGGCGCGCTCGGCGTCTTCGGAATAGTCGAAGCGGTTGTGGCAGGGGGGCTCGTTGGTCCCCTGCCCAAAGAACGATTGGCTCG
>OBXA01001249.1_pt1 | contig 15477 bp, 9 predicted proteins | sample 1538121 | NCBI WGS metagenome assembly OBXA01 (sample SAMEA2580133, study PRJEB22360) | human gut metagenome | biome: human gut; feature: human-associated habitat; material: faeces | place: Denmark | collected 2008/2010 | reverse complement strand
AATACTTCGCATATAAAAATGGATACCTATCATGCACAGTTACAATATGCAGAATACACAAGCCGTATGATGAAGCTTGGCTGCTATCTGTTCATGGCAATTGTCGGTCTCATTGGGTTTATGAATCTGGCAAACACCATGATCATCAATATCACCACGAAGAAGCAGGAATACGGTGTGCTGCAAGCGGTAGGCATGACCAATAAGCAGTTGAATCTGTGCTTACAAATACAGGGCTTGATTTTTACGGTTGGCACCATCTGCGTCGCACTTGCTGCCGGTCTGCCCCTTGGCTATGCACTGTTTTCCTATGCGAAGCATAATGGGATTTTTGGAATGAACGTTTATCACGTTCCTCTTATCCCGATTCTTGTTATGATTCTTCTGGTTGGTATTCTACAAATTGTGCTTTCCTGTGTTTTAAGCCGTAATCTGAAAAAGGAAACGCTGGTTGAAAGAATAAGGTATCAGGGATAGCAAGTATTGCTGGGATATCCTCAGTATCATAGTGGCGATAACGAGTACAGCTATTGCAATTTACTTTGGGGAATGGATAAAATCAGTTATTCCTATAGATCTCATTATGTTGTTGCTACTGGTACATATGGTTTATATCGGAATCAGATGTTATGTGAAAGAACGGGGACATTATTAGGGAATAAATAGGATATTGAGAAAACGATGATGTAAACTGTCGTTTTCTCAATTTTTTATATGTTTAAAATACAGCTTGATGAACTTTCCTGTATTCTCTTGGGCTACAAAGATAAAATTCTTTGAATTTTTTTGTATAGTATGCGGGCGAATCAAAACCACATTCCTCTGCCACAATAGAAATGTTTTTATCCGGGTATTCCGTTAGTACAGATTCACTTCGGATCAATCTGTATTTTAACAGATATTGGATAGGAGATTCTCCTGTGATTTTTTGAAACAACGAAGAGTTTCTCTTTCACTGATATTTACAATTTCAGCAATATTAGAAAGAGTACAAAATCGAAACCATAAAGTTAAAGGTATCGTCATTGTCGGGGATAACGCAGAAGATGGCGCGCTTCTCCACGCCCAGCTGCGGCGGGAATATTTCATCGGTGGCAATCATCTCGGCAAATGCCGCCGATTGCAGCATATGCAGATTGGATACCGCCGTGACCATAATGCTGGACAGTGTTTTCGCGCTGCCAAGCTTGAACGAACGGTATTGCAGCACAGCCGGGTGATGCGGGTCGCGCTGTTCCAGTTCACCGAACAGAATATCCATACGGTTTTCGTCATAGCTGTCCTCGCTGACCTTACATTCCAGAATCATATCCATCATCGTGTTGAGGTTGCGCACATACAGCGGAGATTCGTACAGGATATACAAAATCAGCGATGCCAGAAACATAACAGCGCTCTTGTCCCAGAACTCGTTTTCCCCGCCGGAGGCTGCCGGGTTCTTTTTGGTGTTGAACACCAGCGCATAGGCAAGCTTCATAGCGTCCTCATCGGTTTTCAGGTACGCTACCGGATTGTAATGTCCGCGGAAATGCACAAAGTCAATGACCGTTACGGTGACGCCGTTTTTCTCCATAGCACCGCCGAGGGAATAGGTCAGCTCCCCCTTGGGGTCCAAAAAGAAGTAGGAGCCACTGCATTGCAGGGCATTCGGTTTTACAAAGAAGCGGGTCTTACCGCTGCCGGAACCGCCAATCACAACAACGTGCAGATTCCGCTGGTGCCGATAGGAATCATTGCTGAGGCGGACATTCTGGGAAAGAATAATTTCCTGCCACGGGTCCTTGCGGTTGCGGTAGCGTTCGTTCAATTCCCCGGCATTGCCCCAATGGGCAGAGCCGTGTTCCTCGCCGGGGCGGCGATCCGCCTGATCGAGCAGATAGCAATACACCCCCAGCGGGTACAGCACCAAAACAGTCAGCAGGAATTTCGGGGTGCTGCTGCGCTGCAACGAAGCCGTTGACACGCGGCTCAATCAGGACGGCATGGCCTACGATGCCGACTCCGGCGACGGCACGGTGTACGAGCACAACTACAGCCGCATGAACGAGGGCGGCTGCGTGATGTTCTGTTTGGAGGAGGCCATCCACAACACTTTCCGTGACAACGTCAGCTATGACGACCTCGGCGGCACGATCAGTCCTTCCCAGAACCCGGACGCCCTTTTAGAGCATAATATCTTCTATGTGCGTGACGGCGTGCCCTTCGTGCGCGCCCGCATGGGCGGAGGCAACTACACCGAGAAGGATGATACGATCATCTCGCTGGCCTAAAAAAGCACAAGATAAGACCGTCCCGGATGTTGAGCTTTTCAACATCCGGGACGGATTTTTGTGGAAAATCTTGCTGAGTTGGCAGGTAAAAATAGGAGCGGTCAGTGTGGTCAGCCTGCCTTGACGAGTACCAGTACGCTGTTCTGTGGCACTACGATTTGGTCTTGTTTGGTGGGAATGGGTGGGTTCTTATATTGGCGTAGGGCTTTTTGGATTTGCTGTTTGACCGCTAGTAGGGCGGCATTTAATGTAGGGGTCTGCACTTCAATTTTTGGAAAGTCAGGAACATGGGCGGTGCAGCCGTCCGGGGATAAGGTGCAGAGTACAGGGTAGGGCCGGCTCTCTACGGAGATACTGTACTGCATCCCGAACATATCGTCCATCTTGTCCATTTCGTGCCGCTTATGTTCGTCCATGCTGTGGACATAGGTGTCCATTGTGAATGCTACGGAGTAATGGCCGAGAATGGCCGACAGTGTTTTGTAGTCCATGCCGCGCTCCAGCGCACGGGTGGCGAAGGTGTGGCGCAGGGCGTGGAAGGTAAAGTGTCCGATGTCAGCATCTTCCAACAGGCGGTCATAGTAATCCTTGAAAGTTTTCTGCTCAAAGTAGTGACCAAACTCGTTGGTGACGATGAAGCCATCGTCGGTGTACTTATCCCCTGCCCGAATCTTATCCTGCGCTTGCTGTTGTTTCCAACGGGCAAGCTCGTCTGCCATTGTGCGGGTCAGCGGAATCGTGCGGCGAGAGTTTTTCGTTTTGGGTGTGCCGAATACGATTTCGGTTTTGTTTTCGCCGTCGTGGGCTTCGTACTTGGCAAGGCGGTTGATAGTGCGGCGGACATGAAGCTGCGCGGTGGAAAAGTCGATGTCCTCCCACTTCAGCGCCAGCAATTCCCCCATGCGTAATCCGGTACACAAGTCTAAGCGGATAAACACGCCATAGCGGTGGCGGTAGCTGGCCTGCACCAGCGCCCGCTGCTGGTCGTTGGTAAAAACTACGATTTCGGGCTTTTCTCCGCTGGGCAAGGTCACGGCATCGCAGGGGTTGTAAATCAGCAGACGCTCTTTTACTGCTTGCTGTAAGCACTTGTGTAATGCCATGTGGTAGTTGCGAAGCGTCTTGGGCGACAGCCCTTCCTCGCGGAATTTGTAGTTGTAAAATTCCTGCAAGGTGTGTGGTTCAAGTTTCTTGAGCAGGATTTTCCCCAGCACACAAAAGTGTTTGTTTAAGTAACTGCGGTAGCTGGCGTAAGTAGATTGCTTGACGGTGTCCTTCATATAGGTGTCCAGCCAGTATTCATACTACTCTCCCAGTGTCACGGACATCGGATCGCGCCAGCCCTGTGTGCGGACTTCGTGGGCTTGCTGCTGCAAAATGGCAATCGCCTCTTGCCGCGTGTTGCAGCAGGTGGATGTGCGTCTGGGCTTACCGGTTTTGTAGTCGATTCCGGCTGACAGGCGAACCTCCCACCGCCCGTCTGTTCGCTGACGGATGTTGCCCTCGTTGTGCCCGCGGCGCAGGGCTTTTTTGGATGTATCTTTCACGCTGCATCGTCTCCTTTCGTGACACAAAGACTACCACAGGTACTTGGAGAAAGCTATTCATCAGACCCGACAATCTTCTGGTTCTCGTTTTGGGCTTTATTGACCTTTTGCTGCTCCAGCCAGCCCAGCAGTTCATCCCGTCGCACCAGCAGTCGGTTTCCAATGTGGAACGCCGGGAAACTCGCGTCATGGAATATGCGGTAGGTGGTCGAGCGCGAAATGCCGAAGTAAGTTTGCACCTCCTTGGGACTTACAACATTGGGTAAATCTTGAAATTCCGTGTTCATGGGTTCCTCCTATGTAGATAAAATAAAAAGGTTTTCACTATATAGCCGCCGAGAAACGGCCAAATATGTCGCGTCGCAAAGAAAAAATATTTTAAAGATTTCGCATCTGACTAAATGCTCGAATGCACTTCAAAACCAGCATATCCCCCATTGTGCTAAAAACCCTTGCACTTTTACAAAATGTCTAAATCCATTTTAACAGGCAATGGGGCAAAAAAACTGCCACATTACTCAAAATAAAACAGGCAAGCCGCAGATTAAAACGGCTTGCCTGTAGAATGACGATGCTGACGATGTTTTTGATATACCCCTTTACCCTATCCCACAAACACCGTCACCATCGTCACCACCGTCACGCTTATAGTGAAATGACACTTGCAGTTTACTACTGCTCGAAACAAAAACAATGATACTACGAAAAACATAACATCAGAATGACGCAGATGACGCTAATGACGCTGAATCTGGGATATGGTATAGGGATATCCTCAAAACAGCGTCACAAGCGTCATCTGCGTCACTATCGTCACACAAGAGCAGCGAGGGGGTCTGGGGAACACCCCAGAAATGCGTTTGTGGATATCCAAACGCTATGCTAGCAAAACACGTCTACCCCAAAACGATGACAAACAAACCCGGTACCCGCACAAATTCGTATATGCTCTCAAGAGTGAATCACTTCTGATTCATCCAAAAATCTTGACTCGAAAAAGTGAATCGGTTCTGATTCATTCCCTGCGGTAGCCAGCCAAAAATTACAATTGCATCACGAAAATTACAATACGCAGATTCCACGGTACGCTATACTGGATACAGAATTCATTTGCGAAAGGGAGGAAAACTGTATGCGTGCAAAATTGAGCAACTTACAAAGCATCCCGCAGGTGGTTGCGGAGATGACGCTGGATGAAAAATTGGATATGGTGGGGTGCTACCGCGCCTGCCACACACGACCTATCCCGGATATGGATGTGCCCGCCATCTATCTGATGGACGGCGCGACCGGGCTGAATGGCACCCATGTGGTGCTGGACTACTTAACAGACCCCTGCCGTGCCGATGACCCGCGTACAGCGTATGCCACGCCGGAAATGGTGGCACTGAACCGCGTTGATCTCAACGAGGCCGCGGCAAAGTACAAGGGCGATGCACTGATGACCGACCTTGTGGAGCAGGCGGCAAAATACCGTCCGGGCGGTCGGCAGCATATCAGCTTCCCGTCGGGCATCAACATCGGCGCGTCGTTTGACCCGATTACAGCCGAGACCATCGGCCACGCGGTCGGACAGGAATTGCGTGACGTCGGGGTGGATGTCTGCTTTGGTCCCAACGTGGATGTTGCCCGCGACCCGCTGGGCGGCCGTAACTATGAAATGTACGGCGAGGACCCGGAGTTGGTGGCTCAGACCGCGGCAGCCTTTGTACGCGGTATGCAGAGCGCCGGCATTGCGGCCTGTGCCAAGCATTTCCTCGCAAACAATCAGGAAACGAACCGCAACACAACAAGCTCTAACCTTTCAAAACGGGTTATGATGGAACTGTATGCCCGTGGGTTTGAGGCAGCCATCGAGGATGGCCACGTCCTGTGTATCATGAGCGCCTACAACGCCGTGAACGGAGAGTTCACCTCGTATAGCAAAAAGCTGCTGACAGATTTGCTGCGCGGGGAACTGCACTTCGACGGCGCCATTGTCAGCGACTGGGGCGCAGCCGGACAGAACAAGGAAGGTACGCTGGCGGCGGGTATGGATTTGATTCAGCCCGGTCCAAACGATATGACCGCCTGCAAACAGGCGGTGCAGGAGGGGCGGCTTTCCGAGGAAGTTCTGAACGACCGCGTGACCCATATCCTGCAGCTTATCGTGGAGATCAAACAAAATCAACGCCGCATCCCCGCGCAGTATGACGCCGATGCACTGCTGCAAACCGCCTGCAGGACCATTGAAGACGGCGCGGTGCTATTGAAAAACGAGAATGCCGTCCTACCGCTGGCCGAGACCCGGCGTGTTGTGTTCTGGGGGGCGCGCAGCCGCGACACACTGGAGTGTGGCAGCGGCTCCACGGCGGTGGAGACGGCCCTGCACAGCAATGTGCTGGACGAATACCGCAAACTGCGCGGCGCGGCGGCCTTTGAAGAATGGACCGATGCTGACACGCTGGTGTACACGGCGGCTGCCCCTGCTGGGGAAAATGTGGACCGCGAAAGCATGGCGGTAGAGGAACAAGACCGCACCCGCATGACCGAGGTGCTGAAGCAGGCAAAGCAGAAAGGCATGAAAACCGTCGTGCTGTTGAATATTTCCGGACCGGTAGAGATGGCGGACTGGCTGCCTTACGCGGATGCAGTGCTTTGCATCTTCATTCCCGGCTGCATGGGCGGCGTGGCAGCGGCACGTCTGCTGACGGGGCTGGCCGAGCCGGGAGGCCGCCTGCCGGTGACGTTCCCGATTCGTTACGAGGACACGCCCGCCTACCCAAACTTCCCCGGCGAGGGCAATGACGCTTACTACGGTGAGGGCGTGTTTGTGGGCTACCGCAGCTACGCAAAGCGCAAGCTGGCTGTGCAGTATCCGTTCGGATACGGCTTGAGCTACACGGATTTTGCCGTGGAACTGTGTGAAAATGACTTCCGCTGGGATATGCGCACACAGGAGACGTTGAATGTGCCTGTGCGGGTAAAAAATGTCGGCAGCCGCCCCGGCAGCGAGGTCGTGCAGCTTTATGCCCGCGAGGAAAAGCCCCATATGCTGCGCCCCGACCGCACACTGGTGGGGTATGCCAAGGTGCGCCTTGCCCCCGGTGAGGAAACAATTGTGAATGTATCGGTCAGCAAAAAGGCATTGCGCTGCTATGACGCACTACTGGATAAGTGGGTGCAGCCTATCGGGGCGCACAAGCTGTATCTGGCATTGTCGGCGGAGAACATTTTGGCACAAGCCCCGCTGATGATAGAGGGTAAGAACCCCTATCCCTTGAACGGTGAAAGCACAATTGGGGAAATTCTTGAAAATCCGCGCGCAAAAGAAATCGTAAATCAATTCACGAACGGTATGTTCGATATGATGCCGAAAGAAACACTGGACTTCATGGTGTACCGCAAGCTGAATGATATTCTGTCGGTGGGCATGATTCAAGTCATCCCCGACACAGTAAAACTGAGTACAATTCTGCAGGGCCTGTATGACCGGCTTGCAAAACTATAAAGGAGGAAACAAGATGAGCTTTCCGAAGAATTTTCTCTGGGGTGCGGCCAGTGCTGCTTACCAGATTGAGGGTGCCTACAATGAGGACGGCAAGGTTCCCGGTATCTGGGATGCTTTGAGCGAGGGGCACGTCAAGCACGGCGAGAACGGTAATATCGCCTGTGATCACTACCACCGCTACAAGGAGGATATAGCGCTGCTGAAAAAGCTGGGCGTCAAGGCGTATCGCTTTTCCGTCAGCTGGCCGCGCGTGATGTCCGGTCCCGACACGGTCAACCCCAAGGGTCTTGCCTTTTACAGCGACTTGGTGGACGAACTGAAAGCAGCGGGCATTGAGCCGATGGTGACGATTTTCCACTGGAATCTGCCCATGTGGGCGCACGAAAAAGGCGGCTGGTACAATGCGGAAATCAGTGATGATTTCGCCAACTACGCCCGTGTAGTGGCGGATGCCTTGTCCGACCGGGTGCGGTTCTGGTTCACCGTCAATGAGCCGACGACCTTCATCGGCAACGGCTACTTTACGGGGGCGCACGCGCCGTTTGAAAGCCTGATGCAGGAGCAACCCGCCGTGATGATGAACAAGCTGGCGGCACTGACAAAAAATGTGCTGCTGGCCCACGGCAAGGCGGTTCGCGTGCTGCGCAGCCGCGCCAAGCTGGCTCCGAAAATCGGTATGGCGCTGAACGGCAGTGTCTACCTGCCGGAGAACGAATCGCCGGATGACATAGAAAAAGCCCGCACCCAGATGTTCCCGGAGCAGGCATTCTTCTCGCATGTCAACTGGTGGGCAGACCCGGCCGTTCTCGGCTGTGTCCCGGCGGGTCTGCAGCCATTCTTCACGGCGGAGGAACTGAAGGTCATCTGCCAGCCGCTGGACTTCTTCGGCTTTAACTGCTACAATACCTCCAACTATGAGGAGTACATGGGTCCCAACCCCGCCGTTACGCCGGGTATGCCCCGCACGGCAATGGACTGGCCCATTACGCCGGATGCTCTGTACTGGGCGGCACGTTTCTTGACGGAGCGCTACCATCTGCCCATTATCGTCACGGAAAACGGTATGGCAAACATAGACTTCGTCATGAGCGATGGCGCAGTGCATGACCCCCAGCGCATCGACTTTGTCAAGCGCTATTTGGCAGGTTTACAGCGTGCCGTGGACGAGAACATCCCGGTGACCGGGTATCTCTACTGGTCCATCATGGACAACTTTGAGTGGGCGGAGGGCTACGATAAGCGCTTTGGTCTTGTGTATGTGGACTATCAGACCCAACAGCGCATCCCGAAGGATTCGTTCTACTGGTATGCGGATGTAATCAAAAACAACAGAATATCATGATTCGGTATGGTGTTGCCTGCGATATTGCATCGGGGTAACACCATATTCTTTTTTGAATACGTTCTGAAAATAGCTCTGGCTCGAAAAGCAGAGGTAGCTGCTGATTTCGGCCAATGTCATATCGGTATAATACAAAAGGCTTTTGGCTTCTTCCAGCCGACATTCCGCAATATAATTGCCCAATGTCTGACCGGTTTCTTTCTTAAAGAGATTCCCGGTGTAGGACACACTGCGCCCGATAGAGGCAGCCACATCGTTAAGGCTCAAAGGGGTGTTCACATGATTGCGGATGTAGGACATACAGGTGTATACCTCGCGACTGATACCCGCAGGCAGGCGCAGTTCTCCGAGGCGGCGGCAGAAATCCAATGCAGCGCTTAATTGTAAACGATCAATTTCCGGCACTGTTGCGGCGCGCTCACAGTCCAGCACATAGCTGTCTATCAGCTGGTAGGTTAGTTCGACGTCCATTCCGGCAGGGATGGCGGACATCATACCGATTTTCGTGATGCAACCGATGAAAATGTTTTTTGCCTGCCGCAGCGGGGTATCAGCCATTGTGCCGTGACCCACCCGGGCTGAACTATCCTGCATCAGAAAAGCCATTAACCTCTCCGGGTCGCCCTGCCGAATCAAATCGTAAAACATCAATTCCCACTGGTAGCTGTTGTGGAATTTCTCATTTTCCTTGCGCTCCAGCAGGTTCTCGACGGTATCGCGGCCAACAGTAAAGCTGTCGCGGTCGTTCGTCAAATCAAAGTAGACGGACGGGTCAAGGATTTCACCGTCCATGCAGTAGTAGAGATACGCGGCCTTGTCGAAAAATTCCAGCAGACTCAGATTTGGCGCGGCCTCCAGAATTGTATCGGCTGCGTGGCGCTGCGCAGCCGGGATTTGATTTTCTGCCATAAAGGCATCCACAAGGCTTTCATTGAGCCTTGCGTTATAGACAGGGCCGATAACAATCCGCCAGCCGCCCTTGATCCGGATGGAAGCATAGCCTGCATGGCTGGGGGTGGTGCAGATGTCCAGCGTCCGTGCAGGGTCACGGCCAGCAAACAGTGCAGCTGTGTTGCGCTGCGGCTCCTCCGGGTACTGCAGGTGACAGGTATCTCGTTTGTCGTATAGGGAAAATGCGATCCCCTCGGCCCGGAAAAACAACATACAGAGATTGGTGATGCGGATATAGCGTGCGGTATCCACGGGGCAGACCTCCCACAGATTGATAATTTGATTTTACAATATCAAGTCAAATAATGCAATATGCACGGAGCGGCAGATGCTATACTAAATTCAGAAACACGGGAAGAGTTCCCGAAAAACAGGAGGAAGACAATATGGCATTTGGTAAAAAAGAACGCCCCACTGTGGATAAGGACGGCGCAGCGCTCGTAATGCGCAAGCGCGACTATCTCGCGGACTTTTCCGGCCAGTTGGGTCTGGGCCTTATGGCAAACCTTGTAGGTCAGCTGCAATACTTCTACACCGATAAAGTCGGGATTGCAGTCGGCTCCGTGGGTGTGGTCATGGCCATCGCCAAGGTCGTGGATGCACTGACGGACATCTGGTTCGGCAATATCATTGACCACTCCAAGGGCGGCAATATGAAGTATTACAAGTGGATGCTTCGTATGGCGGTCCCGGCCGCGGTTATCACGGTAATGATGTTCACGGTTCCCATCCAAGCCGGTCAGATTCCGGCTGTCGCTTACGCACTGGTGACAAACCTGCTGATTACAGCGGTCATCTACACAATGATTGCCACACCCTTTGCGGCAACCATGATCGTGCGCACCAGGAGCCAGCAGGAGCGCGGCAACATGGGCATTCTGCGTGCGGTCGGCAACTATGCCTCCGGCATGGTCATTGCCATCGCAACGATTCCCGTCACGAATATGCTGGGTGGCACGCAGGCGGCGTGGATCAAGTACGGCGCGGTCATTGCACTGATCGTTCTGCTGAGCTTGCTCATCTGCTACGCCAACGGCAGCAAGGCTATGCGTAAAGCGGTCAAAGGTGACACCGCAGCAGCAGAGCCGGAGGAAGAACCCGTTGAATTCCTTACGGCAGTCAAGTGCCTGTTCGGCAACAAATACTGGGTCATCGTGCTGTTGTTCAACTTGATTACAGCGGTTTCCTCGGCCGTCGCTTCGTCGTCCGGCGCATACTACTGCAAGTGGATTTTCGGCAATGATAATCTGGTAGCCATTGCCGGTTCGGCCGGTCTGCTCTCCACGTTTTTAGGCTTCGCACTGTCCAACCCCATCATCAAAAAGCTGGGCGTAAAGGGAACCATCAATCTGGGTCTGCTGGGGTATGCAGCTTCCTGCGCAGTGCGCTGCTTTGTACCGACCAATCTGGTAGCGTACATCGGCTCCAGTCTGGTAGGAAGCTTTTTACAGATCCCTTTGATGTGCCTGTACGGCGTTCTGTTGGCAATGGCGGTCGATTACAATGAGTACAAATACGATAAAAAGCTGGTGGCCGTCTCTTCCGGTGCGATTGGCTTCGGCAACAAGGTCGGCGGCGGTCTGGGTGCGTTGGTTCTGGCACTGTTCCTGATGATCGGCTCCTACGATTCCACCCTAAGCGCGGCCACTACCTCGATGCGCTATGCTATCTACGCATTTTCCAACTATCTGCCCATCGTACTGAATGTGGGCATGTTCTTGATTTTCCGCGGCTTCGATCTGGAGGAAAAACTTCCCGCCATGCGTGCGGAAGTTGCCAAGCGACATACACAAAAGTCGGAGGAATAAGACCATGAAATTCACGATTCCCGCAAATGCACCTGCAAAGCCGTTCCATAAGCACTGGCAGTTCTGCGTCGGCAGCGGTCATGCAGCCCTGGCAATGCGCACCGATTACTGTGAGCAGCTCAAGCAGATCCATGACGAACTGGGTATTGAACGGGTGCGTTTCCACGGTATTTTCAGCGATGATATGCATACCTATGACACCATGTCCACGGTCATGCCGATGCCCGGCTCCGAGCAGGTGCCGTTCTATGAGAATAGCTTCCGCCTGCCGGGACTGGTCTATGACAATGTGCTGAAAGCCGGCATGAAGCCCTTTGTGGAGTTGAGCTTCATGCCCAGCCCGCTGGCCAAGCGCCCGACACGCGGCACCTTTTACTGGAAACCATGCATTGCCCCGCCGAAGGATGAGGCACAGTGGCAGGCGTATATTCAGAAATTTGTCCGTTTTCTGCTGAACCGCTACGGCAAAGAGGAAGTGGAAACATGGTTCTTTGAGGTCTGGAACGAGCCGGACTTGAAAACTCCGTTCTTTGACGGCACACAAGAGGACTATTTCCGTCTGTATGAAATCACCGCCAAGGCTGTCAAAGCAGTGGATGATAAACTGAAGGTCGGCGGTCCCGCCACCAGCAACAGCAAATGGGTCGCGGCGTTCGTGGACTACTGCAAGGCCCATGATGCGCCGGTGGACTTCATCACGACCCATCAGTATGCAGGAGATCCCATCAGCGAGGTGTGTGACCAGAAAGACGCGGATCACATGAAGGACACTGCGGAGATTCAAGCGGAATACAAGGTTGATTTTGCCCAGCTGTTTGCCGGTTTAAAGCCGGAGGATGGCTTGCTGCCAATGTTCCGTCGCACGATGCCCGACAACACCGAGACGGATGACCTGAATCGCGATCTGCTGCGCGATGCCGCCGAGCAGGTACAGAAGCAGGCTGACGGTTTGCCGGTATACTATACCGAATGGAACGGCTGCGCAACCTTTGGCGCGCCCGGTAACGATACCCGTAAGGTAGCCGCCTACGATGTGCGCGCGGCTCTCAGTGCTGAGGATTTCATCGATGGGTCCAGCATCTGGTGCTTCAGCGATATTTTTGAGGAAATTCACCCCTTCCCGGAGGAATTTCACGGCGGGTATGGTCTTGTGACCCAGCACGGTATCGCAAAACCGCTTTTCCACGCACTGCGCCTGCTGGGGCAGGCCGGGGATAAACGGCTGGAGCTGCCCGGCGCACTGGACGGCGAGGTGAGTGTGGCAGCGTTCCGCGATGCTGTCGACACACAGCTTACCGTGCTGGCTACCAAACAGAACCTGCACCACTTTGCAGGGCAAAGCACCCCGGCCACCCCGGTGGAGATCGAGGTCGAACTGGACGCAAAGCCGCAGAGCGTGCAGCTTTGCCGCATCGACGAGGAACACGGCAACCCGCTGAAGTGCTGGCAGGCAATGGGTGAGCCGGAGGACATGACCCCGGCGCAGGTACAGCAGGTCATTGATGAAAGTGCAGTGGACTACGCCCCGGCTCCGTATGAATATGCGGACGGCAAACTCACCGTAAAGACAGAGCTTGTCACCAACGACTTGGCTTTTATCCGCATCGTAAAGGCAATACCGCATAAATTCTAAGTGCCAATACGGCGAGCGAGGTGCGGCAGCTGCTAAGCCAAAAGCGCAGATAATACTGGATGTCTTATCGAGCATTTTGGCAACGCAGATGCCGTGCCGCAGCCGCCGGAGTGGTGCTTAAGCCATTAGGCGGGAATTATGCGGTGTTGCCTAGAATAAAACTGCGGGGTGCATCCAATCGATGCACCCCGTTTTGCGTAAGAGGGAGTTATTATGATATTGGATTTTAACGCCGATTGGCGCTTTTACAAGGCAGATGGAAGCTGCCGCACCGTGCATCTGCCCCATGATGCCATGCTGGAGGAACCCCGGCAGGAAAACTGCCAAAACGGCAAGGACTGCGGCTATTTTCCGGGCGGGAAATATGCCTATGAAAAGACGTTCTCTCTGCCGGGGGAGCACCTGAATGAGACACTGACATTTTTGTTTGAGGGCGTGTATCAGAATGCGGTCGTTTATCTGAACGGCGAAAAAATTGCCGAACACCGTTACGGCTATACGGAATTTACCGCCGATGCCACCGGAAAAGTGCGTGCCGGGGAAAACACCCTGCGCGTCACGGTGGATAACAGTCTGGAACCCAACTGCCGCTGGTACACGGGCAGCGGCATCTACCGCCCTGTGCATCTGATGGTAAAGCCGAAAGACGGCGTGCGCCCGGTAAAGATCCGCACAGTGTCGATTTCTCCCGCCGTAGTTGAGGTGCAGACCGAAACCGAACACGCGGCGGTGGAAATTTGGGATGGTGCGCAGTGCGTGGCAAAGGGTGCGCCGGGGGTCATCGAGATCCCGCAGGCTAAGCTGTGGGATGCCGAACACCCGAACCTGTATACCTGCGTGGTCAAGACCGAAAACGACGAGGAATCCGTCCCGTTCGGCATCCGCACACTGACATGGAGCGCAAAAACCGGTCTGTGCGTCAACGGCAAGGCGGTCAAGCTGCGCGGTGGGTGCATCCACCACGACAATGGCATTTTGGGCGCCTGCGGCTTTGCCGATGCCGAGGAACGCCGCATCCGCCTTATGAAAAAGGCGGGTTACAACGCCGTGCGCTGCGCCCATAACCCAGCAAGCCGCGCCCTGCTGGATGCCTGTGACCGCCTTGGTATGTATGTGATGGACGAAGCCTTTGACGGCTGGTACACACCCAAGACCTACCATGACTATTCCCGCATTTTTGCCGAAAACTGGCAGGATGATTTGACCACTATGATTGCCAAGGATTACAGCCATCCCAGCGTGATTCTGTATTCCATCGGCAACGAGGTGTCGGAAACGGCCTTCCCGCAGGGGGTGGAGACCGCCGACAAGCTGACCCGATTTGTCCACGCGCTGGATGATACCCGCCCCGTGACAGCGGGCATCAATGTGCTGCTGAACGTCTACGCACAGAAAGGCATTGGCGTGTATAAAGAAAGCGGCCCCTACAAGCCGGAGCCGCTGCCGCCCAAGCAGTCGGAGAAGAAAAAGAAAGAGTCGGGTTCTGCGTTCTTTAATATGGTCACGCAGAATCTCGGTCCGCTGATGTTTTACATGAGCAAGGGCAAAAAAGGCGACGTTGCCTGCCGCGATGTGGCGGAAAAGCTGGATGTTCTCGGCTTGAATTATGCGGCTTCCCGCTATGAGGACGACTGCAAAAACTATCCGAATCGCCTGATGGTGGGCAGCGAGACGATTATTGGCGAGCTGCCGTACAACTGGGCGCAGGTGCAAAAGCATACAGCGCTGATTGGCGATTTTGCATGGGCGGCCATTGATTATCTGGGCGAAGCGGGCATCGGTCAGATGATCCCGCAGGATACGCCGGGTCTGCCGATTGCGGCGGGCAGCGGTGCGATTGATGTAACGGGAAACATTACAGCGGAAAGTTATTTCCAGCAGGCGGTGTGGAGCCTGCGCAAAGCACCTTACTTGGGTGTGCGCCCGGTCAACTGGAACGGCAGAAAAATGACGGGCAGCGCGTGGCGTATGACGAACGCCGTGGAAAGCTGGACGTGGCCCGGATGTGAGGGGCAGAAAGCCACGGTGGAAGTGTACAGCGATGCAGAATTTGTGGCGCTGTACTGCAATGATAAGCCGGTTGGCAAAAAGCGCACAAAGAAATTCCGCGCGATTTTCAAGCTGCCCTACCGACCCGGCACACTGAAAGCCGTGGCACTGGATAAAAGCGGAAACGCCCTTGGAGAAACCACACTGCAAACAGCGGGACAGAAAACCCGGCTGCATCTTTCCCCGGAGAAAACGACCTTGCGCGCAGACGGTCAGTCACTCTGTTTTATCCCCATCACGCTGACCGATGCGGCAGGCATCTGGAAACCGTGCGCCAACGCAAAGGTTCATCTGGAAATCGAAGGTCCGGCTGCCTTACAGGCCCTCGGCAGTGCTGCAACACAGACGGATGAAACCTACCTCGGCAGCAGCCACACCACATGGCTC
>OBXA01001236.1_pt1 | contig 15639 bp, 12 predicted proteins | sample 1538121 | NCBI WGS metagenome assembly OBXA01 (sample SAMEA2580133, study PRJEB22360) | human gut metagenome | biome: human gut; feature: human-associated habitat; material: faeces | place: Denmark | collected 2008/2010 | reverse complement strand
GCTGAATAAAAAGCATCCCGCTTACGCGGGATTTTTATACCCATAGTCCAGATACTTTTAAGAGAAGTCATTTCGGCAGAAGCATCAACAACAGTGCGGCAAGTGGTTTTATCAAGAGATTGAAGAGCAAGGCTGAAAGAGCCGGTTTGACAGTTGAAGAGGTAAGCCCTTATCGCCTGAAGCCGAGCCAGTACAATCCTTACAAGAATGAGTTTGTGAAGAAAGCGCTCGGAGAACGTTGGATGTACCTCGGCGATGAGTCAACGGTGATCCAGCGCGACATCATGAGCGCGATTCTGATCTATTTTGCTGATTTGAAAAATCAGACGCATAACCCAGAGGTGCTTAAAGCGGCCCTCGAAGGTATGAAACAACTCCTGACGGACGCGGGTTATGTGAAACAACTCAAGCTTCCGAGGAGCAGCGGATCGAAGGATCCGTTGTTCGCGCCGGAGCCGAAGGCTCTGACGACAGAGGAGCTGCGTTCGAAATGTTTCCGTGTCGACAGTGACTGCCAATCGTCAACCTTAACCGGAACGGATGGAAAAGCTGTTGATTGGTCGGAAACCTTCCCTCTTGAGAGGGAAGTTGCTTAGCACTGCTTTGAGGCCGCATGTGTCCGGCACTGAAGCAGACGCCAAACCCAGGAGGGTCCGGCTCAGCGAAAAATCCCCGCGGAGAGGAGGCTCAATGCCCGCCCTCGAAGCATGTGAACGATAAAAAGAGGGATCACGTCGAGCTGCACAATCCGCTTCATAAATAAACATGAGGCCCTCTGAAATGGCTATTACAAAGAAGCTTGCTGCGGCCGCCGCAGCTGCAACCCTTGTCTTCTCCTTTGCTGCTGAGGCAGCGCAGACGCTGCGTGTCGGCTCCCTCACGGTCTATCCGCCTTTTGAATATCTTGATTCCAAGACCGGACAGTACGAAGGCTTTGACATGGATCTCATCCGGGAAATCGGCAGGCGCAACGACCTCGACATCCGCATCGTTTCGATGTCGCTCGACGGTCTGGTTCCGGCGCTGATTTCCGGCAATATCGACTGCGCCGTATCTGCGCTCACCATCACGCCGGAGCGCTCCGAAAAGGTCGACTTCACGAAGCCCTACATGAATGCGGGCCTCACCGTGATGACGACGAAGGACAATGCACCGCAGATCAAGAGCTTGAAGGATCTTGAGAAGAAAACCCTCTGCGCGGAAATCGGCTCCTCGGGCGCGCTTATGATGAAGCGCATTCCGGGAACCACCATCCGCACCTTTAATTCCGCTGCGGACGCGTTTCTCGAGCTCAACAAGGGCGGCTGCTACGCGATGCTCAATGACGGCCCCGTCAATAAGTATTTCCTGAAGCAGAAGGCGTCCCAGAGCATGAAGCTCGTTGCGCTTGACTTTGTTGTTTCGGACGACCTCTACGGCATGGCCGTTCAGAAAGGCAACAAGAAGCTTCTCAATCTCCTCGATTCGACGCTCGACGCCATGCGCGCCGACGGGTCGTACCAGAAGATCTACGACAAGTGGTTCGGCACCGGTGCCAAGTGATCACGGCTGAATGAAAGAAGAGCCCGCAGAAATCCTTTCGGACCTGCGGGCTTCTTTTTTGAAGAGCGCTCCGTGAGGGAGTGCTCTCAGGCTTTCAATCAGGCCTTGAAGCGCACGAGCGCCATGGCGACGAAGCGCCTGTGGGCGATGTAGCCGCGGATGTAGGTGTCGGTGAGGCACCCGGCAATGCCGAAGCGTGCAACGTCGAACGCCCGGAAGGTGGCGACGAGATCGTCGCCGCGGATTTCCACCTTGAGGGGCTTCGCGGGTTCAAGAACAGACGCCTTGGCGCCGGTAAAGCCGAGGCTCCAGAGGAGCGAACTCTGATCGATCTCCTCGATGTCGAGTTCCGGGAAGGAGCGGATGACGACTTCGGCTGTGGCGTCCGTATCGGTAATGGAAAGTTCCTGCGGATGCACTTCGGCGTCGACCGTGTCGAGGCAGGCGAGGAGTTCGCGCAGCAGATCGTTCGAGCGCTCCGTCATCTCGCAGGTGAAGTCGCCGAGCATCTTTTCAGCTTCCTCTGCGGGAAGAGTCTTTGCCTTCTCAACCACCTCTGCTGCAAGAGTCTTGTACTCCGCCTCGAGGCCGTCCCGCTCGCGCCAGATGCCCGACATGAGTCCGCGGTCGAAGTTGACGAGTTCGCCGAGGAGCGCATTGAGGAAGTAGCGCTTCCCGAACGAGAAGTCGAGGTACTCGGGCTTCATCTGGAAATGCACGCGGCGCGCTTCCTCGAGCGTCGTCCACTGGCAGTTTTCCGGAATGCGCTTTGCAAGCGGGAACCAGGGAACGTAGACCCCTGTATCCTGGTAGGACGCGCAGTGCCAGAGAATGTTGAGAAGAGGCTTCTCGCCGATTTCGCAGACCCAGCTCTCACGCGTGTGCGAACGGGAAATGTCTTCAGCGCTGATGTGGAAGGCGTCGCCCCTGCCGTCGCCGAGATTCCTGTAGGTTTCCTCGGCCGTAAGGCGAAGGACTGCCTTCACGTCGTCCGGGCTCATGAGCTTCGGTGGAACGAGGCGTTCGGGGTAGTTGAGTTCGTCCGCGTAGCGTACGCCCGTGATGGCCTGCCAGCCCGTGCGCATGCGGATCGACTTGGTCGAGGCCGTGAGGTTCTCAACCGGCTGATAGGCGCGCGAGAAGTCGAAGTCGCTGTAGTCGCCGGGCGTCTTCGGCGTGTAGCGTCCCATGCGGATGGCGTACTCGATGAGGTCGGGCGAAGCGATGACGTTTTCCTTGTCGGAAAGGTCAACCTTGCGGATCGCGAGGTAGTTGGAGATGAGGACCACCTCGTCTTCGGGCACGCGCTTCGCGACGTAGTGGTGGCCCTTCACGACGTTGAGAAGCCACGCATCGTCGCGGTCGGCGAAGGAGTAGTTTCTCGCAGGGCTCCAGTAGCCGTATTTGTCAAGGAGCGAAGCGGCAATCTCAACCGCTTCGCGCGCCGTCCGGGCGCGCTCCATCACGCAGCGGCGGAGCAGAAAGCCGATGCCGCCTTCGAAGAGTCCCGTTTCCTCGTCCGAGAGTTCGCCGTCAAAGGACGTGCCGCCGCTGTTGGAGCACATCACGACGCCGGCTTCGTTGGCAAGCCCCTGGTCGAAGGATGAGCCCGGGGCGGGAGCGAGCATGTTGCTCCAGTAGGTGCCGAGGGTTTCAGGCGCCTGAGGGACGCGGGCGCGGCCGGGTTCGCCCTCAACAAATTCACCGGGAGCGTGCTTCGCTCCCGGGCACCAGAACTGCTGATGCATGACGCGGCCGCCGGAATCCTCGTTGTGGCCGAGGATGACGCGCCCCGTGGTGGATGCTCGCTTGCCGACGATGACGGTGGTGCACATGTGGGTTCATCTCCATATAGAGTTCGGAAGACCGAAAAAAGGCCCGCAGGCTTTGTCGCAGTCTGCGGGCCATCAAGCGTTAGAAATCTTAGCGCGGCGGGACCTCAGAAAACTTCGAGGAAATACCCGCTTGCAATCACGCGAGCGGGCTTTCTCCCCGCGCCTCCGCGCGCTTCGTCGTGATCGTTGCGGCAACGCCTGCACAGATGATGAGCGACATGCCGATAAGGGCAAGGGTCGTCGTCGATTCGCCAAAGAGCAGCCAGCTGATGATGGCCGAGAAGGGAATCGCGGAGAAGCCGAGACACGAAGAAAGGAGCATGTTGCCGTAGGCGTAGGAGCGCGTCGTGCAGATCTGTCCGAGGGTCGCGCAGATGCCCATGCCGATGATGGCGATGACGGAATTGAGACTCGGCATGTGGAGCCCCCCTTCCACGAGGTAGGCGCCCACGAGGCCGAAGATCGTGCCGCAGCATGTGAAGTAGAAGACGATTCGCCAGGAGGGTTCCTTGAGGCGGCCGAGTTCCTTCATCTGCCAATAGATGATGAGGTCGAGGAAGGCCACCGAAAGGCAGATGAGCGCGGGGATGAGTTCATCGGACGAGAAGCTCGGCTGCAGCACGATCGCGATGCCGGCAAATCCCACGATGATCGCGAGCGCCAGCGCCCAGGGTGCCCGCTGGTGCTTCATCATCGCGAGGATGATGAAGTTCACTGCCATGAAGAGCGGCGTGGTGTAGATGAGCGTCATGTTCGTGCCGAAGGGGAGAAGCCCCAGGGTGTAGAACCAGAGCGCAATTGAAATGGTGCCGAGAATGGAGCGGCGCAGATTGCCCATCAGGTAGGGCGTCTTAAGCGACAGGTTGTTTCGCTTCACGTAGAGGCCGATCGTGATGACGCCGAAGAGCGAGCGGTAGAAGACCATCTCCAGGGTGCCGAGTTCGCCGCTCGAAAGCTTCACGAAGGCCGCCATGAAGGAAAAGCAGAGGGCTGCGCAGAGCGCCCAGAGGGATTGCTTCATCAATTTCAAAAACTCCGACAGTGCCGGCCTGAGCGCGGGGAAACAAGAAAAGGCCGAAGAGCGGTGTGGGAGCTTAACAGGCAGATGCGGCGCGCTTCAAGCGAAGTGCGCCGCATGCGGGAAACCTCGAAGAGGATTGCGTCAGGCTTCTTCAGTGAGAACGTTGCGGATGCGGTAGGGAAGGGGCACGTTCGAGAGCTTGGCGCCGTCAGGCGTGAGCGAGACGCCTTTTTCAATCGCCGAGAGCGTTGCGGAATAGAAAATCAGGGCGTCCTTCCCGATGCGCGCGGAAAGGATGACCGAGCCTGCTTCGTCGCCCTCGGAATAAACCGGAGCTCCGGGGAGCACGTCTTCTGCTGCGGCAATGCGGCCGATTGCTGCACGGCGGTTGGTTTCGCCGATATGCTGCACGCGGGAGACCACTTCCTGACCGGGGTAGCAGCCTTTCTTAAAGGAGACGCCGCCCACAAGCTCAAGATTGACGGCCTGCGGAACAAAGCGTTCCCGGGTTTCGGGAAGGATCTGCGGGACGCCTGCGGCAATGACTGCAGCGGTGCGCCAGGCATCCGGAGCGGGCGCAAAGGGGAATTCCGTCCCGGCAGGGAAGAGCGCGAGCGTTCTCGATCCGCCGGCGCAGAAGCCGTCGATGGCCTCGGACGGAGGGAGACCGAGGAGCGTGGCGGCGCCTTCTCTTCTCACTTCGCCGGGCTGAGGGACGGCGAGCCCCATTTGAGCGGCAGCTTTTTCTCCCGCCTCGCCGACGAAAACGAGCGTTTGAGGTGCGGGATCAAGCGGCGTGAAGACGACTTTCGCGCGAAGCACGTACATGCGGATTCTCTTCAGAAAGCTCTCCGCCATGGAAGCGGGAAGCGCGAGCATGACGTCGTCGCCATCCATCCAGACGCGCATGAGGGCAAGGAGCCGTCCCTTCGGGGAGCAGTAGCCGGCGAGCGTCGTGCGGTTGCCGAGGTTCTCGACGGCCTGCGTGAACTGACCATGAAGAAAATGAACGGCATCGGCGCCTGAAACGCGGATGAGGGAAATGCCGCCGGCGTGCATGACGCCGGGAAGCGGAGAGAGGCTTTCGGCCGAAGCGGTGAAGCTCTGCATGATTCCTTCCAGACAAAATAGAAACGGTTCTTCGGGCCGCGCCTGCGGCTCGTGTCCGGAAGAATAGACGCCCCGGCAGCTTCTGTGTTGACGGAGTTGTGAGGGGCTTGAAACAAAAAGACTGCGCAGAGCGCTTCGTCTCTTCGCTAAACTCGGATGCCGCCGGGCTCTCATCCAAAGTGTTTCGAGAACCCGTTTTCCCCATTTTGTATTCCCCACCCCGGGAGTTCCAGAAAAGTGAGCCGCAGACATTCGAAAAAGAACCGCGCGGAAAAGAAGCGCGTCGAGAAGGAGCTCGCGGAACGGGAGGCTTCCCGTGAAGCGACGACAGGCGAAGGGACGGTCGAAAATCCTCCCGCTGCTGCCGCTCACGCAAGTCTGAAGCCAGCAACGATTCCGGAAAATAAGGCATCGCCTGAAGCTGCGCCGAAGGCGTCCTCAGAAGCTTCCCGGGAAGGGAAGCCTTCCGGGGCGCCTTGCGCGACGACGGCGTGCGCAGGGGACGCAGAGCCTGATCGCGAATCACCTTTAAGCGGAAAAGAGGAGCAGACCGAAAAGGACCAAAAGGAAGGGAAACCCGAAGAACCCGAAGCGCTCGGAACGCAGGAAGCGAAGAAAGCAGATGCCGGTGCTTCAGCGGATGCCGCGAGCGAAAGGAATGCCGGGGAATGCGCAAAGTCTGAGACGGATGAAGCGCACCCGGATAAGGAAGCAACGCCCGGCGAGGAAAAGCGCGCCTCTCATGAGGCCGTTCGCAGCGGGAAGCCTGCTCGCCTCTTGCGGCGGCTTTGCGCGCTCATTGCTTTCGTCATCCTCCTCCTCGCGCTCGGGGCCTTTGCCTGGATGAAGGTTGAGGAGATGCTCTATCGCGAGCCCGCGGCGATGACGGCCGAGCGCATTGAAATCACGGTGCCTCAGGGGGCTACCGCGACCGAAGCGCTCAACCTCGCGAGAAATGCCGGCATCACGCTCGAACCCTGGAAGGTGCGCGTGCTGAGGCGTTTTGAGCCGTCGCTTCTCTCGCGCATTCATGTCGGGCGCTTTCGCTTTGAAAGAGGCATGACGCCCGAAACGATTCTGAAAACGCTCTCCGGACCCGCGCTCATTGATCAGCAGCTGCGGATTCCCGAGGGGGCGCCGGTATGGGAAGTTCTCGACCTCATCAGTTCGGCGCCGGGGCTCGAACCCGATTCCGCCCGCATGACCGAAGCGGAGCTCCTCAAGGCGGTGGGGCTCGAGGGGAGAACGTCGCTCGAAGGGTTTCTCGCGCCTGAAACTTATCGATATGGTTCCGGGTCGAGCGACCTCACCATCCTCCGGATGGCGGTTGACCGGCAGAAGCGGCTTCTTGACGAGGCATGGAATTCCCGCAATGCGCTCTGCCAGGCGAAGAACCCGTATGAACTCCTGATTCTCGCTTCCATTATTGAGAAGGAAACCGGCGTGAGGAGCGACCGTCATCTGGTGAGTTCAGTCTTCAACAACCGACTCAAAATCGGCATGCCGCTTCAGACCGATCCGACGGTGATCTACGGGTTGGGCCCCGACTGGAGCGGAAGACTCAGGAGGCGGGATCTCGAGACGCCGACGCCCTGGAATACCTATCGTTTTGCGGGGCTTCCGCCCACGCCGATTTCAATGCCCTCGGCCGCATCGATCGAAGCGGCAGCGCATCCCGCTCAAACGAAGTATCTCTACTTTGTGGCGCGCGGCGACGGGACGAGCGAATTTTCGGCCAATCTCCGGGATCACAATCGGGCCGTGAACCACTTCATCATCAAAAAACGCACGACGCCGCTCCCGCAGAAGTGACTTCGTTCATTCTCTGCGCGCGGTGCATGGGCGATAATTCGTGCTCATTATTTTTCTTCTCTTACGGAAATCGGGCTAAGGAGTACGGGAATGCACGGTCGCTTCATCACCATCGAAGGAATTGACGGTGCGGGTAAATCCACCCAGACCGCAAATCTCCTTAAGTTTCTTAAGGATAAGGGTATTGACGTGGTTCATACCCGCGAGCCCGGCGGCACGCCCCCGGGGGAAAAAATCCGCGAGATGCTGCTCTCGGACGAGATGGGCGCAACCGCAGAGACGCTTCTCTTTTTTGCCGCGCGCGCCGAACACGTCGAAAAAGTGATTCAGCCAGCGCTCGATGCCGGGCGATGGGTGGTATCGGACCGCTTTACCGATGCGACCTATGCCTATCAGGCGGGGGGAAAAGGTTTTTCAGGCGAGAAGATTGAAGCGCTCGAGCATTGGACGCTCGGCAATTTTGAGCCCGATCTCACGATTCTCTTTGATATTGCACCGGAAAAGGCCGCAGAGCGGCTTCGCGCCCGCGCAGGAAACGAAGACAGATTCGAACGCATGGGCGTCGACTTTTTTACCCGCGTGCGCAATGCTTATCTGCTGCGAGCCAGGAATTCGCCTTCGCGCTTTCTGATCGTGGATGCAGAACAATCGCCCGATGAGGTCGCTCGACGCATCGCTCAAGGAGTGGCCCAATGGCTTTAGTTCCATACTCATGGCTCGAGAAGCCCGCAGAAGCCTTGAATGCCATGCGGGACCGGATGCCCAATGCAATCCTCCTCTACGGAGCGCCCGGCACGGGACTCTACGAACTCGGCCTCGCTTTTTCGAAGTCGCTTTTCTGCGAACAGCCCGGGCCGGACGGCACGCCCTGCGGGAAGTGCCGCGGCTGTCAGCTGACGCACGCGGGAACGCATCCGGACTTTCGTCAGGTGCTCTCGGAATTCATGTGCGCTGAGTGGGATGTGCCTTATACGGCTGCCGAGAACGAACGCCCGGAAGCAAGGAAGAAGCTCTCGCGCGAAATCCGCATCCATCAGATTCGCGTGCTCTCAGACTTTTTGTCGCTCAATGCCAATCAGGGCGGGCGCCGCATCATCCTCGTTTATCCGGCGGACAAGGTGCGCGCCGAAGCTGCCGCGTCGCTGCTGAAATCGATGGAAGAGCCTCCGGAAGGCCTCACCTGGATCCTGGTAGCCGAAAAGCTCGACGACGTTCTCCCAACGATCCGTTCGCGCTCGCGTCTCGTTCGCGCGCCGTCGCCCTCGCGAGAGGAAGCGCTTGAGTTCCTGAGATCAAGGAAGGTGAAGAATGCCGAAGCGGCGCTGGCCTTTGCCGGAGGGGCACCCATGCCGGCGCTTCGTGCCAATGATGATGAGAGGCTCTCATCCAAAACGGAAGCCGCGGCGCTCGACCTGCTGCGAGCAGGGCCGGAGCTCTCGGCTGATCTTGTGGTGAGAACGCTCGCTGCGGACCTGACGATCCCGGCTTTTTCGCTTCTCCTTTTGCGCTGGGCGCACGATCTCATGCGGGTTTCGTCGGGGCTTGAGCCGCATTTTCTCCCCGGCGAAAGCGAGGCGCTGAAAAAGCTCGCGAAGCTGACGACGCCGGCCCGGGCTGCAAAGTTTTCGGATTTTGCAGAGACGGTGCGCCGCTCGGCTGATCATCCCTTAAACAGCCGCCAGGTCTGGGAACAGACATTCTTCCGCTACCGGGAGGTCTTCGCGCAGAAGTGATGCCGGCGCTTAAAGCGCCTTCATGCGGCTCATCGCCTCGCTCATTTCTTCTTCTTCCGGAGAGAGATATCGCCCGGTAGTGGCGACCGAGGCGTGCCCCATGGCGGCCTGCACGACGTTGACGCTCATGCGGGTGAGCGCCTGAACGGCAAAGGTATGCCTCAGCCAGTGGGTGGAGGAAGCTCTCAGTTTTGCGGCATCCATCGGGGCCGAGGCTGAAACCTCGTCCGCAACGCGCGCGAAGAAGCCTTCGAGCACGCGGTAGAGGCCGCTTCGGCTCATGGCGCCCCCGGGATTCCTTCCTCGACCGAGATTGATGAGCAGCACGGTCTGAGGATCGCTCTGGGCGAGCCCCGGAATGCCGCGGGCTCGAAGCGATGACTCGATGATGCCGATCTGCTCGGAGGTGAGCGGAAGGCGCCTTACCTTGCTCCCCTTTCCGACAATCTCAATTGCATTTCTGACCGTGAGTCCGATGCGGCGTCTGACGATCCAGCCCGTGCGGGCATCGAGCATTTCGGACGCGCGCATGCCGAGGCTTTTGCCCATCATGAGAATGAGCCGCATGCGTTCGCGGGGGAGCCCTTCGGGAAGCATGTCGAGATGGGAGACGATTTCCTTCCACTGCGCATCCGTGAGCGACCGATCGGCAAATGCCTGCGGGGCTCCCTCTCCCTTGAGGAGCGGCACCTTGGGACTCACCTGGTCGAAGGGATTGAAAATAAGATAGCCCGTGCGCTTTAAAAAATTAAAGAGCTGCCGCACGACGACAATGGCATTTTTCCGGCTCGAGGAGGAGAGGGGCCCGTTGAAGGGCTTCCATGCTGCGGTTGCGCGTTCGGCATTCTTGGGACCGATCCAGCGCGACTGCGGCAGGCGCCATTTGCGAAGGAATGCGTTTTCCTCGAGCCTGCCGAGATCCTCAAGCCAGCGCAGATACTGCGCAGCGTCGTCCGCCCGGATGTCGGAGAGGGCTCTTTCCTTTTCGGCAAGGCACCAGAGAAGAAAGCGTTCAGCTTCCTTGCGGTAGCTCGCATGCGTGTTGGGGTTGCCGGCCCGGGCATTGAGCCACGTGCGGATGGCATCGAGGTCATTATTTGCCGAGAGCGAGCAGCCGATGGCAGGCGCCCGGTTGATGCCTTCGGCGCCTGACAGAGGTTCCGGGAGGTTGATTTCCTCGAGCGGTCTGATCAGAGGATCGAATGCTGTGTCGGCAAGCCGGGTTGAGGCATTCTCTTTTTTCTGAGCTCCTGCCGGAAAAAAGCGCGGCGTGATTTCGCCGATATCCTGCCCGTAGTCCCGGAGCCATTCCATCAGCGCAATCGCGCGGCGGCTTCCCAGGCCGGGAAATGATCGGTGCCAGGTGCTTCCGAGCGAAGCCGCGCAGTCGTAAAGGTCCTCGAGCGTCTCAAGTCCTGCCTTCGTGAGCGGAAGCGCCCAGTCCTCGGGGAGAAGTTCTGAGAGAAGTTCTTCCGGATCAAGCCGGCGCGAAGGAAGCGGTGTAAGCGTAGGGGAAGGAGGCATGCGAAGCGGACTTCGAAGAGGACTTTTATGAAACTTTGCCTAATATATAGAGGAGCGGAGCTTTCGAGGTCTTCATGACCGGAATCTTCGCCGATGAACGGTATTTTCCATCTCCCCGGACAGTTTTTCATGAACACACCGAACCGGCATGTCATATTCCCGCGGCGGCTTCTCGCCGGCCTTGCTGCCTCGGCTGCAATTGCCTTTTCGCTTCCAGCCTCGGGGGCGGCGAGCTCCTTCATCGGCATGGGGGCCTCGACCGGGACGCCTTCCGGGGACGTGAAGGCGGCGATTACGCCGGTACTTCGAACGATGGAGGCGCCCGAAAGCATTCGCGACGCGCAGATCAATCCGCTCGATCTTTTTTCCGTTCCCGTGACGGTGGATTTCCCGCGCAGGATGCGCATCGGCATCCAGGCCTCTCTCGGACTCACCGCGCAGACGAGGTGGCTCAAGTTCACGCTGGAAGAAATTCAATATGTACTTGGGTCGGACAACGTGGAGATTCTATGGCTCGACGATCATTCGCTTGAGTTGGGGACACAGAGCGAGCAGCTCGATTTTATTCTGAGCGATGCCGATCAGTTTGCCCTCACGCAGTCTGCGGGACTCTATGAGCCGCTTGCGAATTTTCTGCCCAATGCCGCCTCCCGCGCAGAAGATGCTCAGGCCGGGGTCTTCTTTACAAGAAGAGGGCGGGACGTGCGCAATGTGAACGCCATCGGCGGAGCCGATGTTTCAATTGCCGCATTGAGTTCCGAAACGCTCGCCGGCTGGAGGGCGCCGCTTGCACTCATGCAGCTTCAGGGGCTTTCAGCTTCTGCGCTTCAAGCCAAAACAACCTTCTACGGTTTTTCTGCGGAAGCCGTCGTGCGCGGTGTGCTTTCAGGCGCGCAGACGGTCGGCATTCTGCCGGCATGCATGCTCGAGCAGCTTGCGAATGAGGGAAAAATATCCATTGAACAGGATCTCGCGATTCTGAATCCCCGGACGGACGACTCATTGCGGTGCCTTCATACGACGCCTGCCTATCCATCGTGGACCTTCGGTGCGCTCGCGAAAATGGATCCGACATGGAAGAAGGCGATGAGCACGATTCTCTACTCGACGAGCAGCCTTTCCTATGGCGGCGAGTGGGCGCTTCCGGCAGTCAACCGCGCGGTCTACGACATGTTTTACGAGCTCAAGATGGGGCCCTACGAACACCTCGCTACCTGGAGCTTCAATCGCTTCATGCGCGAGAATTCGGAAGTTCTGGCATTAACGCTGCTTGTGGCCTTCCTCATCGTTTCTTATGCCGTGAGTCTTTCGGTGCTTGTTCGAGTGAAGACGAGAGAGCTGAGGCGTGCGCTCTCCGAGCGCGATCTGATCGAGGCAGAAGCATCGCAGTCGCGGCAGCGCATTGCCAACCTTGAGCGGACGGGCATAGTCGGACAGATGTCGACCATCATCGCGCATGAGCTCAAGCAGCCTCTGGCCGCCATCGTCAATTTTGCGGGGAGCCTCAACCGGCGCACAAAGCAGGGAAAGTTCGACGAGAAGGCTTTCACATTCGCACTGGGCGAAATCCTCGCTCAGGCCGAACGCGCCAACGAAATCGTCAATCGCGTGCGCGCCTATGCAAAACATGACTATCCGCCGCGCAAGCTGACGGACCTTTATGAAGTTGTAGGCAATGCCATCACCACCTTCAGACGCTCGCGCCAGACGACAGCGGAAGTCATCGTTCGCGTGAATCCGCATTCGATGGCTGAGGTGGATGCCTGGGAAATTGAGCTTGCCGTGCTTAATCTCATGAAAAACGCCGCTGATGCGATTTCAGGCGTCGAGGATCCCAAAATTGAGGTCATGCTGATGCCGCAGGACGAAAAGACCTGGGCGCTTTCCGTGGCCGACAACGGACCTTACATCGACGATGAGCAGCTCGCGGCGCTTTTCAAGCCTCTGCAGACGACCAAGGGGAGTGCCGGAATGGGGCTTGGACTTTCGATTGTTTCGAGCATCGCCGAGCGTCATGCGGGGCACGTGACCGTCGAACGCAATGGGCTTGCGGGCCTTCGCTTCACGATTACCTTCCCGCGCAAGCCCGAAGAAGGGGAGAACCTTGCCGACGCCATGCTGCCGCCCAAGATGCAGATCTTTCATAGCGACGGAACAAGAACCGTGCCGTCAAGCGTGCCGGAGGAAGAAACGCCTTCCGGTATGGATGGACGCGCACCGCACCCGTCGCCGACATTGCGCACCAATGGTCAGGTCCACGGCATATGAAGCCTGAACCCATCCTTTAAGCTTTTTAATCCCGGGACTGCATCGGAGCAGGCACCCGGGATTTTTTTGTTTGCGTATTGCATGCAAAGCGGGAAAACCGAACAGGTAGAGAATTTTGTTTCGTTTTCTTTAACTATCGATTTATTTAAATCGATAGAAAATGCATGAAAATGCATCTAGGACTTTCCCTATATTCCCATAAAATTCAATTTTTTAAATGAGAATGATTCTCAAATTCACATTAAGGTTGCGCACTTTCTTTGTGCTTGCGAAATGAGTCATCTCCTGATGAAATTTCTAAAAATGGAATGAATAATTCCGATTATTGTTGACTTCAGGATGTTTAAGGATGGATTAAGAATAAAAGTACCCCTTACGGGATATATCCGTTCAGGAAGAATAGGGGGAACCGTTCGGTAAAATGGACAATTCACTAATGCAATGATTTATATGGATAATAGTTGATGTTACCCTGAAAAGAGATAACATGTATACCCATTAATGGGTGTAAATGGCTATTGCAAAATCAGGGGGCCGAAAAGTTTTGAAAACTGTCTTAAGTAGAAATTAAGGAGTAGATTGACGGTGCGCCCCCCGTGAGGGCCGCGCATTTGACCTCAAAGAAGCCGAATCGAAAGATCAGGCAATCCAATAAACCCCTAAAGAGACCCTCTAGGAGCTAAAAATGACCAAGCAACACAAGCTTCTGTCTCTCGCTGCGTGCATGAGCGCCGCGTTCGTGGCTTCCACCGCCATGGCCGCTGACGCGCCCGCTGCCCAGACTTCGGTTGACCTCCCGCGCACCCTCGACGGCTATGTCGCTCAAGACAAGGCTTTCTGGGACTACCTCAAGGCCAATCACCCCTACTTCAAGTACCTCAAGGAAGGCCGCGTCGTTGGTAAGTTCACGATGTCCGACCGCCAGGAAGAGTGGGTTGACTTCGGCGGCGGCGACAAGTACGCCAAGAACACCGGCCGCAAGGTCGCTGTGACGTACCGCCTCCCGTACGAATCCTTCCTCGATCTGCCGAACAATTTCGTCGGCCCGAAGAAGTGCGGCGAATGCCACCCGTCTCAGTACGAAAAGTGGGAACGTTCCCGCCACAACAAGATCGTCCGCTTCCCGGAAGAACTGACCGAGCCGATGGTTCAGGGCGACCTCAAGCGTCCGCTCTACAAGTCGCAGGCCGGCGTTCTGCCTGAAGGCATCAACGCTGACGACATCTTCGTCGTTATGGGCACGCCGCGTACGAAGTACGGCTTCGTCGATAAGTGGCTCGTCCGTGGTACCTACCACATCGAAGACGGCGGTGAACTCTCCAAGGCGACCGGTAAGATCGTTGCCGGCGGCAACCAGTTCTCCCGTAACTGGGCTGAACACATCACCCCTGAAGTTGCGAAGAAGATTCACGAGTGGGATCCGACCTTCCCGACCAAGCTTGAGGACTTCGGTGCTCAGAGCTCCAAGGTCTGGGGCATGAACTCCTACGGTGCTTCGAACCGCAAGCAGGCTATGTTCCAGCCGGGTTCGTCCTACTGCGAAATCTGCCATACCTGGAAGTTCGACTTCAAGAGCCAGGATGAACTCTTTGCCGCCCTCGGCGATGCCAAGAAGCTCCGCTCGCACGTCGTGACGAAGGGCGTGGGCTGCGAAGAATGCCACGGCGCTGGTGCTCACCTTTACGGTGCCCGCGGTGCCGGCATGCCGTCGAACTGCGAACGCTGCCACCAGCGCTTCGTCTACAACGAGAACGACGCCAAGGCCAACTTCAAGACCCCGTTCAATGTGTACTTCAAGTCCTTCTGCCCGGCCTGCGGTACGGAAGGCTCGCAGTCGCATTACTCGAAGCACTACCAGAAGGGCATGCGCTGCACGACCTGCCACGACCCGCATGAAGTCACCGCTAATGACTGGGCCTCGCAGTACACCGTGCCGAACATGAAGAAGGAATGCCAGGACTGCCATACCACGGCTGCCTACTTCTTCTCGCAGGGCGGTACGCACAGCCGCAACAGCTGCGCTTCCTGCCATATGCCGAAGATGGGTTCCTGCGAAAACTTCGCTTCGATCCAGCGTCCTGACCTCGCCGGCTTCGACAACGTTCGTGCGTCCCACATCTGGCGCATCCTTGTTGATCCGGAAAAGAAGACCATCAATCCGCCGGAAGGCACCACCGATCGTAAGCTCGTCAGCCCGAAGGGCTGGCACGTTACGAAGGATGACGGCCGTCCCTACATCGATCTGATGTGGTCCTGCGGTCGTACGGCCTACCAGGATAAGCACGTTGTCGATGCAATGGGCTGCCACAGCCCGATCCAGTCGAAGTTCCCTGAATCCATGCGCTTCAAGGATCAGAAGACCATCTACAACAAGGTTCTCGCCTGGCAGACCCCGGTCAAGGAAGGCTACGCCAAGGTTATCGCTGACCTGAGCAACATCCAGGATATGCTCAAGGTTGCGAAGCTCTCGACGGCCGACCGCGCCCAGGTCCAGCTCTACGCTGAGGAAGCTCGCCTCAACGCTGCCAAGCTGAAGGACGACGGTTCGTGGGGTGTCCACGCTCCGAAGTTCTCGAAGCAGCTCGTTGACGAAGCCCAGACCTACACGGCTCAGGCTCTCGCGATCCTCAACGCTCAGCAGAAGACCGCCAAGAAGTAATTCTTAAGGTCAGCGCTCTGAGTTAAGAGTAAGAAGCCCCGGAAGCTCGACAAGAGTTTCCGGGGCTTCGATTTTTGGGTCCCAAACTCCCGTGGGCTAGCACCAAAAGTAGTGCTTCCCCGCGGGAGGGGTGAC
>OBXA01001231.1_pt1 | contig 15715 bp, 10 predicted proteins | sample 1538121 | NCBI WGS metagenome assembly OBXA01 (sample SAMEA2580133, study PRJEB22360) | human gut metagenome | biome: human gut; feature: human-associated habitat; material: faeces | place: Denmark | collected 2008/2010 | reverse complement strand
TTTTCAAGCTTTATTCCGGTTCGGGTATCCATAGCCTTCCTGAATTAAATCCCAATTTAATTTAGCATCTCCCGCAATTTCTCATTCACCATTCCGGGATTTGCCTTTCCTTTCATGGCTTTCATAGTCTGTCCGACCAATGCGCCGAGTGCTTTTTCTTTGCCGCCTTTGTAATCGGCGATTGCTTTTGGATTCTTTGCAATGACTTCTTTTAACACTTCTTCCAGTGCACCTTCATCATTGACTGTCTTTAATCCATGCTCTTCTACGTAACTTTCCGGATCTACATTCTTTTCAAATACCTGTTCGAATACTTCTTTTGCAACGGAACTGTTAATGGTTCCGTCCTCTGTAAGCCCGATCAGTTTTGCAAGATTAGCCGGTGAGAAGCTGATATCTTCCGGTTCCATGCTGTGTTCTTTTAACAGACGCATGGTTTCTACCATCAGCCAGTTGGATACTTTCTTCGGTTTCCCACAGATTGCCGTCGTCTCTTCAAAGATATCCGCCATGTGTTTGGATTCTGTGAGTATTTCTGCATCATACTGCGGGATATCGAATTCTTTTTTATAACGTTCCAGTTTTTCATCGCGGAATTCCGGCTGTTTTTCTTTGATCTTTTCGATCCACTCATCATCGATCACGATTGGTACAAGATCCGGTTCCGGGAAATAACGATAATCCTGAGCATCTTCTTTGGAACGCATGGCATGAGATGATTCTTTATTGTCATCCCATCGTCTCGTCTCCTGGATAACGGATTTTCCCTCTTCAATGAGTTCGATCTGACGTTCTCTCTCTCCTTCAATGGCTCTTGCGATTGCCTTGAATGAGTTCAGGTTCTTCATCTCTGTTCTGGTTCCGAACTCCTGGGTTCCCACTTCTCTTACGGATAAGTTGACATCCGCTCTCATCGAACCTTCCTGGAGCTTACAATCAGATGCTCCCAGATACTGGATAATCGTTCTTAATTTCTCCAGATATGCAATGACTTCTTCCGATGAACGCATATCCGGCTCGGATACGATCTCTACAAGCGGCACACCGCTTCGGTTAAAGTCTACCAGAGATGTGTCATCCCATTCATCATGTACCAGCTTTCCGGCATCTTCCTCCATATGCATTTCATGGATACGGACTTTTTTCTTTGTATCTCCTACTGCAATCTCCACATAGCCGTTTCTGGCGATTGGCTGATAAAGCTGTGAAATCTGGTAGTTCTGCGGGTTATCCGGATAAAAATAGTTCTTACGGTCGAATTTGCACACTCTTGTAATATCGCAATGTGTTGCAAGGCCGATTCCCATTGCATATTCTACAACTTGTTTATTTAATACCGGAAGTGATCCAGGCATACCGGTACAAACCGGGCATGTATGTGTATTCGGTGCTCCTCCGAATGCAGTGCTGCATCCGCAGAAGATCTTCGTCTTTGTTGCAAGCTCTACATGGACCTCAAGTCCAATGACTGTCTCATATTGTTTTGCCATGACTATCTGTCCTCCTTTGCAAGTTCTGGTGCTTCATATACTTTCGTCTGTTCAAATGTATATGCGGTCTGAATGATTTTATTTTCTTCGAAACAATTTCCAATCAGCTGCATACCTACCGGAAGTCCTTTGGAATCCTTTCCTACCGGGATTGTGATTCCCGGAAGTCCTGCCAGGTTGACGGAAATCGTGTAAATATCTCCCAGATACATCTTGATCGGGTCACTTAAGCTCTTTCCAAGTTCCGGTGCCGTTGTCGGAGCCGCCGGAGCCACGATCACATCATATTTTTCAAACGCTTTATCAAATGCTTTCTTAATTAACGCTTTTGTTTTCAATGCTTTCAGATAATACGCATCATAATATCCGGAACTCAAAACAAATGAACCAAGCATAATTCTTCTCTTTACCTCCGGTCCGAAACCTTCGGAACGGGATTTTTTGTACATATTGTGAAGTCCTTCGTATTCCTCGGTACGATAACCGTATTTTACGCCATCGAATCTGGCAAGGTTGGAGCTTGCCTCAGCTGATGCAATGACATAATATGCAGGAATCGCATATTTTACAAGGCTTAAGTCGAATTCTTCTACAACTGCGCCTTTTTCTTCCAGAACTTTTACTGCCCGAAGAATATTTTCTTTTACCTCAGCATCCAGACCATCTCCAAAATAATCTTTTGGAATACCGATTCTCATGCCCTTCACATCATCTACCAGTGCAGATGTAAAATCATAACTGTCACGTCTGATTGATGTGCTGTCTTTCGGATCATAAGATGCAATGGTCTCCAGAACCGTTGCGCAGTCTGTCACATCTTTCGCAACAGGACCGATCTGATCCAGGGAAGAACCATAAGCGATCAGTCCGTAACGGGATACCGTTCCATATGTTGGTTTGATTCCGACTACGCCGCAGAAAGAACTTGGCTGACGGATGGACCCGCCTGTGTCAGATCCAAGTGCATATGGCGCTTCTTCTGCTGCCACCGCTGCACAGCTTCCCCCGGAAGATCCTCCCGGAACATGCTCTAAGTTCCATGGGTTCTTTGTCGGTCCGTAATAAGAAGTCTCGGTTGTACTTCCCATGGCAAATTCATCCATATTCGTCTTTCCCAGAATGACAGCTCCTGCTTCTTCCAGATTCTTTACTGCCTCTGCCGTGAACATCGGCCGGAAGTTTCCCAGGATCTTCGAACTGCAGGTTGTGAGCATTCCTTGCGTACACATGTTATCTTTGATTGCTACCGGCACACCTGCCAGTGGCCCTGTCAGTTTTCCGTCATCAATTAATTTCTGTACTTCTTCTGCACGTTTTAATGCGCCCTCTTTATCCAACATCACAAAACTGTTTACATCTTTTTCTACTTTTTCAATCTGTGCAATGGAGGCTTTCACGGCTTCCACAACAGATATTTCTTTTGCCTTAATCTTCTTTCCAAGTTCTACTGCTGTAAGACTTGTGATATCCATAACCGTTTTCCTCCTATCCGATCGTCTTTGGTACTTTGAAGCTCTGGTCTTTTTCCAGCGGTGCATTCGCCAGTGTCTCCTTACTGCCGTCTCCATTTGTCACAATATCTTCGCGGAATACATTCTTTACTGGAAATACATGTGACATTGGTTCAATTCCGTCTGTGTCCAGTTCATTTAATGTATCTATATAATCTAACATTTTTTCCATATCTGCTTTGGCATCTTCTTTTTCCTGACCGGATAATTCCAGCTTTGCAAGAATACCAACATATTCAATGGTTTCATCTGATATTTTATTTGCCATCTTCCTGCTCCTTCTTTCCTGATGTTATCGATTACCCTATACTTTATATTCAGTAAACTTATCTGTTATAAAAGCCATAATAATCTGTTGATGCAATCTGTTCTGACGGTGTAAGCCTTATTTTCAAATCTTCTGACACTTCCAGTGTTGCATTTTCCGGAATTACCAGATAATGGAATGTCTCTCCGTCTATTCCATCTTCCGACAGCCCCTGGCTCCATGAATTTATTTCTTCCTGTTCGTCCGAATAAATGATTACATCCACATTTCCAGCCCCTGATACACGGCTAAGATCATATATTCCCGGTTCGAGATCTCTTCCGGCCGTCAACGTTTTCTGACCTTTAATATCCACTGATTCTGTGAGCGGATTACTCTGTCCGGCCGTTTCCATTGCCTCTACATCCTGTGCATTATCGGTATGCAGTTTTACTGTTGTCCTACAATTTAATGTAAGATGCGCACCTTTATAAAGACGGATATCCTCAATCTTGTCTTTCTTGCCCTCGGTGTATTCATACAGATAGATGCTGTTCTCAGGATCATCGATCTGCACGGTGTCATAGTCGTCTTTCGGTGTCACTGTATAGATTCCCTCCGGGATCTCCACACCTGCCACATAATTGCCGGAAGAAAGTTCATAGTCTGCACGTTCTCCCTCTTTCGGGATTTCCCGAGTCACATACTGATAATGATCATAGTCTGTTTCATCCGTATCATTTGTCTTTTGATCCCCCGTATCCTGAAATACACCTTGAACTGCATCTCCAATTGCATATTCTATATCGTACTTATGTTCCTCATAGAGATTACCCAAAACTGCAATCACGATAATTGCCAGAATCACTATTTTCAATGGTCTTCTCCGGTTTGTAATATCCGGAGTCTGCACATGCTTTCTCCGTTTTTTCCCGGTCATATCAGACTCATTCATACGATAGCCTTGTTTTCCGTAATCTCTTTTTTTATGATTTGTCTCTTTGTGATTTATTTCCCTGTGATCTGCTTTCCTGTCCGGTCTGTATTTTTCCTTCTCCTCATGTACATGTGTAAGCGGCATTCCGTCACAGTCACTCCGGTTGATCCGGTAATTCTTATCCGACTTGCGGTTATCAAGCCCACATTCCGTACAGATTCCACTACTATTTAACTTTCCTCCGCATAAACTACATCTTTTTCCAAACATATGATTTCCCTCTCATGACATGTTATCACCAGTATCATATCTATTATACCTTACTTCCCACTATGGTTCCAGTCTGCTTAAATCTCTTGGGAATAATGTAGTCTCTCTTACGTTATCTTCTCCTAATAACTGCATCGTCAGACGTTCCAGTCCGATTCCAAGTCCTCCGTGTGGCGGCATTCCATGCTTAAATGTTGCAAGATACTGTTCCATTCCTTCTTCTGTCATTCCTCTTGCAGTAATCTTATCTGTCAGCATCTTGTAATCATGAATACGCTGTCCGCCTGTCGTGATTTCCAATCCTCTGAACAGAAGGTCAAAGCTTAGTGTATATCTTGGATCTTTCGGATCATCCATTGCATAGAACGGACGTTTCTTAGAAGGATAATGTGTGACAAATACAAAATCACTTCCCCACTCTTCTTTCGCATAACGTCCGATCAGCACTTCTTCCTCCGGCTCAAGGTCGAATGGATTTCTCATCTTGTGATTGTATTTCTCTGCAACGATTTCTTTGATATCTGCAAATTTCACTGCCGGAATCTGACTCACATCAGGAAGTTCAACACCCAATACTTTTAACTCTCTTGCATAATCTTTTTTCAGCAATTCCATCGCATACTGGAGGAATCCTGTCTCCATTGCCATGATGTCTTCAAATCCATCAATATATCCCATTTCAAAATCAAGACTGGTATATTCGTTCAGATGACGCTTTGTGTTATGTTTCTCTGCTCTGAATACCGGCGCTGTCTCGAATACTCTGTCAAATACGCCGACCATCATCTGCTTATAGAACTGTGGACTCTGCGCCAGCACTGCCGGTCTGTGGAAATATTCCAGTTTGAAAATGTTGGCTCCCCCCTCGGCTCCTTTCGCTCCGATCTTCGGTGTATGGATCTCTGTAAATTCCTGACTGTAGAGGAAATCTCTGAATGCTCTTGTAAGTCCTTCCTGAATTCTGAATTTGGCACGCTCCCGGATATTTCTAAGGGAAATGGAACGATAGTTCAGTTTTGCTTCCAGAGATGTGTTCAGTTTCCATTTGGAAATTGCAAGCGGCATCATCTCGTCTTCCGGCTCACTTAAGATTTTTACACTCTCCATACGGATCTCAATTCCGTTCGGTGCTTTTTCATTCTCTTCCAAGATGCCTTCAACTTCGACTGTTGCTGCTTCTTTCATGTCTTTCAATTCAAAATCAGCACTGCCTTCTTCATAGACACACTGAAGCAGACCTTCTCTTTTTCTTAAGATCACAAATGCAACAGTTCCCATATCACGGATCGTATGCACTGCTCCGTTGACTTTTACCTTTGTGCCTGCTTCTGTCTGTTCCAGTAATTCACTGATTTCTTTTGTCTCTTTTGGCTTTACACCTGTTAAATACTCCATGTTCTTTTCCTCCTTTTCTTCCCGGGACGAATAACGGTTATAAACATAAAAATCCGCCCTGGAATACATACTTGTATCCCGGGACGGATATCATCATCGTTATCCGCGGTACCACCCGCATTGAATCTCAAAGCTGTATAGTGCTTTCTAAGATTCCTCTTTTCGTGCGTAACGTGCAGTCTACGTACCAACCTACTTTTCATTCAACTTTACCATATTTACTTGTTCAGCTGGTCTGCTCCAGAGTGTTCCCTATTGTCCTCATTCCCCAAGCAGTGCTCTCAGTCGGTGACACCACATTCCTGTCAGGTTCCAGAGTCCAGAGTCTCTTTCATCGCTTTACTATACTAAAATTTGTTTTAAATGTTAGCACATGTTTTTTCAGATTGCAAGAGGGTATTCTGAATTTTATGTAAAATGTCTTCCTGGCTTTTCATTTATGACTTGTTATGGTATCATTTACTAAAACAATTCTAAAATCCGGAACTCCTCTGCCTCTTTCCCTATCTGACACAACAGGCACCGCATTCCCGCATCCGTGATCTTACCATCCAGTGTCATAGTTACTTTCTGAATTCCATTTTCTGTCATCAGATTCATAGCATCAATCTGGATTCCATTTAACTTTGTCATGTTCACGAACAGGTTCAGATCACTTGTCTCTTTTGGGCAGGTAAATCCAATCTTTACCTGTGTATGTTCGGTCTCAGCTGTCAGTCCTGCTGCCGCCAGAGCTGCCATCATAACTTTTTCCTGCATCTCTGGTAATAATTCATATTCATATTTTCTGCAAAGGCTCATTAAGTGTCTCAGGAATGTTTTATATTCTTCCTGAATCTCCGGATCCACATCCGCGGCTCTTTTCCCGATAATTTCAAGTTCTCTTTCGAGAACAAATACATCTCCTCCGGTCTGAGCTTTTACTTCTGCTACATGTTTTCCACATTTCATTCTTCTTAAAAACAATGGCTTCATATTTGTATCTATTTCATCAATTTCATTTCTTACTTCTTCTAATGTCATCTTAGTTTCCTCGTAAAATTTATACTATATTATATTTTTCAAATAGCTGCTGACAATATGATTTCCTTTTCTCTGCTTTCATAAACTCTGCCTCCATTTCAGCACTATCCTTTATTATCTGTACATTAGCATGAATCTACAATTCCTCTCTGCCTGTATAAAATCTCTCTGGGTTACAAGCATTGAAAATTCATAGAATGCGAAATGCATAAGTTCTTGATAGGGCGTATATGCCAATGAAAATATAGAATTATAATGCTTAACCCGATTGTATCACACAGTATATAAATTGTCGAGTAAAAAATATATTTGCTTGCAGATTCCTCCATACAAGTTATAATAAATACGAGAGAATTTATCTTTGGGGGTTATTATGATTAAAGCTTTGTTCAAACACATTTACAAATACTATAAAGATACTTTTATCCTGGCTATTGCCGGAGTAGTCATCGGTGTTCTCGTCGGAATCATCGATGCAGCATTCGGGCTGGGGCTTAATGCCTGTACCGCTATCCGGACGAAATACTTCTGGTATCTGATCTGGTTCCTGCCTCTTGGCGGCGTCTTCATCTGGTTCATCTATCACCAGTTTGGCAAATCTGTCGCCAATGGTATGAAGATGGTCTTTCACGTCGGCCTTGGTAAAAACACCAAACTTCCAATCCGTATGGTGCCACTATCCGTCATTGGAACCTGGACAACACACCTGTTTGGAGGAAGTGCCGGACGAGAAGGTGTTGCTGTTCAGATTGGTGCGGCTGTTTCCAACAACGTTGGGCGTCTGGTCGATAAGACTATTGATATCGAAAACAGCCGGAAGATGTTCCTGATCACTGGTATGGCTGCCGGATTTTCCGGACTTTTCTGTACTCCGCTTGCTGCAATCTTTTTTGCACTGGAGGTATTGGTTGCCGGAAAGCTGGAATATCATGCTTTGATCCCAGCAACAGTAGCTTCCATCAGTGCAGCATTTACATCACGGGCGCTCGGACTTCGGAAATTTCATATTAATATACTGGAAACCCTGAACTATCATCCTTCTACGTACAACGCCGTTTTTCTTTTAAAACTGGCAGCTATGGGACTGTGCTTCGGTATCGTTGGTTCTTTATTTGCACTGATTCTCCGATATCTGCGTTTGAAATTCGCCTTCCGTTTTTCTTCGCCTGTAAAAAAGGTTCTGATCATGGGGGCTGTTATCGCAGTTCTTATGATGGTCTTTCATCAGGGAAGATACTCCGGAACCGGCTCTAACCTGGTTGCTCTGTGCTTTGACGGTATTACAGATGATATATACGCTTATGACTGGATTCTTAAGATGGCTCTTACGATTCTGACACTTTCCTCCGGATTCATCGGCGGCGAAGTTGCACCACTGTTTTCCATCGGTTCCTGCTTAGGATACGTACTTGGACCGGTATTCGGATTTGATCCGATGTTCGGTGCAGCTCTTGGATTCGCTTCCGTCTTCTGCAGTGGATCAAATACTTTGCTTGCAGCTATCCTGGTCGGCGTGGAAAGTTTCGGATATAATATGCTCCCATTCTTTTCGGTTGTATGTTTTGTATCGTTTATCTTTAACTTTAATAATTCGATCTTTACAGCACAGAGAGTTGCATTTACGCATCCTGTACGGCGTCAGCGGTTGAAACAGCGGATTGCACCAAAGGAAAATTAACGTATTAGCATATACATAGTAGTTCCTGCAAGTAGCAATGTATCTTACATACTTTGTATCTACAGGACTTACCACTGGCAGCTCTTTACGAATGCATGGCAATAAAAAATAAGTGTACATTCTCCCACCGAAGAATTGTACACTTATTTTTATTCTCTTATTTCAATCTTAAATTCCTATAACACAATTTCCGAGTCTTCCAGAACCTGCCTCAGACTCCTATGCCATGATTGGTTTCAGTGCCTCAGCAAGCTTGTCCTTCTCAGCCTGTGCCTCAGCAAGATCATTACCAAGTGTTGTGTAGTAAATCTTAATCTTAGGCTCTGTTCCTGAAGGGCGTACGATAACTGTCTCATTGTTCTCAAGCTTGTAAACTAATACATTTGCTGCAGGAAGTCCTGTTTCTTCTGTCTTAGTATAATCTGTTACTTCTGTTACCTTGTATCCAGCGATCTCTGCCGGTGCATTCTCACGCAGGTTCTGCATGATTCCAGACATCTTGTCCATTCCGCTCAGTCCTGGGAATTCAAAGCTGTCGATCTTGTTGAGGTAACGTCCATACTCTGCGTAAATCTCTTCCAGTCTCTGTTTCAGAGAGCTTCCGATACTTCTGTAGTAAGCTGCCATCTCACAGATCAGCATAGATGCGATAACAGCATCTTTGTCACGTACATATGGTCCAGCAAGGTATCCGTAGCTTTCCTCAAATCCAAAGATGAATCTGTCTACTTCGCCTGCTGCCTCTAACTGTGCGATCTGGTCTCCGATCCATTTGAATCCTGTCAGTACGTTTCTTAATTCTACTCCGTAATGAGCTGCTACTGCATCAGCAAGTGGTGTAGATACGAGAGATTTTACTGCTACTGCTTTTTCAGGCATTGTACCTTTCTCGATACGTCCTGCACATATGTAATCCAGAAGAAGTACTCCGACTTCGTTACCGCTTACTAATTCATAAGATCCATCCGGGCACTTCATAGCGATACCTACACGGTCTGCATCTGGGTCAGTTGCAAGCATAAGGTCTGCATCTGACTCTTTTGCAAGGTTCAGTCCAAGCTCCAGTGCCTCAAAGATCTCTGGGTTTGGATAGCTGCATGTTGTAAAGTATCCATTTGGATATTCCTGCTCCGGAACGATTGTGATATCTGTGATTCCGATATCTTTTAATACCTGTGTTACAGGAACAAGACCTGATCCATTTAATGGGCTGTATACCAGTTTTAATCCGGCTGTCTTACACAGTCCCGGACGAACCTGCCGGGATTCGATCGCATCATAAAGTGCTCTCTTACAGTCATCTCCTACAAATCTGATCAATCCTTCTTCTACACCTTCTGCAAATGACATATATTTTGCTCCGGTCAGAACGTCTGTCTTCTGAATCTCTTCGTATACGATTGCAGCCGCATCGTCTGTCATCTGACATCCGTCCGGTCCGTATGCTTTATATCCGTTGTATTTTGCCGGGTTATGAGAAGCTGTTACCATAACACCTGCATTACAGTTATAATAACGTGTTGCAAATGAAAGTGCCGGTACAGGCATCAGTGCATCGTAGATTCTCACTTTGATCCCATTTGCTGCAAGTACACCTGCTGCTGTCTTGGCAAATACATCACTCTTTAAACGGCTGTCATAACTGATTGCTACAGTCTGTGTTCCGCCCTGTGTCTTTACCCAGTTAGCCAGTCCCTGTGTTGCCTGACGTACTACATAAATATTCATACGGTTCGTTCCTGCGCCAAGCACACCGCGAAGTCCGGCTGTTCCGAATTTCAGTGCTACTGCAAAACGTTCCTTAATTTCATCATCGTTTCCCTCAATTTTTGACAATTCCGGCTTCAGATCTGCATCTTCAAGATCTGCTGCAAGCCAGCGTTTGTATTCTTCCTGATACATTTTTTATCACTCCTACTTATTTCTTTTCCGGGTTTTTTGTATATTTTCACAACAAACCTATTAATAATATACCATTTTTTATACTTTCAGGCAATAAATGTACTGTAAATTATGTGAAAACTTTTCGTCATTTTTCTCAAAAATCAGAAAAAGACGGAGGCACATTTTCTGTGCTGTTTCCGTCTTTTTTCTGAAATTCCAAATTCTTTCTATTGATATGTTTTATTTATCTACCGACATCATATTTTCTACGATTGAACTTCCGACCTCATATACCATATTGGAATCTTTAAGCTGTACATAACGGTTATCACCATTTACATTTCCAACATAGACAGTACACGTCTTCTTATCCCCTGAAGTACTATCCTTATAAGTTGTCGTTACCGTAATCCGGTTTGCTTCATCCAGACCATATTTTGCAAGATCTTTTACATTATAATCTGTACACTGGGTAAGTGAGATGGTTCCCCATCCGCCTGCCAGTTCGGCCCGCTCTTTCTTTTTCTTATAAGTCGTAGTCTTACCGTTTTGTGTTACCTCTACCTTCTTAAGGTTTCCACTGCTGATCGATGGCAGTGTGTCGTTCTCCGTCAGAGATGACAGGTCGAATACAAGATCCGATACCAGTGTACCTGAGATGGTATACACCGCATCCGAATCCTCGATCATTGCATAATAATTGTCTCCGGCCGCATTACCAATCTGAATCGTTCCTTTGATTCCGCCCTTTGCTGTGTAGGTAACAGTGTAATCCGGACTGTCCAGTCCATAGTCTGATTTTTCATCCGGATTACTTAACTTGCGGACTGCCGTAAGTCCTGTGATTTCTTTTGCCGTACTCTTGATCGTGCTCTGGTTCAGACGTACTCCGTCATCCTCATCGTATACCCATTCGCCATCATCTTTGGTGAAGCTCATCTTGCTTCCGCCGCTTTCATAGGCAAATGACTTCAGACTCTTTACATCTACCAGGCTGACTTTTTCTTTGTCCTCTTTTGCCTTCTTCTGCTTCTCGCTGTGACTGTTCCAGGCTTTTAATCCTCCGTACAGCGCAAGCAAGACCGCAAGCACAATCACCATGATGAGCATTGTCTTTTTCTGTTTCATCAAATTTCCCCTTTTCTGTCCATAAATCTTCTTAATTTACACTTTTCTTCTCTTCCACCAGCGCATGAATCCATAGATCAGGATTACAAGCGGAATTCCGAAGATTGTCAGGATGCTGATGATTCCCGCATGCTGCATCGTATTGTTGCTTACCTCTAGGCTCTTCGCCTTGATTGCTATATTTTTTGTCTTGTCAAAGTTAGCTGTCACCGCATTCATGAACAGATCCAGGTTCTCCAGTGTTGTGTAAGTATCTGTAATCTGTGAATTGATCATGCTTTCTGAAGAAATTACCGTCAGACGGCTGGTTTGGGATGAGCTGCTGTCGGATGAATCATCAGATGTAATCTGCTCAGTCGCAACTGCTCCTAATGTATAGGTTCCCTCTTCCTGCTTATCCTCTGTCACTGCATAGGAATTATCTGATGTCTGCATAAACGCCGTTGTTGTGATCGTATCTCTTGCCGGATTTGCTGTAGTCAGACCATGTGCATTGATCATCAGAACCATCTCGGATTCCAGATTATTGGCCAGATCGTCTGTTGCTGTGATCTCCGGGAAAATATAATAATAGTTGCCCTGGTAGCTTCTCTGCATATCTGCGATGTAACCGTCCGCTTCCTGCATACCATATTCTTTCAGCACTTCATCCAGATTCGGTGTCTCATCCTCAGGATCTCCAAGAATGATAAATACCTTTCCGCCCTTTTTCAGGTAATTCAGAAGTAATGTTTTCTCATCATCGGAAATGTCTTTTGATGGAGCATCCATGAATAACAGATCACAATCATCAGGAATTTCACCTGTCATCATCAGATTCACTTCATCTGTCGTCAGATTATTCTTACTGAACAGTTTTGTCACAGAATCTGAAAATGCTGCTTCTCCGTGTCCTGTTGTATAATACATCTTCTCTGTCTGTTCACTTGTAATCGAATTGATCGCACTTGTAAACTGACCTTCTCCGTCGAATTCAGATGCAGAACTGCTTCCTGTCGTATAGTAGGAACAAGAATCCGAAACTAAAATATCATCAAAAGAAACAGATTTCGTTTTTCCGGTATCTTTGCAGGAGATTACGATCGTATCTTTCTCTACCCCTGCTTTCGTAAGTGCTGCCGGATGCAGGACCGGATCGATCCATGTTACACTGATCTTATCAGACAATGCCGTATATTTCTTGATAAATGATTTGATCCTTGTATCTGTCGAATCTTTTTCTGCATAGATTTTAAATGTTACTTTTTTATCCAGTTTGTTCAATACCTTTTTACTAGTCTTTGATACTCCGTAAATGTTGTTATCACTGATATCTATGCTCTTAACATTCTCCGGAAGCTGACCTGCGATCAGATTGACAACGATCACCATGCAGATCACAAGTGCGATCATTCCCACACTGTAACTTCCGTTTTTCGATGATGCACTCCGGAATGACTTCTTGATTTTTTCTAACATTATGCTCCTCCTAACTCCAACGTCTCTTCTGAATCATCTGCATCGTCAAAAAGAAGAACAAGACGATCAGTGACAGGTACAATATAATCCCGCTCACATCCAGAAGATGGTTATCGGCAATATTGGAAAATACTTCTGTCAGTTCCAGTTTGCCAAGTACTGTGGAAAGCAGACTTTCAAACACTGTTTTCTTTACAAAGTAAGTAATCAGTGTTCCTGCCAGTACGATCAGCTCCAGTACCCCGCTGATCACGACATTTTTCGTCATATTCCAGACTGCAAGTACGACCAGCGTCAACAACACCGCAACTGCCAATGCATTTGCCCATGCTGCCGAAGGGATAAAGTTCAGGATGCCGCTCCAGAGATAAGTCAGAAGCAGGATACCGAATGCGCCGATTGCCGCAATGATCACACTTTCTGTCAATGAAGAGACAAACATTCCAATGGAAATATATACGCATCCGAGTAAGAAGAACACAAGGATTGCCAAATAGTCTACCTTAATGTATGCCGTCCCCTGCGCTTTAATGATCAGTGGAAAGATCAGATAGATCACACACGGTACAGCCGTGATCGTTACCATTGCAAGATATTTTCCAAGCACGATCTCGAACAGGCTGACCGGTGCTGTCAGTAACATCTGATCCGTCTTATTCTTCTTATCTTCTGCAAAGCAACGCATCGTCAGGATCGGAATTGCTACCAGGTATACGAACAGAATCCCTGACAATACATAAGAAAAGTACGGATATCCATAGTTCAGGTTATACGCCAGGAAATAGATTCCCGTATAAGCTACCAGGAAAGCGATAAATACATATCCTATCATAGAATGAAAATAGGATCTTAACTCTCTTTTATAGATGGCTCTCATCTTACTTCTCCTCCTTTATCATTCTATTGCCTGACCCTTGTGTCAGCTCCAGAAATATCTCTTCCAGTGTTGTCTTACTCTGATTCAGGGTAAGCATCGGTACATCTGCATGGGAAAATGCAAGGAATAACTCTTCTCTGATATCTTCCCCGCCTTTTGCTATAATCTGCGCAGTTGTAATGCCGCTCGCACTGGTGCGGTATTTTACTTCTTTGATCTTTCCTGTCCGGCGGATAATATGATCCATCTCATCCCTGGAAGCCTTTGCTTCCACCTCGATCTGACCTTTGCCACTCATCATATTCTCCAGATTCTCGGTCGTATCACTGGCGACCAGCTTCCCTCCGGATATGATCATGATATAATCACAGACTTCCCTTACTTCCGCAAGAATGTGAGAACTTAAGATCACGGTATGTTTCTTCGCAAGCTTCCTGATCAGTTCACGGATTTCGATGATCTGCTTCGGGTCAAGACCTACTGTCGGCTCATCCAGGATAATGATCTCCGGGAATCCCAGAACTGCCTGTGCAAGTCCGACTCTCTGCTTATAACCTTTTGACAGGTTCTGGATCAGCCGGTTTTCTACGTCTCTCAGCTTTGCAAGTCTTATAACTTCTTCTATCTGCGGCTCTCTTTTGTCTTTTTTAATTCCTTTTAATTCTGTAGCGAATTCCAGATATTCCCGCACCGTCATTTCCATATATAACGGCGGAATTTCCGGCAGATAACCGATATTCTTCTTGGCTTCTTCCGGCTCCTTTAAAATGTCGTGTCCATCGATCAGCACCTGTCCCTCTGTAGCTCCCAGATAACCGGTCATAATGTTCATGGTCGTAGATTTCCCTGCACCGTTTGGTCCTAAGAATCCATAGATTTTACCGGATTCTACGGTGAAGTTCAGATGATCTACCGCCAGATGGTTACCATAACGTTTGGTAAGATTCTTTACTTCTATCAAATTTCCTTCCTCCTGTTAAACTCAATCTGTTAACAATATAAGGGGGATGTTTGAAAAGTATGTGGAAAAAATATGTTTATTTGATGAATTAAAGTTTAACTGTTGAACAAAAATATTGTTTTTCCCCGGACGCAAACAGATACACACTATATTCCCAAGTTTCTCCTCTCACTTCGTTCGAAGTCAACTTTTGTGAATATAGTGTGTATCTGTTTACTGATTATACTCCGCTTTCTCTCTGCTTCCTTAAATACCCCTGGTAGATACGGCTGCTGATGATTCCTTTCAACACGTTGGCCGCACTCCTTTTTACATCTTCTTCCAGAATAATACCTTTGGAAACTGCTTTTACGATGTCATCTACGGTTCCGGAACTGCCTGGCATAATCAGGTCGTTGCCTGATGCAATCGCATGTGCCGGATCACCGTATTTTCTTCCGGTCGCGAACCAGTCAGTCATAACGAAACCATCAAATCCCCATTCATTCCTCAGTACCTGTGTCAGCAGACGATAGCTGTTGTTGACGTATTTGCCGTTTACCTTATTATAGCTGCTCATCACAGCTCCCGGATGCGATTCTTTCACCGCAATTTCAAATCCTTTCAGATAGATTTCCCTAAGTGCTCTTTCATTTACGTTAGCATTCGTCTTATTACGGTTGTCTTCCTGATTATTACAGCAATAATGCTTTAATGTAACATAACATCCACGGTTCTTCTGAACTCCTTTTGTAATTGCTGCCGCAAATTTACCCGTAAGTAATGGATCTTCAGAGAAATATTCAAAGTTACGTCCACATAAAGGGTTGCGGTGTATATTCATGCCCGGTGCCAGCCAGTAAGTTACACCATAAGC
>OBXA01001230.1_pt1 | contig 15733 bp, 10 predicted proteins | sample 1538121 | NCBI WGS metagenome assembly OBXA01 (sample SAMEA2580133, study PRJEB22360) | human gut metagenome | biome: human gut; feature: human-associated habitat; material: faeces | place: Denmark | collected 2008/2010 | reverse complement strand
TGTCTGCGATGAAATATATGCTTTCACCCCAAAGATACCAAATAATAAGCAGACCACATAAATAATCACTCCCAGAAACAGACTGTTTCCTGCTACCTTTGCAGCTTTTTTACTATTTCCCTGTCCAAGTGTCCTTGCAAGAAGTGCATTGGTTCCTACTCCAGTTCCAATCCCCACTGCCACCATAAGCATCTGCACCGGAAATACCAGTGTCAAAGCATTTAGTGCTGCTTCACTGCCTACTCTCATATTTCCCACAAACGCACTGTCTACTATGTTATAGACTGCCTGCAATGCCATGGATAAGATCATCGGGATTCCCATCTGGACCATCAACTTATTCACCGGCATCTCCTTCATCTTGTTGCTTTCCGCCATTTCGTTTAAACTCCTTTCTTTTTGACACAAAAAAAGTGCGTACCCTGTCATATAAGCTGGACTTACGCTGACACGCTACACACTTTTTCTTGGCGATATTTACTTTTTGCAAAATAAAAAACGAGTAGCCGGTAAACTGGATTTACGCTTACTTGCTACTCGTTTCTTGTAATTATATTACCTCTTTTTCAAAAAGTCAAACACCAGGACAACCAGAATAATCTTTTTTCCGGTCTTTAATGCCAGATTCACCGGGCCGTCATAGAGTGGTTTTATCAATCTGTTTAAATCATAATTGTGCTAACCCTCCGGGAATATCAGAATGCTTTGTGTCTGAATCCTTATAATTGTTAAAACTCTTTCTTTTTCATAACTCTCATACTGTACTTATACGAAGCAAACCATACAATCAGACTTAATACAATCAGTGCAATCGCGATTCCAAAATCGCCTGTTTCTCCTATCATATACGAAATACTTTCTTTTAATCCCGAGTTAGCCCTCACAAAAGATCCAATTATATAACAACTTGCAAAAACAATTAAAACTGCAATTGGCAGTGCAAATCGTCCTTTCTCTCCTACAAACCTTAACCGAATTGCAATCACAATCCCCGCAATCGCCTGAAACACAAAAATTGTGATCAGCTCCATTGCCAACATTTCCAAATCAAAAACTTCTCCCGGCTTTATGAATACAGCAATTCCTGCACAGATTACTCCAATCCCCCATCCAAACACTGTCATAATAAAGGAAAACATGTATTTTTCTCTGACATATATTTTTTTGTTTACAGGTAAAGAAAATAAATACGTGTAGCCATGTTCATTTTCATCATAACTGATCGTATTCCCTGAATATACTGCCATAACGGATGGAATATACATTGCAATGAAGGTAGCTCCTGTTTTTCCCGTTAGTATAAAGAATAATGCCATAAACGCCAACATCAGAAAAAGATTGCTGCCTTGCCGGAAAAACAACCGAAAATCCTTTTCCAGCAGTCCTCTGATTCCTTTCATTATCTCTCGCCTCCTGTCAACATAAGAATCACCTGATCAAGTGAGCCGCTCTCCACTACGATCTCCGGATAATTTTCTATATAATACTGCTTCTCGTTCGTCAGGCAGGAAATTCCAAAGTTCTCTTTTTTCTCTTTCAAAATGTAACTTTTATCCACTGCCTGATATTGCGCCTCACTGACTTTCAACACCGCATATTTTTCAAGAATCGTATCCATCTCTTCATGAAGTACAATCTTTCCTTTATGAATCACATAGATGTCATCACACAGATGCTCCAGATCCGAAGAAATATGTGAACTGATCAGGATGCTTCTCTCCGGCTCTTCTTCCATATATTCTCTTAAAATGTCCAGCATCGCTTCCCTTGCTCCGACATCAAGTCCTGCTGTCGGCTCGTCCATCATTAGAAATTCTGCCTGATGTGTCAATGCAATGATCAGATTCAATTTTGCTTTCGTACCTGTTGAATACTCTTTTATAAATTTATTCAACGGAATCTGATATCTGTCACACATCAGATGGAATTTTTCTGCTTCAAATCTTGGATACAATCTTGTCAGAACTGCCTCAGCATCTTTCCCTTTCAAATAACCGCTGAATCCGGCTTCTGCCAGAACAACTCCCAACTCTTCTTTCTCTTTTTCACCTAACTGTTCCGGTGTTTTTCCCATGATCTTTATCTCGCCGCCATCATAAGAAATAAGTCCGAGCATTGCTTTGAATAAGGTACTCTTACCGGCTCCGTTCTCTCCGACCAGACCAGTAATTCTTCCTTTTTCTACATTTAATGAACAGTCTAACTGAAATTCGCCGTAGCTTTTCTTAACCCCTTTGATTTCTAACATAAGTATTCATCCTCCATGATGAGTTCAAATAATGAACGAATCTCTTCCTCTTTCATTCCGCAGCGCCTTCCCTTCTGGATCGCTGCTTCCAAATCTGTCTCAACTTCTTTTCTGCGTTCTTCTTCCATCAGCTGTGTATTGGATGCCGCAACATAAGTTCCCTTCCCATGAACCGTGACTGTCATGCCTTCCGCTTCCAGATTATCATATGCTTTCTTCACAGTAAGTGCACTGATCTTCAGTTCCTTTGCCATCGTTCTCACGGACGGCAATATATCATTTTCTTTTAATTCTCCGGAGATAATCTGTGCTTTGATCTGCTCCATAATTTGTTCATAGATTGGTACCATCGACGAATTATTGATTATAATCTTCATATGTTTCCTCCTGTTGTAAACAGTATATAACAGCACAGTACTGTTGTCAACTGTTATATACTGTTTATCTTTTTTTCTGTTGCAAAATACGCGGGGTTTACATTTCCAGAATATGTACCGGCTAATTTGGAAAAGGTCATGCCTGTATAATATTTTATCCCCTTCCCAGATGCATGACACCTGAGAGGGGGATAAAATCTTTTGATATCTGTACCGATACGCCCTTTTGTTATTTATTTTTTCTTCTTATAACCGTCACACTGATCACAGCTGCTGCAATTGCTGCCAGTGCATAAAGCATCGGTCTTGCTTCGTCTCCTGTGACTGCTGCTATCTGTTTTTTCAGCTTATTTAACGGTGTCTTTTTTTCTGATTCATGTCCCTTTCCAGTGCCCGGTGTTCCTTTATTCGGATCTTTATCCTTATCCGGGTCTTTGCTTTCGCCGCCGCTGGTATCTTCTGCTGTCTCAATGACCAGTGTCGTATCCTCGCAGACTTCTTCCAGTGTCAGATATCCGTCTTGGAACTGTTCCGTAACGTCTTCTCCGTTCAGGAGTATCTTTGAAACCTTCCATCCTTCTTCCGGTGTGATCCGTATCTTCGGCTCGGCAAAACGATCCACAACAAAGTTATCTATGTTGCCTTCTATCTGATCTTCTTCCCCTTCTATCACTACATCTGCGTGACTTTTTTCCACACGGATATTATGGGAGTCCGGCACGGTTGTACTGATGGTGCTCTGGGAATTCGATGAGCTTCCTGCATCTGCTGCCAGAACGGACATGGGCGTAAAAAACATCGCTGCGATTGCAGCCAGCATAGTCATCACTGTCACAAACACTGCCGTTGTAACGCGGACAGTCTTTTTATCCACAATGATATCCATATTTTCTGTCTTTTTCCTCATATGCACGCCCCCTTACTCACTTTTGTCCACGTATGATATAGTAAATGTCACCGTATCTGCGTACTCTCCGGCCGCCGCCTTCTTCCAGTCTTCTTTTTTAATCGCGATAGTAAGAGGTGTCTCTTCCCCGGCTTTTGTATACTGCGCTGATGTAAATGGCCGGCTTCCCGCCTCATCCTGCGCCAAAATCTGATAAGGAATCACTGCCTTTGAATTGTTGGAATTCTTTAAGTTAAGATCAGATAGCAATGACACCTGGATACATTTTCCATCCTCAATCTGCGCCTGCTCTACTACAATATTCCCGTAAGAGGTTTCTGTCTCATTAAACTGCATGCTTGTATCTACCGGAATCGTCACCTGGTAAGCCGGGTCCACATGATAACTGACTGTCGCACTTCCCGCCGTCTGGGTGGTGGCTGCATAGATTGGATTTTCTGCACATATTAACAGCACTGGAGTCAGTAGTGCGAAAAGAATTCCTGTTCTTATACTTCTCTTTTTCATCGTTCTCCCTCCCGTTACTGTGCAATGATTGTCGTCTCTACATTTGCCCCGTTCATGGCGGAACCATCGGTGAGTGATGCGGTCGTAATCTTGATGGTCGCCGGATATTCTCCCGCTGCAAGTGCCTTCTCTAATGTCACCTCTGTAATCGCCTTCCCCGGTTCCACCATCTTCGATGTGTAAATCGTCTCATCTGTGTCGTTAAGCACGATTTCAAATGTAAAGTAACATGGGTTTCCTTCCGGATTCATCAAGTTCATCTGCACGTCTTTTTTGTCTGCCTCGATCGTAATGGACGGATAGCCCGGTATCCGGATTCCTGTCGGCTTTTCCCCGGTATCGTCTGCCGTCTGGGTCTTCGCATTTGAATCCAGATCCGGCTTAAATGCCGAATCTGAACCTCCTTTTAATTTCATGAAATAAATCAGTCCCGCAATGATGACCGCACACAGACAGATGATAATGACAATAAATATTTTATTTTTTCCTGTATGTTCTTTCATCTGTTTCCTCCTACTCAAATGTAATATCTACATTCAGATTGCTGAGTTCATATCGATCCGGTCCTACTCCATGTGCATCAAATTCCAGCGTCAGACTGTCCACATCAATCTTGCTTCCGGTCGTAAGTGTATATTCACAGGTAATCGTTTTACCGTTTTTCTTCTTCAGATCCTCCGTATTTTTCTTCCACTCTGTGTGATCCTTATTATCGGATTTCGTATGGTAGGAAATTCTCAGATCTGAATAACCATCTTTTAGCATTTTAATCTTGTAACTAATCTTAATCCTCATCTTTGAATAATTCTGATGTACTGCATTATAGGAAATATTCTTCATATTCAAATGATATCTTGCCGGATCCAGTCCACTGTCTCCGGTTGTCTTTACAGAAGTCTGATTACCGTCTACATAATAAGTAAATCTGGTATACTCATGTTTATCTGTCACACGATATGTATTGCCGGAATTTGATGGTCTGTAAGAATATTTTTGGTTCGCTTTCCAGCTTGCGTATAAGGTAATATTTTTTGCGTCCTGAAGCTGCAGCTCTTTCGTACTCATGTCAAATGCTGTGTTGGCTCCTTCTTTTTTCCAGCCTTTGAACTCCCAGCCGTAACGAGTCGGATCTGACGGGAACTGGTACTTATCACCGTATTTGGTCTTTCTTACCGTCTTCGCTCTTCCGTCACCGTAGTCAAATGTAACATTGTACACATTTGCCTCCCATTCCGGATAGAGTGTCACAACGCCTCCATTCACATCGGTCAGCTTCGACACCTTCTGCCGGTCAGAGTAATAAGTCTTCTTGCTCTTCTTATTCACGGTGTACCATCTCTTAAAGGAGTGGCCTTTGCATGTAAATCCGCATTTTGGAAGTGTTACATTTTCCGTGTAATTGACCGTCTTGGCTGCCATGGAACCTTTCGCCTCCGTACCGCTTAAGATAAATGTAATCTGATATGTATTCTCTCTCCAGTTCGCCTTATACTCCCGTTTTTCTATAGAGCCCTGTTTTACAGACACATTGTCACTTACTCCTGTAATTTCGGTTCCACTCCAGCCTGTAAATGTATATCCGGCGCGGACTGGATTTTTCAGTTTAAATACGGTGATGTCCACGTTGTAAGTCGTCGGATTCTTCTCCCCGGACTTCATGCTTCCGCCATTTAAGTCATAAGTAATCTGGTATGTCTCCCGCTCCCATATTGCTGTGTAAATATGGCTTTCGGCCGGCATAGTCGTCGGAAGGTTATCGACTTTCTTGCCATTCTCACTCCAGTTTTTGAAAATATATCCTTTTCTTGTCGGATTTTCTGGTGCATTTATCTTGTCACCATAATTTCCTTTGATTGGCTCAATCGTTGTTCCTCCGCCTGTCTTGAACTGAAGTGTGTATTCCATCTTCAGCCACTGTGCCTTATAGGTAAGGTCTTTATCCGGTATCGTCATTTCAACGTCTTCGTCCCAGCCAAGGAACTGGTATCCGGTTCTTGCCGGTGCTTTCGGCACTGTGATATTCGCACCATAGCGTCCGGTCACGACGATCTTACTGTCGTCCCCGCCCTTTTCTGCAGCGAATGTTCCGGAATCTGCGTCAAATGTGACTGTATGTACATTTCTCTTATAGTAGTACTTCACTGTCGTCTGTCCGTCTCCGGAAATGGTAACTTTCTCTGTCTTCGGTTCCTCGAAGCCTTTATATTTCATGACTTCTGGTGTCACTTCGCTATCCACAGCCGCCCGTGCATGACTGCTTTCTTTCAGCGTATAACCGTCACCTTGTACATTTTGCTGATAATGTTCTACTACATAGTTGACAATGTTTGCTTCCCATTTTGCATAGAGTGTCAGATCCTGATCCGGCATATTCGCTTTGTACTCTTTCGTACATTTTGCATCTGTATACCAGCCTGCAAATGCATAACCGGCTCTTGTCGGCTTCGGTATGGACATTTCATATCTTGCTTCTACCGTCTTATCTGTCTTACCATCGTAGTTCTTAAGCGTCAGCGTATGCACATTTCTTGTGTAACGGTAAATGACCGTTGTTCTTCCATCACCTTCGACTGTCACCTGCTGTTTCTCCGGTGCTGTAAATCCATCAAAGTTCTTTACTTCCGGTGTGACAACCGTATCCGTATCAGCGTTGAAGTTCTCCTGTGCTCCCAGCGAATATCCGTCATCATTGGCATTTTGCAGACAATGCTTGACTGTGTAGTTTACACTCTGCACATCCCATTTTGCATAAAGTGTGATGTCACGTGCCGGAACCACTCCGTCAAATGCTTTTTTAAACTCTGCGTCTGTATACCAGCCTGCAAATGCATAACCGGCACGATATGGTTTTTCCTCCCATTTCTCACCATATGCAAGTTCTTTTGTCTCGCTGTCATTACCGTTATTGTAATGGATCGTTACCTGATGACGGTCACGCGTATATTTGTAATCTACATACGTAACCTCTCCATCGTCTACCACATCATAGCTAACCGGCTTTGGTGCTGTAAATCCTTCATACGCTTTTACTGCCAGCGTAAGATGTTCTCCTGTTTTAGCTGTGACAGTTTCTGTCTCTGCCAGATCATACTGCTCTGAATTGCCAATAGACTGTTGATAATGTCTCACCTGATAAGTCTTCATTCCGGCTTCCCATTTTGCATAGAGTGTCAGGTCATGTGCCGGCATGGTCGTCTGTACGTACGGCTGTGTCAGTACTTCGTCCGTGTACCAGCCTGCAAATGCATAGCCTGTCCGCGACGGAGTATTTGTAATATCTGCCTCATAGCGGACTTTTGAAGTCTTGTTATCTTCTCCATTGTTCAGGACATAAGTCAGATTGTAGCTGTTCCGCTTATAGTGATACCAGATATCCGGTCCGCCCCAGCCATTTACCTGTCCTGTTTTGGCCTCCGGTGAAGTAAATCCTTCATATTGTTTTGGCTGCGGAGTCACTTCTGATTCTGTCAGGCCGCTTAATACTTCTTCGTCCGTTAGTCCAAAGTAAGAACCATCTACAGATTCTTTATAATGATAGACAGTATAGCTGCTCATCACCGGTGTCTGTTTTGCATAGAGCGTCAGATCTTTGTCCGGCATGGTTCCATCGAATCGATTCTTGAAATCCTTATCTGTATACCAGCCTTCAAAGAGATATCCTTCCCGGATCGCTACTTCTGTAATTGCCGCACCAAATGGCATTCCGAATCCTTCCATATTATTTTCATCGACCCCGCGGTCTACCAGCTTCAGCTTATGGATATTTCTCGCATACTTGTATTCAATAACTGTGTTGCCGTTTCCGTCCACTGCCACGGTCTGTGTTTCCGGTGAAGTAAAGCCTTCGTAACGCTTCACGTCCGGCGTCACTTTATCTTCCGGATATGCCGCAAAGACTTCCTCTTCATATAAGATATATGAATTTTCTTCCTCAACCGGTTTATCTAAGTCCGGATACTCTTCTTTATCTCCACCCGGATTTTCTTTTTCTGCATCTGGTAATTTTTCCATTAGATGCCGGACTGTATAGTTGACTTTCTGCTTCTCCCATTTTGCATAGACCGTCATATCTTTTGCCGGCATCGTCTGGCCAAATGCGTTCTCACATGCCTCGTCTGTATACCATCCTTCAAATACATAGCCTTTTCTTGTCGGCATCGGTGATGCAATCTTGTCACCATATCTTGCCGTCACTTCTGTCTGGTCTGATTCTCCGCCTTTTGCATCGAAGGTCAGTTTGTACTCATTCAGATCATAGTACACTTTCAGTACAAGACTGCCATCTGCCTTGATCGTTCCCTTCGGCAGTTCACCTTTTAAGTGATAGACTTTCTCGTCAAGATCTGCTGCTTTTGCTGTGACTTCCTCTCCCATCTGTCCGGTCAGAGCCGCAGTCTCGCTTAAGCTGTATCCGCTGTTATCCGTATTCTGCACGTAGTATTTCACGGTATAAGTAATGCCTTCCAGTGCTTTCCATTTTGCAATGTAGGTCTTATTCTCAGATGGAACTTCCTTTGGAACCCCAGCGCCTTCTTCGTCCTCCCAGCCAAGGAATTCATATCCCGGTCTGTAGACTGCCGGTGTCGGCATCATGGTTCCATACCGGTAATTTCCGTCTGCGATCACTTCTGTCTCCGTTCCATTCTCCGTCTCTTTTTCGGACTTGAATGTCTGTGTATATTTATTTCTTGCATAATAGTAATTGATGACCAGGCTGCCGTCTGCTTTTACAGTCTCCGTAAGCTGCGGCGGTGTTACAAATCCCGTACGCTCTTTTGGAACCGGGCTTACTTCCTCTTCCGTCCTGCCACTCATTTTCACCGGAGTCTGCGCTTCATAGGTTCCATTCGTTCCTTCTATATAATCTACGACTGTATAACCCACATCGGCTGCTTCCCATTTTGCATAGACAAGTCTGTCTTCTTCCGGCATGGTTTCCGGAATTGTGTATGGAATGGTGAGATCCATGTCCTCATACCAGCCGGCAAATGTGTATCCGAGTCTTACCGGATCTTCCGGCTTCTTGATCTCTGCGTTATATTTTCCGGTAATTGCATCGACGAAAGATCCGCCATTACTCTGGAATGCAATATAGTAACCATCTCGCAGGCGGTCCCAGTGAAGCTTGATCTTTCTTGCACATGGCTTCGTATTAAAGGTACCTTCCTGGTTTTTCCATGTAATGATCATCTCACCGTCCTGCTCCGGCTCATCACCTGGATTTACACGGATAATATTGGTCGCCGGATCATACGTAAACGCACTGTTCGTCATGGAAATGTTGAAATACTTTGTATCATCTTCGTAAATCTTCTCGTAATATTTTCCGTCGTCCAGTCCGGTCTTCATATCCATGTACTGCATCTTGAAATATTCATCCGGGATCTGAACCGACTGAATCTCCCGCTTCATATTAATCTCGGCAACCTTATCCTGGGTATAAGCAAAATCCAGTACATTTTCCAGAACACCTACCCTATAAAGCGGCCACTCGTTCTCGTAAAGTGTCGGATTATAGGTAAATGCATTGGACAGTGCCTGTGCCTCGAACTTCACTTCCAGATAAATACCGATTTCCAGATACATAGCTCCCATAGCACGGCTGCTTCGTCCTGCCGATGCCGTATATTTCAATTCGTAGTAGAGGTAACCCCAGACCTGTGCATAACCGCCCACATCCGCCGAGATACCGACACTGGCGATGGACGTTGATAATAATCCCACACGCACCGTCAGTCTCACACCGGCTTTGATGCCAAGAGTTCCCATAGCATATGCCGTAAATTCATACTGCTCCTCTACCAGATCTATCGTATCATTGGTCGCCGTCCGCTCTTTGACCCGTACACAGAAGACATACTCTTTCGCATTCTTATACCAGTAAGTCATTCCGATGGAAATGTTCACATTTGCGGAAACAACGAATTCCAGCTTCACCTGAATATCAATGATCAGAAGCACACGGAAATGCTGGTCTACCAGCGGACGCTTGTAGATTTCCACCCAGTCTGCCTCGTCTGCCAGAAGTTCCGAGTACCTCTCTGCCAGAGACTTGGATACGGATATTTCATCTCCGCCACTGACGAGACCTGATGCAGAATTTAGATAATCCTCGCCATTCTCCATCATATTCTTCAGCTCTTCGGTAATTTTGTTGACACCTTTTCGTAATTTCGAACTGGAATCAGATAATGGGTTTCCAGTTTCTGCAGTCTTGAAGTTGACATTTAGTCCGATTCCTGTGTATTCATATAATTCCAGAGACGCCGTTACGCGGTAATCTGCAATGTACGGAATAAATCCCCATCTTTTCCACACGGCTGAGCCGTCCACATCGATGGATACACGGACTTCCTGTTCAAATGTCGCCGTGATCATGATCTCGATGTCTGCACCCCGGTTCACATGAATTGTAATCGGCACGCCGATCTCCAGTGCAAGCCTTAGTCCACTCACATCTCCGTCAAAATGTTTTAGTGTCGTGCCGAGATTTGCTTTTACCGTCGGTACTCCTAATTCCACACGGGAACCGCCTGCCCCACCTGCGGCTCTTGCCTTTCTCAACTGGCCATAGCCCTGGCTCTGAACCATGACGTCTGCATTCATATCTTCCTTGAGAGATCCCTGAAGCTCCTCAAAAGATTCTGTCTCCATTGCCGCATCGGCAACTCTTTCTGCCACTTCGGATGCAAATCCGCTGTCTACTGCCTGTGTCTCAATATCCTCTTCCAGCTCCTGCACATCGGTATCTTCCAGAAGGTCCTCCCCTTCTACATTTTCCTTCTGGTACACATCCATAGTCTGGCGCATATCTTCTTCGCTCACAGGTATATAGCTTACTATGTATCTTTCTCCTGATAACAGAACACTCGTAATCTCTCCATAGAGAGACACGGTTCCGCTTCCATTTTCTCCCATTGTACCTGTGTAAAGTGCCAGATAATCGCCCTCATCTACGGTTGTCTCACTGTCCAGATCCATAGCCCGGCTCATAGCATCATCACCAAAGGTCAGGTCGCTGACATTAATCGTTACACTGTTATTATCCGGGTCACCGTCCTGATCTTTGTCCATAGAAAGCGGCAGCACATCCGGCATAAAGAGCACGTCTTCCGGTCTGGAGCCGCGATATGTATACTTGTCCCCGTCCGCTCCTATAATCTCGATAAATGACACATCACTGTTGTCACCAGAGGACATATCCATGGTCGGGATCACATCACCGGAATAAATTGCGACCTGGTCGCCGACTTCTAACTGCTTCTTATAAGTAAATGTTCCGGTCGTATCACTGCCTTCTTCGGTCAGGGAACCGTCTGTTCCAATCGTCATTGCCGCGATTGAAACTTCCTCTACTTTCTTTCCATTTACAGTCAGATTGGAAAGCTCTTTCTTATGAATATACTTGATCTCTTTATTTAACTCTACATTTTTGACTTCTTCGCGGTAGACCGTAAAATCATAGACACGGATCGTCGGGTCAAATCCTGTAAAATATAACGCCTTTTCCTGAAGCTCCAGCTTATAGGCTGCCCCCGGTGTCCATCCGTTCGGATTGCTGATCGTAAATGTATGGTCTGCTCCTTCGGTCACATCTACCGTAACTGTTTCGGAAGAATCTGTCACGTTTTTTATCGTGAAATTTTTCCGCACCTGGTCAGGCGTCATAGCAGCACTTGTATCCGTCACCGGAATCGTAAAATCTGCTGCCACATCATTTGCTCTAGCATAAGTCGCCATGGACACTTCTTCCATCGGCTGGTTGTCTGCATAAGAGGCATACAATGTCACATCACTCAGAAGACGATCCTTACTGTCCACATATCTGGTGCATGCTTCATCGTAACACCAGCCAAGAAATGTACTGGACTTTTTCACCGGTGCCGGCAGATCTTTCAGAATAGTTCCTGCCTGGTACTGCTCCTGTGTTACTGTGATCATCTGATCTGCCTTCTGCGGATTCTTCTTCGTGATAGTTCCGCCATTTGTCTCATATGTAATGTTGTACGCTGTATCCTGAAATGCAATGTCAAAAGTCAGGTGATCTGTATAATCACCTGTATAGTTCGGTTTGTCCAGAATGTTGCAGTTATATTCCTGCTGCTTATGGCTCTCATCTTTCGTAAGACTTGCGACAACCGAACCATTTTCCAGTGCCGAACCACTCTGCGGATTTCTCAGTTCATATGCAAGACTATGTAATCCACTCTTTAATTTCCAGTCATTTTCAGACCGGACTGTCACGCTCACATGATCCTTGTCATATAATCCACCTGCATCCGCTTTTATCGTAAGCTTATCCCCATCCGCATTGACCGTCTGTGGAATATCCACATAGTAGTAGCGTTCCGTCCACTTTGCATAGAGGACAACACTGCCGGAATGATCCACAGTGCTAAGCGAAGTAACCGGCTCTCCGTTAAACTCCTCATTATCATACCAGCCGGCAAATTCATATCCCGCTTTTGTGATCTGCTCCGCTCCCGGAAGCTCTGTCACTGGCTCATCGTAATTAGACGGAGCCGTGTAACCTTCCGCAAACGTTCCTCCATTTTTCTTATAGTCAATGCCGGATTCCTTCCGCGCATTCGAACCCTGAGACGTTCCTTCCTCCGAATGCACAACCGGATTCTGCGTATTCGCATCTTCAGCAAATGCTGCGACCGGCACTGATGTTGCAAACAGCACCGCGCTCAAAATCATACTGACCAGACGTTTCTTCATATGTATTATCCCTCCTCATTTTTTTCTCAAAAATAAGTCTCTATACATATTGTATCAAAAAAAATACATTCCTCACATGCCCGTTGAAAGCCAAAAAAGTGCCTATTTTACAATTTCTTTTGTAAAATAGACACTTTTTCGTATCCTGTTATTCTATTGATTTACGAATTCTTTAATCTTATCGCGTTTATCAATCTGTAATTTTTCCAGAATTCCGGAGACATAGTGCTTGACCGTATTCACTGACATTCCCATATGTTCTGCGATTTCCTTGTTCGTCCAATCCCTGCACGCCAACATGGCTATGGAAAATTCCAGCGGAGTCAAAAGATCCGTCACTGCCTTTTGCGTCTTGGGATTGTGAATTTTCATCCAACCACGGCTAAATGCAAGTACACCATCCACCAGCTTCTTGTACATTTCCGGCTCTTTTTTCCGGATACAGACTTCCATAGTCCCCTGAAGCAGACCATGATACTCGATAAATGGTTCCATGAATTTGTCCGCTCTTGCCCTCTCCCATGCCCGGGTCACCGTCTGAATTGCTTCTTCTTGTTCTTTCAGATTAATCTGACACATTGCCTGTACGCACCCCAGATAAATCATGGAAATCGGATAAACTCCGTCTGCCATCAGAAATGCCCCCTGTACAACACCTTTTGCCTTTGCATAATCCTGTCTCAGATAAATCTCATGTGCTAAAAGACTTACTGCAAATAATCGTTGCCCAATTGGAAGATACGGAATGTACTGCTGAAGTGGTGGGGTTCCTTCCTCCGGCGGTATATGAAGAAATGTGCTGATTACATAAAATGCGAACAGACACGCCGCCTTTACATTTACAGGCGTGTCCTCCTGCATTGCCCGTGTCAGACACTGATGCACATCTTCCCTTGTATGCTGTGCTGCCTGAGAATCTCCAAGTGTAAGATTCGCAAATGTGTAAAGCATATCTGCCGATAGCCGGAGCATCACATCATCGTGATCCAGATAATCTTTTACCGTCTCCACACATTTTTCCGCCTGCGCCGAGAAGAAATAATATTCTCCCTGTGCAATCTGCGCCAGTTCCTTATCTTCTATTTTCTCAATTGCTTCTGCTGCTTTTCCCGATTGAAAGGCACTTCCAACCAAAGGAAGGATGACTCTGTCAGATATTTTCATTTCTTTCACCACTTCTTATAAAATTATATTTTCCGTCAATATAGTCTTTAATGTCGACAGCAGCTTATCAACCTGGATCGGCTTTGCTATATGATCATTCATTCCGGCCACAAGCTTTGCGACAGCTTCTGCTTTTCTTGCCTTTTGTAAAAGTACAAGGATAATGCTAATTATGCTAAGTACAAATAATCCTACAGCGACAAAAAAAGCAAGCATATTGTCTTTTACAAAATCAGAAAATGTTACTCTATCTGCAGTACTGTCATAGATGGCAAGTGCACTCGTAAGCATATAAATCAGAGAGACTACAACCACACAGATTCCAATCAGACCACCGAGCAGCCGGATTCGTTTTTCTTTTTTCTTTCTCTTAATATCCAAGATCATCCACCTCCAAATACTTCTGGGGATCATCCTGATATTTTTCAATGATTTTCAGAGATGTGCCATCCTGACGCATCTCTTCCAACGTATAGATCAGTTCCCTGTGTCCGAGACTGATCAGATTTTCCAGTTTGGGGATTCTCTCATCCATCCGGTTCAGGAAGATTCCCTCCGGTTTGGTTGTAGACTGGACGGCCAGGTTCTTTCCCTCCAGGTCACTCAGTTTATAGATATCGCTGTTCTCATTTACAGCAACCACCTGGCGGCTTGCGATGTACGGTCCCGCCCAACGGTAATCGTCAAGGCGTCCTTCCATGGAAAAACATCCCATAATACAGTCAATCTCTCCACTCTCCACCAGTTCTTTTTTCTTCTCCCAGTTAATCTGTACAACATCCACCTGATATCCCATTCTTTTGAATGCTTCTGTAGCCAGTTCTACATCTATACCAGTTGGTACACCATCCTCATTCAGATAATTGTATGGAGGATAGTTGTCGCTGCCGAGCGTAATGACCGGCTTTTCTGTCTCTTTTTTACTGCTGTCTGTATGTTTACACCCTGTCAGGGTGACCGCTATAATTCCCACAAGCAGAATGCCTGCGATCACTCTTTTTCCTTTCTTTTTCCTTTTATTTTCTTTTCACTCCTGCTATAAAAAAACAGCACTGCTAAACAAGCAGTGCCTACTATTATCTGCAACTGGCTACCATTTTACAGGCTCTGTAGCTTTGCGTCGCAGACTTTCGTCTGTTTTGCCACAAATGTTTCCTTTATTCTACCATGTCATGTTTTTTCTTGTCTATTCTTTTCTGCTTTATAGCAAAATTTATAGCAAAATTTCTTTACACACATCAATCCATCCACATGCCCCGGCGACATCTTCCAGTTCCGCAATTGTAAGCCTGACTGCACTGTGATCATTGCCGGCTGCCGGATAGACTGTTTCAAAACGTTTTAATGACTCATCCAGATAGACTGTGATTCCCTCTTTAATCCCAAATGGACACACTCCGCCCGGAGCATGTCCAATATATTCTTCTACTTCACCAAACGGAATCATCTTCGCCTTTACATGAAACAGATCCTTATACTTACGGTTATCAACCTTCGCCGTTCCTTCTGTCAGGATCAGTATCGGTTCTCCATCAACCAGAAATGACATCGTCTTTGCGATCATTCCCGGTTCTACACCAAGTGCCTCTGCTGCAAGCTGCACCGTTGCGCTTGATTCTTCCAGTTCAATGATGTGATCTGCATAACCTTTTTCTTCCAGATACTTCTTTGCTTTTTCTAATGACATAATTCATGCTTCCTTTCCTGCATACCCTAAAAAAGGGTAGCAAAAAAGCGGGTGATGGGAATCGAACCCACGTATCCAGCTTGGAAGGCTGGTGTTCTACCATTGAACTACACCCGCAT
>OBXA01001221.1_pt1 | contig 15838 bp, 36 predicted proteins | sample 1538121 | NCBI WGS metagenome assembly OBXA01 (sample SAMEA2580133, study PRJEB22360) | human gut metagenome | biome: human gut; feature: human-associated habitat; material: faeces | place: Denmark | collected 2008/2010 | reverse complement strand
TTTAACTTGTCCTTTTTAGTCCATGCTTTTTCCGAGAAATGTTGATTTTACTGGGGTTTAGATAGTGCTTGTACCATTTGATATTAATGGATTTTAATTGATTTTAAAAGTTTTACTGACAATCTACTGACAAATTAATAAAAAAATAAAAGCTGGGATATTAATTCCTAGCTTTTTTATATATAACATTTTCGATTTTATCACTAGCTTCTTTTTCGAGTTGAGCCAATACATGAGTATAGGTATTCATTGTAATTCCTATTTCACTATGGCCAAGTCTTTTAGATGCTGTTTTAATATCTACTCCAGCAAGTAACATTATACTTGCATTAGTATGTCTTAAATCATGAAATCTTATATCGGGTAGGTTATGCCTTCTTATAAAATTTCTGAATTGAGTATGAAAGCTTCTAGCACAAGTTATTTTCCCATGAGCATTAGTAAATACTAATTCAGTACCAGGGAATGTTGCTGCTTGTTGAATTTTATGTTTTTTCAATAAATTTACAACCTCTACAGGACAAGTTAAAACTCTTTTACCTGCTTCGGATTTAGGCTCTTTTAGTATTATTTTCTTTTCCTTTTCATGCCATACTGCAATTGTATCAATAGTTATTGTATTATTTTCAAAATTCACTTTGTTCCATTTTAAGCCACAGATTTCACTTATTCTCAATCCTAATGTAATGGCTAAAGTTACTGGAACTTCATACATTGTATTTTCTAATGACTGGATCATGTCCTGTGATTCAGTATCACTTAAGAAATTACCTGTAAACTTCTTGCCTTTTGGAGTGTCAACAAAATCCATTATGTTTTTATTTATGTACTGGTGCTTATATGCATCCTTAAAAGCTTTATTCAAAACTTTATGATATATTTGTTTAGTTTTTCCACTAAGCCTGCTTAAGTTATTATTGTAAAAGTCATTTATATGTATTGGTAAAACTTTTTGTAATTCTATTTTGCCTATACAAGCATTGATTTCATTTACCACAATCTTATATCTATCATAAGTTGTAGGCCCTATATCATTTCTATTATCTAACCAATTGGACAAGTATTCACCTAATGATAATTTCTTAGGTAATATAAATTCACTTTGCAGATATTTAGCTTTGTATAATGCCAAATCTTTATTAGCTTGCCTGCTACTTGTACAGGAACATAAAGACTTTTGAGTTCTTTTGCCTTCTTGTGTCCTGTACTCGCACATAACATGATATTTATTTCCCCTCTTGCGTAAAAAGATACTCTTTACCTCCAACTTTAACACCCCCTTCAATTATTTCTATAGTTTTACCTTTTTTGTCTAGGGGTTTTATTTTAACTATATTCCCCAGTAATTCAATATCTTTTTCTGTTAATAGTATTTTTTGTTTATTCATCTTTTTCCTCCCACAGTTCCCATTAAGTATAATTATATACATTTTTATCCTAATTGCTATATGTAACTTTAGTTACAGGTGTGTGTTGTGTTGATGCTTTTTGTTGGTTTCTGTAGTACATATGTTCGATAGTGTGTTAAAAAAAAATTACTGATATTATCTATCAGCATCTTTTTTTATTAAAATTTCTGTGTCTACTCCAAGGTTTTCAAGTTTTTTTATTAATTCTTGTAAAGCATCTATATCAATTTCATGTTTTTGCCCTTTTATTTCAACTTCATGTTTATCAGTATAAACAACTTTGTTTTTTGGATCATCAACTTTACCATATAGAAAATCTATAGTACAGTTGAAAAAATCTGCAATTTTTAACAAAGTGTTTTCTGGTGGGAAACGAACATCATTGCAATATCTGCTTAGAGTTGATTTATTTACATCTAAATAATTACATAATACTTCTCTTGAAGTGTCATTTAAGTCAATTAAATACGTTAATCTTTCACCAAATGTGTTAAATTTCATCACTTTATCACTCCTAGTATTATTTTACATAAAAAATGCGATGATATGCGAAAAGTTGCCAAAGAGGAAAAAAATAAAAAAAGTTTCCGAAAAGGAATTGACAATAAGAATTATGTCATGTATTATAATGTCATAAGGTTTCCAAAAAGGAAACAGAAAGGAGAAAAAGAAAAAATGGATAACAATGTTAGATATTTTAGAAAAAGATACAATATTTCAGTAGAAGAAATAGCAAGATTGTTGAATAAAACTCCAAGAGCCATTACAGCCAAAGAAAATGGCAGAATAAAGTGGAGTAAAGCAGAAATGAAAGCTATAACAAAATTAATTAAGTCGAGAGATGAAAGAGTTTCTAGGAAAATGATTTTTGATACGGATTTTGTTTCCGAATTGGCAACTTGATAAAAGTAGGAAGGTGACATAAAATGATTTACTTGTATAAATACAGGGAATCAGCAGGTTTATCAATCTACAAATTAAGCAAACTTACAGGCATATCAAGACAAAATTTGATGAAGTTAGAAAAAGGGAGCCAGCCTACAGCACCAGTAATAATAAAATTATGTTTAGCTTTAGGCATTACTCCAAATGATTTACTTGGGTGGGAGGAAAAATTAAATGAGTACAAGAGAAGAATTACCAGAGGTAATGACGATTAAGGAAGTGCAACAGTTTTTAAAGATAGGAAGAAATTCAGCTTATGATTTAGTTAATCGTAAAGAATTCAAAGTTTTAAGAGTTGGGAAGAGTATAAGGATTAACAAAGTAGAGTTTTTAAGATGGTTTGACAATGCTTGTTAACATTTAATCTTTTAAGGTAATAGTTAAGCCTTTACATAAAATCATACACCGTAAAGGCAAAGGTGATGTATTGTAACGGTTATTAAATAATAGGGGGATGTTTATGTGTGAATTTGATTTAGTTAGTGATAGAAAAGTCAAGGATAAGGTTATTGGAGTTAGAGTTACTAAAGAGGAAAAAGAATTTTTGGAATGTTATGCAAAAATTAAAGGTTTTAGAACTATATCAGATTGTATAAGGCACTTAATAAAAAAAGAAAAAATGTTAAATGAAATTGATAATTACTACGAAAGGAGGTGACATATATGTTACAAGATAAGATGAATGAATATGCAGAATTATGGAAGAAAAAAACTTGTAGTGCCAAAGAGTTCTCTAAAATAATGGGGATTAGTGAACATAAAGCAAGACAATTAATGAGAATGGATGGATTTCCTGTAATAACAATAGGGAGAAATAAGAGAGTTATGTTGAGTAAAGTAGATGAATTTTTAGAAACTTTACTTGGAAGAGAGTTATTTAAATAACTTTTATTTAAGGGGGATGGGATTTATATGGCATTAAATTATTTGAAATGGTTAAAGAATAGTGCAGGAGAAGAGATGTTTAAACAAGTGGTTAAGGCTGCTGAAGATGATATTAAATTTAATAGAGTTGGTTTTAATAAGACCACTACAGAAGATAAGTTTATAGAAATATGTATGTTATGTCATACAGCTATCTTGAAAACAGCGTGAGGTGGTTTATATGGGGAAATTAACAGAAGAACAGTATAAGTTAATTAACGATAACTTTAAATTCGCTTGCAGTATAGCGAAAAAAAGGTGGACAAGGTATAAAGGTATATTTGAGTTTGATGAATTTCAAGAAAGTGCATATTGGGGATTGGTAAAGGCAGCAAGGACTTATGATCCAGTAAAAGGTGAGTTTATAAAATATGCAGGAAAAGCAATTAACAGAACAATATCAAGAGATATTCAAAAAATGTTATCACATAAAGAAGATATTTCACTTAATAAAATTTATTCTAATGATGCTGATAAAGCTAATGAGTTAATAGATACTTTAAAAAATAAAGAAGATGATATAGGTGATTTTGTTAAAAATGAAGAAGTAGAGCATTTTCTAAGTATATTAAATAAAACTGAAAGAGAATTGATAGAAATGTACTTTTTGAAGGGAATATCTCAAACTGAAATTTCAGAGTTTTTAGGGGTTAGTCAACCTACTATAAATAAGAAAATAATGAAGGCTGTAGATAAAATGAAAGAAGCTACTGAAGTTATTCAAATCAAATTACCTATATAAAAAAAGAGGAGTTGTCAAAACGTCTAAATTTAAAACAACTCCATGCGTAAATTTGTTACAAGGTTGATTATATATCAACAGAAAGGAAATGTAAATGGTTAAAGATGAAGCAATAAGAAAAATAGAGCAAAAGAAAGTTTTTATAGATTCTTTAAGTACAGAATTGAAGGAAGTATTACCAAAGGTAAGCATTGAGAATTTAAATGCTACTGATAGAGGTGGAGCAAATGTAAGAGCGAAAGCAATTATGAAAATGCTAAGGAGAGCCACTATGGACTTGGATATTTTATTACGGAATTGGTATGTAATGGAGGAATGATATGAAGCTATTTAAGATTTTATTTTCAAATAAATGTGGACAATGGTTTAGGCATAGATTTCATTATGTAAAAGGTTATGGTGTTAGATGCCAGTATTGTGACAGAACTAAATTGAGTACTGTAGGGGAAAAGAGAGTAAAAAAAGTTGAGGGAGGAATTTACAAATGGAAAAGCAATTAAATTTATATTCAAAATTACAGAAGGTTAGAGTAGAACTACAAAGTTCAAATCTTAAGAAGAGTGGTAAAAACACTTATTCCAAATATGAATACTTTGAGTTAGGGGATTTTTTGCCAAAGGTTAATGAGTTATGTGATAAGTATGGTTTAAGCACTATATTCCAATTTAGTAAGGAACAGGCTGATTTAATAGTAATTGATGTTGATGATACTGAAAAATTTGAAATATTTTCTACTCCAGTAGAAGTTACAAGCCTTAAAGGTGGAACAGCAATGCAAAATATAGGTGCTACACAAACTTATGCAAGAAGATACTTATATGTAATGGCTTTTGAAATAGCTGAAAGTGATTTAATTGATGCAGTAGATCATGATGCAGAAATAGCAAAAACTAAAATCTCACCAGTAAAGGTAAAAATAATACAAAAGGCTATAGATGAAACTAATACAGAATTGGACAAGTTCTTGGGATATTTCGGAGTTCCAAAAATAAATGACATCACTGAAGGGCAATTCCAACAGGCTATGAGTATGCTTGATGAAAAAAGAGAGAAATTAGCTAAAGAAAAGAAAGTTGAAATGCAAAATAAGAATGATAGTGAGGTTGTATGGTAATGAATAATTTAGTTGTTAAAACAGAAAAGGCAATAATTAATACAAATTTCGAGGAAGTTAAAGACAGCTTAGTTTCTAATCTTGAAAAGTACAAAGGATTAATTGTAAATGATGATACTTTAAAGGATTGTAAATCTATGCAAAAGGATTTAGCTGGATTAAGAAATAATATTGATGGATATAGGAAAAGTGTTAAAGCAGAACTTCAAGAGCCAATTAAGGCTTTTGAAGAACAATGCAAGGAATTAATTTCACTTATAAAGGAAGTTGAAGAACCTATAAAGAAAGGAATTACTGTTTTTGACGATAAGAGAAGGAATGAGAAAGTATTAACAGCTTTAGAATACTTAAATACAGCACTAGAAAACAATGGGATAAGCGATAAATATAAAACTAGAATAAGTATTCATGATATTAAAATTACCCTTACAAACTCCATGAAGAGCATTAGAGAAGAGATAGATATAAAAGTATTAAATCTAAAGAATTTACAGGAAGCTGAAGAAAGAGAAAAAGAACTTGTAAAAAGTACATTGCTGCAATTTATTAATACAGTTAATGAGGATATTAACACTAAAGTTACTTATTCAGAGTTTGCTAAGTTTGTAGAAGATGGTTGGAGTGTTGATAAGGTTATGAATTTAATTAATAGCCAGGTTAGAAAAATTAAAGAAGCTGAAAAACCTAAAGAGCAAGTACAGGAAAAGGCTGTTATTCAAGAGCCAGTACAGCCAGTACAAGAAGTTGAGAAGTTTTTTGTAAATTTAAAAATTACAGATAGTAAAGATAAGATCCAAACTTTAAAACAATTTTTAATTGCTAACAGTATAAAGTTTGAATTAGTAGGACAAGGCAGGTGTTAGTATGTTAGATATTAAAGTAACAGATATATCTGTTAATCAAATAGATGCAGTTTTAAAAGGGAATAACGTAGAAATTGATGTAGACACTAATACTTACAACATTAACTTTGCCATAAACTATGACAAGTTTATAGAGCTTGCAGATAAAATGAGAGCAGAAAATGGAGAAAAGACCTATACAGAGTTAGAGGATGCTTATTTAATTATGGAATGTCAACTTGAAGAGAAAGAAGAGTATATAGATGCATTAAAAGAAGTAAATGATGACTTAAGAAGAAGGTGATTAAGTGCATTATTTAATAGCTGTAGGGGTAATAGTATATATTGCCCTTACAAATAAGGAAATTGCAAAAGCTGAAATTGAAGAAAATGAATTTTGCAAAGAATATGAAAGATAGTTGGAGGATTAATTATGAATAAGGTTACATTAATAGGTAGGATAACAAAGGATTTAGAATTAAAGCATATAGGAGAAAAGAATAGAGCGAATGTTAAGTTTAATTTAGCTGTAGACAATTATGAGAATGGACAAAAAGGAGCTGACTTCATTCCAGTAGTAGTTTGGGGTAACCAAGCTGAAAATTTATGCAAATATTGTGGTAAAGGTAGTCAAATTGCAGTAAGTGGGAGGATAACTCAAAGGTCATATGATGCTAAAGATGGTACTAAGAGATATGTAATTGAAGTAGTTGCAGATAACTTTAATGGAATAGAATTTTTAAACAAGAGCAATAGTGCTGGTGAAAGTAATTCCAATACAGGTAACAGTGAATATGATTCTAATAGTAATTGGGAAGGTACTCCAATAGATGATGGAGATATGCCATTTTAGTGAATAATTTGAATATATTGCGAAGTAGTGGAGGTAAAATATGTTCAATATAAGAGATATAGTAAAATACAAAACATTAATTAATTCTCACGAAAATTGGGGTGTTATAGTAGAAATTTTAAATGTAGAAGATAGCGTACACCAAGAAACTAAAGGAATTAGGTTATATAGAATTAATCCTTTAAATACAAGTATAAGCTATGAGTTTATCGAAGAAAAGAATATAATACAAGCTTATTCAATGTATTATGAAGAAAAGGAAGAATAGTTCACAATTCATTAAAAATACGAAGTAGTGAAATTGTAAAAGAAGAGATTAAAAGGAGAAGTAAATAATGGTTAAGAGATATTTTGAGGTTGTAAAAGATGAATTTAGAAAGCATGGAAATGTTGAAATTAAATTACCTGTAAGAGGTGATAAAAGGTCAGCAGGGTATGATTTCGTAACTCCAGTGGATATTGAATTAGCTCCAGGAGAAAGAAAGTTAATTTTTACAGATGTAAAGGCATTTATGCAAGATGATGAAGTTTTAGAGCTTCACGTTAGAAGCAGTATAGGGTGTTCCGGAATAATATTACAACATTGTACAGGCATTATTGACAGTAGTTATTTTAATAATCCTAAGAATGATGGAAATATTGGTATACCTCTATGGAATACAAGTGAGAATACAATTTTTATTGAAGCAGGAGAAAGAGTATGTCAAGGTGTGTTTAAAAAGTACCTTGTAGCTGATAATGACCAGTATATTAATGAAGAACGTACAGGTGGTTTCGGGAGCAGTGGAAGATGTTAGGTAAGTTTGTATTAATAGCTTTAGTTTGGACGATTATCGTCCTTCTAGGCTATATAAACAAGCTAAAGAAAGCTTATCTTAATCTTAAAGAAGAGAATAAGGCATTAAGAAGCAGGACAGGAGTTTATTGGTGTGGAGATTATAGAGAGTAATCTTAGGTAAATAGGGAGAAGTGAAATGAATAGAGCAGAGAAAAGAAAGCAAATAGCCATAGCTAAGAAAAAAGCAGAGTTTGCAAAAAAGCTGACACCAGTACAGCAACAATACATTAATGAGGTAGTAGAGCTTACTAAGCAAAACACAATGTTGTTGATGGCAGATATATTGGATACAGCAATGACAGGGGCTTTGGTAGAAGATACAGCCCTTACAATGCAAGAAATATTTAACATTAATATGAAAGTTGGGCAATTTATTGCAGAAATTCAACGTAAAAATATAGAAATTGGAGTGGAGGAAAGAAAAATGAATTTAAAAAAGATAGAAGCAGAAGGAATTAAGGAAATAGAAAAATTAATAGGTGAAGGTAAAAAGAGAGCTGAAATAGTTAAGGCTATAAGAGAAAAGTACAAGGGTACAGGAATTACTACTGCTGAAATAAATTCAGCTTACAAGCAAGTAAATGAAAGGTTGGAAAAAGAAGCTGCAGCAAAAAAGGCAATTGAAATATTAGAAGAAGCTGATAAGAAAACAGAAGTTGTTAATAATTCAAGTAAAGTTGAAGAAGTTGAAGCAGATCATGAAGAAGAATTTGAAATTGTTAATAGAAGTATAGAACTTAAAGGTAAATTTGGAACATATAAAATTGAGAATAGAGTAATGACAATTAATGAAGAATTGGCATTTACAGATGTTGAGGAAATTAAAGATTGGGCTAATTTAGAAAGAGAAGAGTTAGCTAAGAAGATGGCTATAATTACAGCTAAAGAAGAAGAAGCAATAAAAGCAATTAATAGATATATGTAATACAAAATGTTGAGATAAGAATAATTAAATAATATGTAGAAAGTGGGGTTATTTTAGTAACTCCATTTTTTATAAAAAAAATGTCAAAAAAGTTTCCGAAATGGAATTGACATAACATACCAAAGAGTGTATTATAATGTCATAAGGTTTCCGAAATGGAAACAAAAAGGAGGATGTATGAGAAATAAATATACTGATGCAGAAATAAAGACATTACTTAAGAATATTTGCATAATTGTTGATACTAGAGAGCAAGTATGGGGAAATATAGAAGAATATTTCAAAAAAAATAATATCCAGTACAGGCGTGAAAAATTAAATCAAGGGGATTATTCAGCTTGTTTAGTTTCCAATGAGGAAACAATACCTTTAGGGGTAATAAGAGATATGTATTTCGATAATGAAATAGTTATTGAAAGAAAAGCGAACATTGATGAATTGGCAGGTAACATGAAAGAGCCGGATAGGACAAGACTTAAGAAAGAGTTCAGTTATTTAAAGAGCCGAGGAACAAAGATTCATTTCTTTATGGAAGAACCAACTCTTGATGAAGAGATAAAACATTTAACTTCAGAAGAAAAAGAAGAGTTGAAAGTTTTCTTGAAAAAAATGAAAGCAAAAAATGTAATATTAACTCCAGCTGGATTTGATTATAATTTGAGGTTTGAAAGATACAGAAGCCAATATAAAGCAAAAGCATTAAATGGAAGTATAAAAGATTTTGAAACTACTTTTGGATTTACAGTAAGGCCTTTAAAAAAAGAAATTATAGGTAGTGAGATTTATAACACGCTACATTATCATATTAAAAACAGATTATTAGGGAAGTGATGTAATGGCAACTAATCAAAAAAAGTGGACAAGCGAAGAAGTTGAATATTTAGAGAATAGCTGGGGAATTATTCCCCTTGCTAAGATAAGTAAAAGATTAGGCAGAAGTAATAAAGCTGTTAGTGCCAAAGCCGGAAGATTAGGATTAGGAAAAGCGTTAGATAATACGGATCATGTTACAGCAAAACATATTGCAAGAGCATTAGGGATATGTGCAAAGACAGTTGTTAGGTGGATAAATGATGAAGAGTTGCCTGCTAAACATATTGCATTAAGTAAAGTCAGAAAAAACTGGCTGATAAATATTGATGATTTTTGGAAATGGGCAGAAAATAATCAGCATTTAATTAACCTGTACAAGCTAGAGGAAAATATTTTAGGAAAAGAGCCACAATGGGCAAAAGAAAAGAGAAAGAGAGATTACAGATTCAGAAAAAGAGAGAAAAAATACTCAAAGGCTGAAGATGAAGAAATAATAAGAAACTATGGAGTTATTGAAGCAAAAGAAATAGCACAAGCTTTGGGGAGAACTCCGGAAAGTGTAAGAAGAAGAGCATCAAGGTTGAACTTAGATAAGAAAAAGATTGGTATTCCTTGGACTGAAGAAGAAGTTATATTCATGGTAAAGGCTAAATCAAGAGGACAGACTTATGATGAAATTTCTATAGAGTTAGGAAGAACTTTTTCATCAGTTAAAAATAAATATAGAGATGTTATAGATAAGGGGTTGAAAGCTTGTGGGTACAGTGGACTTTAAGGAACAGAATGAAATAGAACTTAAGAAATTGAAACTTGATTATAATTACTGGTTAAAAAGGTATGAAAATGCTGAAAAATTCTTTAAAACAGCAACAATTGAACAGGTTGAAAAGAATTTAGAGTTATTTAATGAAGTAGTTAGAAAGTTAAGTAGATTATTAAGCCAGTACAAGGTGTTAACTGGTAAAGAAATGACACCAATTGAAGAGTTTGAAGGATTTAGAGGGGTGTATTAATTATGGGAAATTCAAAACAAGAAATTATTTTTACTGAAACTGATGATAAGATAATAGATTTTTTCTGTACTGGACTAAAGGAAGAAAAAACAAATTCTATACTTTTAGAAACAGCACAAAGAATATTTGTATCAGAAGATCATAAAGATTTTATCTATCTATATAAATTAGCAAAAGTTAAATATAACTTTGTTTCTAATAACAAGAAGTTATTTAATACAGCATCTATATGGGAGGGAGTGTTATCACATGGCCAATACAATGGTTAATTTATCAAATTTAGAAAAGGAAGCTTGTAATTTTGTAATAGACGTTATTAATGAAAATCCTTCATGGACAAATTAAAAAATAATAAAAGCAACAAGAAAAGCTTATTTTAATATCCCGGATAAAAAGATAGAAATTATATATAAAATAGCTAAAAGCAGATGGATGAATAATCAAGGTAAATTCATAATTCAAGTAGAGCCTAAAAAGGAGGAAACTATGGCAGTTAAAAAATCTAAACCAGGGGAAATGAGAATAAAGGTTGAGGAACTTATAAAAGCAGGTAAATCTAATGTTGAAATTGCAAAAACTCTTAATATATCATCAGCAACAGTTGCTTATCACAAAAAGGCGTTAACTACACCTTCAAAGCCAAATAAATCTAATGATTTATCCTATATATCTAAGATTGCTTTAGAAGTTGCAGAATTAGTAAACAGGAAAAACCATGATTATGGGAAATCTTTTGATAAATCAGTTGATAAATATGGTGCTGCAGCTTACTTTTTAAGAATTGCTGATAAGATAAGCAGAGCTGAAACACTTTCTAATAAAGATGCACTTGTACTGGATGAAAAGATAGAAGATACATTAAAGGACATCATAGGCTATACATTGCTTTACATTAATTATCTTAATGATAAAGGAGTTGCTAATTAATGCTAGTAGTTGAATGTATTCCCTTTAAAGGATTTAAAGAAAAGATAGCTATTACAAAGAAATATAATAATTACTCTAATTGTAAATGTGAGGTTATAGGTAACTTTGTATATATAGAAAGAAAAATAACAGCATAGTTTGATTAAAATGCGAAGGAGAAAGGTGAATTTTATGGATAAAATGTTAGCTACATCAGTTTATGATGAAGAACTTAAAAGTTGGATTGTATATGTAGATTCAGAGGGAGAGTTATTGCCAGTAGGTAGAACCATTAATGAAGATTTAGGACTTTTTGAATATTGTAAATTTAACACGAAGGAAGAAGCGATAGATTGGATAAATTCAAAACCAAATAAAATGAAATATGATAAAGATTTAATAGTTGGGTAATTCGCAATTCAAAAAATACGAAGTAAGGAGAAATAGAGAATATGGCTAAAGAAAGATTATGTACCAATTGCACTTATAACAATAATGGTTGGTGTAATAAAAGAAAGACAAATAAAGGGTTAAAAGAGTTAACTGATTGTAAGTATAGAAAAACAGAGAGTACAGTAAAACTTAATAATTTTTTAGAACAAAAGAGATTTGAGTTAGAAATTGAAGATAATGCTTTTAATAGAGGAATGGTTAAAGGTTTAGAAATAGCACTTAGAATTTTAAATGAGTAGTGAACAATTTGATTATATTGCGAACAAGGAGGTGTTTAAAATGATTAATGCTTGGGAACTTTTTAATGTACTTAAAGAGTATAATTATGAACAATTAAAAGACTTAATTATAGTAATAGAAATAGACAGGGAGGATGATTTAAGTTTAGGTGAAAGCAGATGTGCAAATGGTATAGAAGAACATCCAAGTCAAATAAGAATTTATTCTTGTTGATAGTATTTCACAATTCATTAATATTATGAGTTAAAAAATATTTTAAGGAGAATGTAAAATGTATTATAGAGCCGACGTATATATTGATAGTGTGATAAGAAATAGTTTTATAGCCAACAGTATTGAAGTGTTAAAAATTAAAGCAGAGCCTTTTATAAAAGATGAAAAGATAACTCAAATAATAGTATCAGAGGTTAATGAAATTGGATTTTTTAAGTTGCCCAAAGAAATAGAAGAAATTATAGAAGAAGAATTCTTGTTATAAGATATTTTATTAAAATAAATGTTTTAGGAGGAATTAAAAATGAGTAAATATAGAAAAAAACCAGTTGAAATAGAAGCTGTTAAATTTGATGGAACTGACGAAAGTGTTGAATGGTTATTACCTCAATTAAAAAGTGGGGAAATAGGTAGGGCTTGTAATAAATTATATATAAAAACATTAGAAGGAGTTATGGAAGCTAAAGTTGGGGATTACGTAATAAAAGGTATTAATGGTGAATTTTATCCATGTAAACCAGACATATTTGAAAAAACTTACGAGAAAGTTATTGAAGTAACAGAAGATGATAGAAAAGATATATTAAAAGCAAGCATTGAGTTTGACAATAGATTAGGATATTAGTTCATAATTCATTAAAATTATGAAGGATATGGGGGATTTATGAAGAAAGAATATGCTTTATATAAAGGTGAGGAAATACTTGCTATGGGAACAATATTTGAAATAGCACTAGAGATGGGTGTAACTGTAGAAACAATAAAATACTATGGTTGTAATTCCTATAAAAAGAGATTAGCCAAAAGAAAGAAACAAACTGCTAGGATACTTGTTGAAATAGGCAATATGCCATTAACAGAATAGATAGATTGTTAAGATAATTTAATTTTATATAAATTAGGAGGTTTATTATGGGAATAGATATGAGAAAACTTTATGAAAGTAGATTGGAAGAAATCAAATATCAAAAGAGGGTAAAGAAAGCCATGAGATGTTGGGACCAGCTAAAAAGATTAGAAAAAGAAGAATCCAATATAATGGACAAACTATCTAATTTAAAAAGCTGAATGAATAAAAAAATTAGTTGCTGTTATACTTACAAAATACAAAAGGCTCACAGCTGCCAATTGTGAGCCGGTACAGATAAAATATTGCCAGTACCTTATCTTGTATATGCCAACTCTAATAATACCAATTTTAGAGCTTACAGTAAAGGTGCTGGTTTTTCTATGAAAAGGAGTGATACCAGTTGAAGGTTGATGAAGTGAACTTAAAGGAATTAATAGAAAATGAAACTAATCAAACATTTAATAGAGCTAATAAGATGTGCTGTCCAGTACACAAAGAGAAAACACCTTCTTTTTCAGTTGATGTAAAAAAGAATAAATTCCGTTGTTTCGGATGTGGCATAGGAGGAGATGCAATTGACTTCATAAAGGAAACTAAAGGACTTAATTATTCCGAAGCTTGTAGATATTTAGGGGTTGAAGTTAATGAAGAATATAAGGTAATTGTTGAAGAAGAAGAGAAAATAAGAGATTTTATAAAATGGCAACTATCTTTAGAAGATTGCCAAGGGTGGAATTTAGTAAAAATATATAGATTTGAAGATGAAGAGAATAAAACTCTATATTTTACAGGTAAATTCTCAACTCCAAGTAAGAAAGAGATTAGATACTACCATATAAATGAAGAAGGTAAAGTTAAATTTGGCAGAGGTGACAAAGAGCCAGTACCATATAATTATGCAAGGTTAAAAAGTGCAATTGAAAAGAATAGACCAGTTTTTATTGTTGAAGGTGAAAAAGATGCTGATACAATAGCCCATTTAGGTTATGTAGCTACCTCTTTAAAAGGCATTAAAACAATAGATGCAAGTATATTCCAAGATGCAATTGTTAACTTTATAGGAGATACTGGACAAGCTGGTGAAGAATATAAAAAACATATTTATTATTCAATAGCTGATAAAGTACAATCCTTTAGAATAATTGAACTTCCAGGACTTGAAAAATTAGGGGATAATGCTGATGTAACTGATTGGTTGAAAGCCGGCCATACTAAAGAAGAATTTAAAGCAGCTATTAGAGATTTTTGGGATTGGAAAATAAGCACTAAATGGAAGTATGTTACTACAGATAGCAAAGGTAATATAAAACCATTATTAGTATGGGAAAACTTAGAGGTGCTTTTAAATCGCAAAGGAATAAGTTGCAGATATAATGAGTTATCCAAATCAGTTGAATTTGAAAATATTATATCTTCCGACTTAGGATCCAATGCTAATTTAGAAGATTTATACTCTTTATGCCATAGAGAGCATTTTAAAATAAGTAAAGAAAACTTAGCATCAGCTATTAATAGAATTGCTAAGAAAAATAGTTTCAATCCAGTACAGGAGTATTTAAATATATGCCTTGAGAATTATGATAAAAGTGGTATGTATATAAAAATGCTATGTGACACTATAAATACTCCAATAACATTTGATGATGAAGTTAAGGAATTATACATAACTAAATGGTTATTAAATGTTGTTAATATAGCCTTTAACAAAGGTCAATATGGAAGTGAAGGAATATTGGTTATCCAAGGGCCACAAGGACTAGGGAAAACTAGATGGATTAAAAGCATAATACCAAATGAAAAATGGGTAAAAACAGGATTAGAAATAGACCCAAGTGATAAAGATAAGGTTTATCAAGCCACTAAATATTGGGTAACTGAATTAGGTGAGTTAGATGCAACTTTAAAGAAAGACCAAGCAAAATTAAAAGCTTTCTTTACTGAATCTATGGACGAGTATAGAAAACCATATGAAAGATTTACAGAAGCATATCCAAGATTAACAGCTTTTTATGCAACAGTTAATAAAGAAGAGTTTTTAAAAGATGAAACAGGTAATAGAAGATACTGGGTAATTCCTGCAACTAATATTTTAGTAGATCATGAAATAGATTTGGATCAGCTATGGGGAGAAGTTATGTACCTTTTAAAGGTGAAAAAATATCCACATTGGCTTACTAATGATAATAAAGAACTCCTTAAGATTACTAATGAAGCTTTTGAGGTTAAAGATGAAACTTATTTAAGAATACAAGATGGGTTCCAATGGTCAGTTGATAGAGATTTTTGGGATGAATATACATCAACAGAATTATGCGACCTATTGAATATTAAAAATTTCACTTCCTTAAAAACTACACTAGAAAAGTTTGGAGTGAAACAAAAAAGGACTACCAATAGGAGATATTATTTATTACCACCTGTAAATAGTCATGTATCAATAAGAAATGAGAATAAAAGATGGGGAGCATAGTATGTTTTAAATTGAAGGTGTAAAACCTTCTTTTTTTATTGCCTGTACAATGACAGCATTAAGAAAAATGGTGACAGATAGAGGGTAAAAAGTGACAGCAATGACAGCTAGTATATGTCATAAGGGAGGAAATATTAAGAATTATAGCTATAGAGTTAAGAAAATGACAGCAATAGTGACAGCAAAGGTGTCATAATGACAGCAATTTTTAAAACAACTGTCATGCCGAAAACCGTTGATATATCTAGCTTTATAACTATTAATGACAGCTATGACAGCTAAATTATA
>OBXA01001213.1_pt1 | contig 15911 bp, 10 predicted proteins | sample 1538121 | NCBI WGS metagenome assembly OBXA01 (sample SAMEA2580133, study PRJEB22360) | human gut metagenome | biome: human gut; feature: human-associated habitat; material: faeces | place: Denmark | collected 2008/2010 | reverse complement strand
TCGTCAAAGATCACGATAACAGCCGACGAAACCTACGGTTATCATCCTGCGCCCATGCCCCGCTGGCAGGGGCGCATCGTCAACGACGGCCATCCCTTCCGCATAGAGCCGGCACTGACCGATGCCACCGGCTGCAGCAACGCCCATCAGGGGGGCATCGTCTCCACGCCCGACGGACAGTGGTGGGCCCTGCTCATGCAGGATTTCCACTCCATTGGTCGCACGGTGGATCTCATGCCCGTGACGTGGAAAGACGGGTGGCCGATGGTAGGGCTGGAGGGCAACCTCGGACGGGCACCCCGCACGTGGACGAAGCCCGTGCAGGGACAGCCCCTGCGCGCCCCATACGAGCGCAACGAAGATTTCAACGGGCCGCGGTTGGAGCGCATCTGGCAGTGGAACCATAACCCCGACGACAGCGAATGGCAGCTCACGGGAGGGCGGTTGCGGCTCCACGCCCTACCCGCCTCACAACTGATGTGGGCCCGCAACACGCTCACGCAGCGTGTCATAGGCCCCGAGTCGACGACCACGGTGGAATTGCGCGTGGGCCGTTTGAAAGACGGCGATGTGGCCGGATTGGGCAACATCAATGTGCCTTGTTCGTGGGCGGGTATCGTGAAAGACGGGAAACGGCTCATGCTCAGATGCTTCCAACAGGTGGACAACGACACACTCGACATGCCCGTGCAGTTGAAGGGCGACCGGATTTGGCTGCGCTTCAACGGCGATTTCGACAACGACCGCGGCCGCTATGCCTATTCGCTCGACGGCAAGACCTTCACCGACCTTGGCCGGGAGATGACGCTCAGCTATCAACTGGTTACCTTTCAGGGCAGCCGCATGGGACTTTTTGCGTTCAACCACAAGGGCAGGAAGGGCGGATATGCCGAGTTTGACAACTTCCGTGTGGACGAACCGAAGGCCGACCGTAGCCGCAACATCCCCTACGGAAAGACTATTCGTATTGTCAATCTGGCCACGGACAAACCCATGGAGGCAACGAAGCATGGCGTGCTCTACGACACCGGAGCCGACAACCAAGGCTTGTTCACCCGTTTCCGGTTGGTGGACAAGGGACAAGGCAAGGTGGTCTTGCAGTGTGCCGATGGCCGCTACGTGATGTCGGCCGGTTGGGGACTTCCCGGCGATGTGCGCATGACGACCGATGCCGACAAAGCCGAGGTGTTCATGTATCAGGATTTCCTCGACCGTGAGTTTATGCTCTTGTCCGTCCGTACACATTTTTATATAGGTAAGAGTCCCACTACTGGCAGTCCCTATTCGCTCGACTTCAAGGGGGCCGACCCCGGAAGGAGAAACGGGGCCGTGCTGCGCTGGGAGCCGGTAGAGGAGTGACGACAGGTCCGGTTGGTTGAAAATATCGTGCCGTTGGTTGAATGTTTTTGACCGTTATGGCTGCAAATGTTAATTTTGTATTCGTATGATAAAGATGTCTAACGCATTTAAAACGACACGATATGAAAATCTATTGGCAATCATTCTTTTGGGCATCGGCCGCCCTTTTGGCCGTGTCCTGCTCTGATACGAGCGATTTAGACGACTATGTGAACGGTTCTACCACCACAACCACACCGACCGGCGGAGGCAGTTCTCCCTCCACCACGACGCCCACCACGGCCGGCGACCTGACCACTTTCACGATAGCGGTGGATTCGACAGCCTTGTCGGAGACCGAAACGATTCCCTCCGACAATGAAGACTATGTGGAGAACAACTCTTTCACCAGCACCATCAATATTGTGTATAGCGGAACGACGGCCACGGTGAGCGGAAGTGTAGATGGGGTGAGCATCTCGGTAAGTGGTGCCGATGTCACGGTGACTTCTACGGCCAAGGGGGTGAACTACGTGCTCAGTGGCACGGCGAGCGAAGGGTCGTTCAAAATGGCCGCCGGTGACAGTGACAAGAAGTTTCGACTCACACTCAACGGTGTGAGCATCAACAACAGCGATGGCCCGGCCATCAACATACAAGTGGGCAAGCGCTGCTATGTGGTGGCCGCTGACGGCACCTACAATTCGTTCACCGACGGTACTTCATACGCTTTGAGCACCGAAGACCAAAAGGGAACTATCTTCAGTGAAGGCGAATTGCTGTTCAGTGGCAAAGGGCACATCAAGGTGAGTGCCAACACCAAGGCCGGCATCGCTAGCGACGACTACGTGATGATAAGGCCCAACACCAACATCTATGTTAAGGCCACGAAGGGCAATGGCATCAAGAGCAAAGACGGATTGCTCATCAAGGGCGGTGTGGTGAATGTCGAAACCTCCGGTACGGCAGCCAAAGGACTGTCCACCGACGGCTATTTCCAGATGGATGGCGGTCGCGTGACGGCCATCACTACAGGCGGAGGCGAATATGACAGCGACGACAGCGACGTGAGTGCGGCAGCCGGAGTGAAAGCCGACTCCACCTTCACGATGAATGGTGGGGCCCTCTACTGCAAGAGTACGGGAGCCGGAGGCAAGGGCATCAGCACCGACCAGTCGCTGACCATCAACGACGGTGAGGTGAAAGTGATCACCACCGGGGCCACCTATACCTATAGCAGCAGCCTCGACTCGAAAGCCAAAGGCATCAAGGCCGACGGGGCTTTGGCCATCAACGGCGGCAGCGTGATGGTGCGCGCCACCGGCGGAGAGGGCAGCGAGGGCATCGAGAGCAAGAGCACGCTGACGGTTACGGGCGGTTCCGTTGAGGTATATTCCTACGACGATGCGCTCAATTCGGCCAGCCATCTATACATCAAAGGCGGCTACATCTACGCATACGCCCTCGGCAACGACGGTATCGACGCCAATGGCAACCTCTACATACAAGGCGGAACGACCGTGGCCTACGGCACAAGCAGCCCCGAGTGTGGCATTGATGCCAACGAGGAGGAGGGCTACAGCGTGATAGTCACCGGCGGTACGCTCGTGGGCATCGGCGGTGGCACGTCCTATCCGTCGAGCCAGTCCACCCAACCAAGCATTGTCTATGGCGGAAGTGTCTCCAATGGCTCTACGGTGGCACTGAACAGTGGTTCGACGAACATTCTCGCCTTGACGATGGGGCGCAGCTATAACGGCAATGTCTGCATTCTCTTCACTTCTCCCAGTTTGTCAAAAGGCGGCAGCTACACCGTCTACACAGGAGCGAGTGTGAGCGGAACCGACTGGCACGGACTCTACGTCGGGGCCACCGTGAGCAGCACCGGCACATCGGCAGCCACCATCTCCTCACTCTCGTCGCCTTATTCCTCGGCCGGTAGCACCACGGGCATGGGAGGCTTCGGAGGAGGCGGTCGCCCGGGCGGGAGATAGCAAAGACGGGCAAAGCCACCTCTTGGATTTAAGAGAAGATGGAGAAGCTAAGGAATATGAGGACAATGGTTTTATCGCTTGAGCCCGACAGGTGTGCCCAAGAAATAAAACCATTGCCTTTTTCCCGCCACACCGCACGATGCCCCTTCTGTTGAGCGAGGCAGATATCGTTTCCCCTCCACTCTTTCGGCTCCTCCATCTCTCTTGGAATGGTCTCCGGGGGCAGAGTCGGCCAAACCCACTTGGCTTGTATAATATTTCCACGAATCAAACGTTTAAAAGAAAATCATGGGCCTATGAAGAGATTTTTACGCCTGAACAGAGAAAACATCACCTATTTGGGACTTTGGCTTCTTCTCTTTCTGTCTCCGCTGTTGAGCATGTGCATCAAGGCGGAGTCGGGATTGGTCAAGGCATTCAGTTGGATGGAGGTGTTTCATGTATGGAAATTCTTCGTCGTCTATCTCGTCATGTTCCTTGTCCACAACTTTGTCCTTGCCCCCCTGTTGCTCTACAAGCATCGGAAGACGATGTATTTTGCCACCACACTTTGTCTGGTGATGATGTTCGCCTTCTATCAGTGTAGCAACCGTCCCCGTCGTCCCATGCACCCTATGGAGATGGAAGGACGAATGCGCCACAGACCTATGCCCGAAGGGGACAGACTGCATGAACCGGGGCGTGACAGGATGAAAGACCACCGCATGGGGCCTCCGCTCTTCTTCGGCGAGGGCGACTTGGTGAGCACCATCACGCTGGTGCTGCTGTTGGGCATGAACCTCGGCATCAAACTCTATTTCCGATCGGAGCAGGAAAGTGCCGAGATGAGGCTGCTCGAGAAAGAAAACCTCAACCAACAGTTGGAGTATCTGAAGTATCAAATCAACCCCCACTTTTTCATGAACACGCTCAACAACATCCATGCCCTTGTGGACATCGACCCGGAAAAGGCCAAGACCACTATCGTGGAACTGTCGAAAATGATGCGCTACCTGCTCTATGAAGGCAACAATTCGTTCATTCCGCTGCATCGGGAAGTGGAATTCTTGCGCAACTACATCACGCTGATGAAGCTGCGCTACACCGACAAGGTGAAGATAGATACCGACATTCCTGTCTCATTGCCCGACAGGGGGCTGCCGCCACTGCTGCTCATCACGTTTGTGGAAAATGCCTTCAAGCATGGGGTGAGCTATCGGGAACCGAGTTTTATCACTATCGGCATGAGGGTGGATGGCGACCGTTTCCACTTCGAGTGCGTCAACAGCAAGCATCGTGAGAGTACGGCCGAGCATGGTGGGGTGGGGTTGACCAATGTGCGCCGTCGGCTCGACCTCATCTATGGCGACACCTACCGTCTTGACATCGACGACGGGACAGATACTTACACGGTGAAGTTGGAGCTCCCGATTGCCACATGATCACATTTCTAACACCAAGACCGCTATGCTTATGATCAGAGTTTTAGCCATCGACGACGAACCGCTGGCTTTGCAGCAGTTGACTGCCTACATCGGCAAGGTGAGCTTTTTGGAACTTGCGGGCGCGTGCCAGAGTGCGCTGGAGGCCCGCAAGCTGCTCGAAAAAGACTCCGTGGACGCCATTTTCTGCGACATCAACATGCCCGACCTCAACGGCATGGACTTCGTGAAGTCGCTTGCTGCGCCCCCGATGGTGGTTTTCACCACGGCCTACAGCGAGTATGCCGTGGAGGGCTATAAGGTAGATGCTGTGGACTATCTGCTCAAACCTTTTTCGCTCGACGACTTCCGTCGGGCTGCCAACAAGGTGAAACGGCAGTATGAACTGGAAAACAGCACCCGGCCCGTGGCATCAATACCCGACGGACAGGCCGATGATGTGCTCTTTCTCAAAACCGAACACCGTGTGTTGAAGGTGAATATCGGCGACATACGCTATATTGAGGGCATGAGCGAATATCTCAAAATCTATCTTGAAGGGCAGAAACCTCTGGTGGTGCTGCTCTCGATGAAGAAGATGGAGGAGCGGCTGCCCGCCATGTTCATGCGCATACACCGTTCCTATATCATCAATCTGAAGAAGATAGCCGAGGTGAACAAAAACCGGGTGATACTCGGCGAGGATGCCTATCTGCCCATTGGTGACCTCTATCGGGATACTTTCGCTAAGTATCTTGAGACGAAATTCTTGGGCAAATAAACCATGGGCTCGTTTTTTATTTGTACTTTTGCAACATCAGTAACACAACGGATAGCATGTTGCAATTAGACAATTTTTATAAAGCACGCTACGTGTTGGGCAAGGTTTTGCGCAAGACGGAGCTTATCCATGCAGGTAAAATTAACGACGATGTTGACGTGTACCTTAAACCCGAATGCCTGCAAAAGACCGGGTCGTTCAAGATACGCGGTGCCTACTACAAGATTTCACAACTCTCGGAGGCTGAAAAGCAGAAGGGCGTGATAGCCTGTTCGGCCGGCAACCACGCTCAGGGGGTGGCTCTTGCCGCCACGGCAATGGGCGTGAAGAGTCTCATTTGTCTGCCCGAGGGGGCTCCCATCAGCAAGGTGGAAGCCACGAAGCGCCTGGGAGCAGAGGTGAAGCTCGTGCCCGGTGTCTACGACGATGCCTACGCCGAGGCCATCCGGCTGCGCGATGAGTGCGGTTACACCTTTGTCCATCCCTTTGACGACGAGAATGTGATAGCCGGACAGGGCACCATCGGGCTCGAACTGCTCGACCAGCTGCCCGATGTGGAGGCGGTCGTCATCCCTGTCGGGGGCGGCGGGCTCATCTCCGGGGTGGCCTTTGCCCTCAAGAGCCTCAATCCGCGGGTGAAGGTCTATGGTGTGCAGGCAGCCGGAGCAGCCGGTATGGTGGAGAGCATCCACCAACATCGGTTGGAAAAACTGGCTTCCGTGTCGACTATTGCCGACGGCATCGCCGTGAAAGAGCCCGGACAGCTGACCTTCGAGGCTTGTTCAAAATATGTGGATGGCTTTGTCACCGTGAGTGAAGACGAAATCAGTGCAGCTATCCTGCGGTTGATCGAAACCGAGAAGATGGTGGCCGAAGGAGCCGGAGCAGCCGGTGTGGCAGCCGTGATGTTTGATAAATTGCCCGTGAAGGGCAAGAAAACCGTGTGCGTCGTGAGCGGAGGCAATATCGATGTGACCATCCTCAATCGCGTGATCAACCGTGGACTGGCTAAGACTGGTCGCCTTTGCGCCCTCGAAATGGAACTCGACGACAAGCCCGGCAAACTCGTTGAGGTATGCACGGTGATAGCCCGGTTGGGCGGCAATATCACCAGCGTGCATCACGACCGCTCGGCCAACCGCAAGAAAGTGGATGCCTGCATCTTGCGGGTGATGATGGAGACCCGCAATCAGGAGCATATCGACCAGATACGCCGGGCACTCGAAGAGAAAGGAATCACGATACTGAACAATTCAATCCTTAAAATAGAACATTAGACTTATGCAAGCAATTCACACAGACAACGCGCCTGCAGCTATCGGACCGTATAGCCAGGCCATCGAAGTAAATGGTTTTGTATTTGCCTCGGGGCAGATTCCATTGGATCCTAAGACCGGGACTTTTGTTGAAGGAGGCATCAAAGAGCAGACCCGGCAGGCCCTCACCAACGCTTCCAGCATTCTGAAAGCTGCCGGAACCGACCTTGCCCACGTAGTGAAAACCACTGTCTATCTCGACAGCATGGACGATTTCGCCGCCATGAACGAAGTGTATGCCGAGTTTTTCTCGCATCCATTCCCGGCCCGTTCGGCCGTGGCCGTGAAGAAATTGCCCAAAGGCGCACTCGTAGAAGTGGAAGTGCTGGCCGCCAAATAACGTGCCGAAATAGGGGATAGAGGACATAATAACTTGTTTACAGGTACGTATGGTTTTCCTTGGACAAAAGGAGAATGATATGTACTTGTAAACATATATTTTTATAAAATGTTGACCAAATCTTTTGTAAAACAAATCATAATTCGTAATTTTGGGCAAACAACAAAACAGAGCGAGTTGCCCCGCTCTGTTTTGTTGTCACAACGGAATAATCCTTATTGTGACTTGCTTGAAAATTTCTGATGCAAATATAGCAACTTAATAATTGATATCCAAATAAAAAGTAGAAAAAATGAAAACAATTTTAGGATTAGACTTGGGAACCAATAGCATTGGTTGGGCTAAAGTCTCTGTGGATGACTATGGAAATTACCTGCATGACATTAAGTTGGGAAGCAGAATTATTCCGATGAGTCAGGATGTACTTGGCAACTTCGACAGTGGGGTGACGGTATCTCAGACGGCCCAACGAACGGAGTTTCGTAGTAAACGCAGGTTGGTACAGCGCAATCTGCAACGTCGTGAAAGGTTGCATAGAGTGTTACACGTGCTGGACTTTTTGCCTGCTCATTATGATGCAGCCATAGGCTGGGATAGGACAGAGGCTGTAACTTACGGAAAGTTTCTTAATCATGCTGAACCCAAATTGGCATGGGAGGAACTTGGAAATGGGAAAAGAAGATTTCTGTTTATGGATTCATTCCACGAAATGGTAGCTGATTTTGCACGTTGTCAACCGGCATTGGTGGCAGATGGAAAGAAAATTCCGCTTGATTGGACTATCTACTACCTGCGCAAGAAGGCTCTTACACAAGCTATTACGAAAGAAGAATTGGCTTGGATATTGCTTAATTTCAACCAAAAGCGCGGCTACTACCAATTGCGTGGCGAAGAAGAAGAGGAAAATCCGACTAAACAAGAAGAGTATTACGAATTAAAGGTTGTAAGTGTAGAAGCCACTGATAGTCGGAAAGGCAATGACACGTGGTATAATGTTCATTTGGAGAATGGATGGATTTATCGCCGTAGTAGTAAAATCTCGCTTGATGATTGGGTGGGGAAAGTGAAACAGTTTATCGTGACAACTGAATATGAGAAAGATGGTACGACTTTGAAGACTGATAAAGAAGGCAATGTGAAACGTTCGTTCCGTGCCCCGAACGAAAATGACTGGGGACTGCGGAAAAAACGTACGGAAACCCTGTTGGAAATGTCGGGTAAAACGGTAGGTGCATTTATCTATGACCATTTGCTGCAAGAACCTGCAGACAAAATACGAGGAAACTTCATCCGCACAATCGAACGCCACTACTATAAGGCTGAACTTGAAGCCATTTTGGCGGAACAATGCAAGTATCACATAGAGTTGAGGGATAAAGAGATGTTGGAAGCCTGTGCCCGAGAGCTTTATCTGAATAACGTTCCCCATCAGCATAGCCTGATGAAGAAGGACATGACTTATTTGCTTTTGTACGACTTGATTTTCTATCAACGCCTTTTGAAAAGTAAGAAAACGCTAATAGCCAACTGTCCATACGAATATTATGAATATGTAGATAAAGAGACGGGCGAGATAAAACGGCAAAACATTAAATGTATAGCCAAGTCTAATCCATACTTTCAAGAGTTTCGTTTGTGGCAATTTGTACTTAATCTTCGTCTATTCGATCGTGTGGAAGATAAGGAGGTGACGGCAAATTATCTGCCAATCGCGGATGACCATGCCCGATTGTTTACTTATCTGAATGACCGAAAGGAAATAAACCAAGAAACCTTACTCAAAGATTACTTCAAATTGAAGAAGGTGAAAATTGGTAATGAGAAGGAATACCCTATTCGGTGGAATTATATAGAGGACAAAGAAAAGAAATACCCCTGCAACGAAACCCGTTACGAGTTGCTGATGGCTTTAGATAGAGCCGGTATCGAACACAAATGGTTAGATGACAATAATTTGGAATATCGGTTATGGCATCTGCTCTATTCTGTGGAAGTGAAGAGCGAATCGGAGACAGCACTACGCAAGTTGAAAAATGATGATGCCTTTGTTAATTCGTTTTTGAAGGTGAAACCGTTCAAAAAGGAGTATGGAGCCTATTCGGAAAAAGCAATCAAAAGGCTGTTGGCCGTCATGCGTAAAGGCTTTTTATGGAACGAGCAAGACATCTGTGATGAAACGCGCAAGCGTATTGAAATCATTATAAAAGGAGATGTTGATGAGAAAGTCAAAGAACGGATGGGGCATGCGGCATATTCGTTTGACCGAGTTTCCGATTTTCAAGGACTGCCTGAGTGGCTGGCTTGTTATGTCGTGTATGGCAGACATTCCGAAGCGATGGATATTCAACATTGGGATTCACCCGAAAGGCTCATGGCCTATATTAATAATTTCAAACAGTATTCGTTGCGTAATCCGATTGTAGAACAATGTATTCTTGAAACATTACGGACAGTACATGATATATGGAAAGAAACCGGGCAGATAGATGAGATTCATGTAGAATTGGGACGTGAAATGAAAAGTACCTCTGAAGAGCGTGCTCGTCGGACACAGAATGTTCTTAGGAATGAAAATACCAATCTGCGTATTAAGAGCTTGCTGATAGAACTTAAGAACGATACGGATATATGTAATGTACATCCCTATTCGCCGATGCAGCAAGAGATATTGCGCATCTATGAAGAGGGGGCACTACAAGAATTGAATAGGGAAGACGAGGATTTTGAGGAAATTTCCAAGATTTCGCAAATGTCTCAACCTTCGGGAAAGGAGTTGAACAGATATAAGTTGTGGCTTGAGCAGAAATATCGTTCGCCTTATACGGGAAAAGCTATCTCGCTTGCTAAACTTTTTACGCCGGCCTATCAAATAGAACATGTTATTCCGCAGAGCCGCTACTTTGACGACTCGTTTACGAATAAGGTGATATGTGAGGCAGAGGTAAACACTTTGAAGTCTAACCTTCTTGGTTATGAGTTTATTAAGAAGCATGGTGGTGAGATTATTCATTGTACCACGTTGGGCGATGTAAGAATCTTTAGTGAAAGTGAATATAAGGCTTTTGTAACAGAGCATTATGCCAACAACAAGTCGAAAAAAGATAAATTGCTGATGGAGGATATTCCACAGGAATTCTTGAGTCGGCAGATGAACGATAGTAGGTATATTAGCAAGGTGGTAAAGACGCTGCTTTCCAATATTGTGCGAATGGAAGATGAGTCGGAAGCTACTTCCAAGTCTGTGATTGTATGTACCGGAGGTGTCACAGACCGCCTCAAAAAAGATTGGGGACTGAATGATGTATGGAACAGTATTGTCTATTCACGCTTTGAGCGACTCAACAGACTTACCGGGACGGAGGTTTTCGGACATTGGGAAAATAAGGACGGTAAGCGGGTGTTCCAGACTTCTATGCCCTTGGAATTACAGCGTGGTTTTAGGAAAAAGCGTATAGATCACCGCCATCATGCGATGGACGCCCTTGTAATTGCTTGTGCCTCTCGTAACATCGTCAACTATCTGAATAATGAGTCTGCCAATAACCCGAAAAAGCGGGAAGATTTGCGTCGTCAGCTGTGCGACAAGAACAGGGTTGTTCGCAAGCCTTGGGAAACATTCACGCAGGATGCCTATAATGCATTGAGAAATGTGGTGGTCAGCTTTAAAAACTACGTAAGAGTTATCAATAAGGCGACCAATCGTTATGAACACTATGATGAGAATGGTAAAAAGAGGTTTGTGCAACAGAAGGGGAGTGAACTGTGGGCCATTAGGAAACCAATGCACAAGGAGACTTACTATGGTCATGTCAATCTGCGTCGTAAAGAACTTGTCACACTTCAGAAGGCTCTCGATGATATTCCGTCCATTTGTGACAAGAAGTTGAGAGACTATATCAGTGCGTTGGTTGAAAAGCACTTCAATAAGCGACAGATGCTTGCCCATTTCAAGAGTACGGATTATTATTGGCAGAAGCAATATGTAAATAAGGTGTATGTGTGGACTTTTAGTGATGATATAAAGCCTTTGGTTGCTACAAGAAAATTGCTTGACACTTCATTCGATGCCAAACGAATAGACACTATTACCGATACCGGTATCCAGAAGATACTTCGTAATTATCTTGAAGCAAAAGGTGGCAATGCGACCTTGGCTTTTACGCCTGAAGGGATTGCGGAAATGAATCAGAATATCTCAAAGTATAATGATGGCAAACCGCATCAGCCAATTTTGAAAGTGAGAATAACGGAGCCGATGGGAGCTAAGTATCGAGTAGGGCAAACAGGAAATAAAATGGCTAAATATGTCGAGGCTCAATCGGGAACGAATCTCTATTTTGCTATCTATGAAGATAGCGAAGGTAAACGCAGTTATACCACAGTTCCATTGGATGAGGTGGCGGAGCGTCTGAAGCAGAGACTTTCGCCGGTTCCGGAGAAAGATGAAAACGATGTGCCATTAAAGTTCTACCTGTCGCCTAATGATTTAGTGTATGTGCCTACTGAAGAAGAGTTGCAGCTACGTGAGTGCAAGTTGAATAAAGATAGGATATACAAGATGGTTAGCTCGACAGGAAACGAATGTCATTTTATACCTTATTATGTCGCGAATGTAATCTATAATAAGGTGGAATTTGAGGCAAAGAATAAAATAGGAAGGGCTCTTACGGGTGAAATGATTAAAGCTGTCTGTTGGAAACTTGAAATAGACCGTCTGGGGAATATTCTAAAAGTTATAAAATAATTCTACACCATGATCAAAAAGACACTTTGCTTTAGCAATCCAATTTATCTGAGCTTGCGAGATGCTCAATTAGTGTTGCATTTGCCCGAAGTGGAAAAAGACGAAGCTTTACCAGATCTGATGAAAAGAGATGCCGAGCGCACCATCCCGATAGAAGACATCGGGGTGGTCGTACTTGACAACCGACGTATCACCGTCACATCAGGTGTCTTAGAGGCTTTGTTGGAAAATAATTGTGCCGTTATCACTTGTGGACAGAATGGTATGCCTATTGGCTTGCTTCTCCCTTTATGTGGTAATAAAACGCAAAATGAGCGGTTTCGTTTACAGTTGGATGCTTCCCTCCCTTTGCGTAAACAACTCTGGCAACAGACCATAAAACAGAAAATACTTAATCAAGCGCATGTACTCAGAACCAGCACTGGCAAAGAAACTAATTGCATGAGAGTTTGGGCCAATGAAGTGCGTAGCGGTGATCCTGACAATTTGGAAGCAAGAGTCGCGGCTTATTATTGGCGTAATCTCTTTCCTGCACTTCCCTCATTTGTGCGTGAACGGGAAGGAATGCCACCCAACAACTTGTTAAATTACGGTTATGCCATTTTGCGTGCTGTCATAGCAAGATCATTGGTGGGGAGTGGTTTGTTGCCGACTTTAGGGATCCACCATCATAACCGCTACAATGCTTATTGTCTTGCTGATGATATTATGGAACCATACAGACCGTATGTTGATCAGTTGGTAATTGGTATTATGCATCGTACATCTGATATATCCGAAATAACCAAAGAACAGAAAATACAACTTTTGGGTATCCCGATGTTGGATGTGGTCGTGAATGGCAAGCGTAGTCCGTTGATGATAGCTGCTCAGCAGACAACATCCTCACTTGCTAAATGCTTTTCAGGAGAGGTGCGGCATATTAGCTATCCCGAAATGTAACCTGTTATGTCTGGTTTTGACAGATTTAGTGAATATAGAATTATGTGGATTCTTGTATTCTTTGACTTGCCTACGGATACAAAGAAGGAAAAAAAGGCCTATATCGATTTCCGTAAGGTGCTGATTAAAGATGGATTCACGATGTTCCAGTTTTCCATTTACGTGCGCCATTGCGCTAGTATGGAGAATGCTGAAGTGCATATCAAGCGTATCCGCAATAATCTTCCGAAGTTTGGAAAGGTCGGAATTTTGTGTATTACAGACAAGCAATTTGCCAACATACAGTTATTTTATGGGGAAAGGCCTACCCTTCCTAATGCTCCTTTCCAACAGCTGGAACTATTCTGAACGTATTGTATAGAAAGCGAAAATCCCATTCGTTGCGAATGGGATTTTGCTTTGCGGTGTCATTTTATTTTTCTTGCAATAACAAAGTATCTATTTGTAATTCAGTGAATTATAGATATCGAGTTGTTGTTGCTACCGCAAAGGTACAAATTTTCAAGCAAATCACAACTGATATGTGTCTGATTAAAAGTCTTGTCGGTTGTTGTTGCTACCGCAAAGGTACAAATTTTCAAGCAAATCACAACGGCGAGAGCGGGTTGGTTTGCGGCGTTGCTGTTGTTGTTGCTACCGCAAAGGTACAAATTTTCAAGCAAATCACAACTATACTGTGCTGGTTTGGAGAATTCAAGGTGTTGTTGTTGCTACCGCAAAGGTACAAATTTTCAAGCAAATCACAACAGGTAATTGTATGTTATAATTTTATTAGTGTTGTTGTTGCTACCGCAAAGGTACAAATTTTCAAGCAAATCACAACTAGATGCAATCGCATTAAAAGGATATAAAGTTGTTGTTGCTACCGCAAAGGTACAAATTTTCAAGCAAATCACAACCTACGACGACAGTATGAAGCAATGTTATTGTTGTTGTTGCTACCGCAAAGGTACAAATTTTCAAGCAAATCACAACATTTACTGAATTGATGAGGCTTTCTTTCTGTTGTTGTTGCTACCGCAAAGGTACAAATTTTCAAGCAAATCACAACTCTAGATTAAATTGATGTAACTGCTTCTTTGTTGTTGTTGCTACCGCAAAGGTACAAATTTTCAAGCAAATCACAACCGTCGAGTTGACAGGGAAAAATCGATCTGGTTGTTGTTGCTACCGCAAAGGTACAAATTTTCAAGCAAATCACAACTTATAAGTATCAATCATACATTTAAATTAGGTTGTTGTTGCTACCGCAAAGGTACAAATTTTCAAGCAAATCACAACTGCAAGCGAAAAATACTGCGAATAAGATTGTTGTTGTTGCTACCGCAAAGGTACAAATTTTCAAGCAAATCACAACAATATGTTGAATGGTTATGCGGAGCAATGTGTTGTTGTTGCTACCGCAAAGGTACAAATTTTCAAGCAAATCACAACAGGAAATTGCTGAAAAAAGAATGATAGATGTTGTTGTTGCTACCGCAAAGGTACAAATTTTCAAGCAAATCACAACCAAATCAGAAATTTCTATTCCTTTCTTAAGTTGTTGTTGCTACCGCAAAGGTACAAATTTTCAAGCAAATCACAACAATTGTCTTTATTTGTGGTATTGCATCTTGTTGTTGTTGCTACCGCAAAGGTACAAATTTTCAAGCAAATCACAACTGGCTTTTTGACGCTATTATAGTTGCCACAGTTGTTGTTGCTACCGCAAAGGTACAAATTTTCAAGCAAATCACAACTAGAATCGTGAATAGCTTAGATCAGTTGAGGTTGTTGTTGCTACCGCAAAGGTACAAATTTTCAAGCAAATCACAACTAGTTATGATGATTAATATAGTTAAAAAGGTTGTTGTTGCTACCGCAAAGGTACAAATTTTCAAGCAAATCACAACAAAAGAAAGTGCCAAAAGAAATGGATGAGAGTTGTTGTTGCTACCGCAAAGGTACAAATTTTCAAGCAAATCACAACGCCGTTGAGGGCGTGCCGCTAGAGAAGGTGTTGTTGTTGCTACCGCAAAGGTACAAATTTTCAAGCAAATCACAACTATAATTAGTAGAACAATTTTGGTTGAACGTTGTTGTTGCTACCGCAAAGGTACAAATTTTCAAGCAAATCACAACTGTTGCAGCTATTCATAATGTATGCTGTTCGTTGTTGTTGCTACCGCAAAGGTACAAATTTTCAAGCAAATCACAACTGCGTGTTGGTGTGTTGTCGGTAGTCTTGAGTTGTTGTTGCTACCGCAAAGGTACAAATTTTCAAGCAAATCACAACTGCATTTAGATTGAAGAAAATAGAAAATAAGTTGTTGTTGCTACCGCAAAGGTACAAATTTTCAAGCAAATCACAACACGTGCGGAAGATTATTCTAGATTTAAAAGTTGTTGTTGCTACCGCAAAGGTACAAATTTTCAAGCAAATCACAACTTGATCGCTATCTATGTAGCTGCGATATCGTTGTTGTTGCTACCGCAAAGGTACAAATTTTCAAGCAAATCACAACATAGTGGGCAAACTTACCAATGAATTTAGGTTGTTGTTGCTACCGCAAAGGTACAAATTTTCAAGCAAATCACAACAGCAAAAGTTAGACATATTGAAAAATTTATGTTGTTGTTGCTACCGCAAAGGTACAAATTTTCAAGCAAATCACAACTGTAGACGGTTGATTAGGTGGGCTAATTCGTTGTTGTTGCTACCGCAAAGGTACAAATTTTCAAGCAAATCACAACTTGATTAGTGTTTAGAGTTTTTTTGAAAAGTTGTTGTTGCTACCGCAAAGGTACAAATTTTCAAGCAAATCACAACTTGCGGAGTTGATAGTTTTTGCAGCTGAAGGTTGTTGTTGCTACCGCAAAGGTACAAATTTTCAAGCAAATCACAACATATGTGATCGAATTGGCGTAAGTTGAAGTGTTGTTGTTGCTACCGCAAAGGTACAAATTTTCAAGCAAATCACAACTTCAGATAGATGTTGGAAATCGATTAGACGTTGTTGTTGCTACCGCAAAGGTACAAATTTTCAAGCAAATCACAACTAAGTGAAAGTGGGAAT
>OBXA01001205.1_pt1 | contig 16044 bp, 10 predicted proteins | sample 1538121 | NCBI WGS metagenome assembly OBXA01 (sample SAMEA2580133, study PRJEB22360) | human gut metagenome | biome: human gut; feature: human-associated habitat; material: faeces | place: Denmark | collected 2008/2010 | reverse complement strand
AGATGGTTAACTACAGCAAGAACAACATTCTTGCACAGGCTGGACAGTCTATGCTCGCACAGGCTAATCAGTCTAACCAGGGTGTACTTTCTCTGTTACAGTAAAAGTAAATATGGTCATTACACATCAAAAGGGATTCCTCGGAATCCCTTTTGGTGTGTTTATGCTTTCACTGGCATAGAATTTAATGCTTTTTCATATTCTTCTGGAGAATATTTTTTTAAAATTTGTTCTTTGGTTAAACCAAGATCAATCATATTTTGAATTGCATCGATTCTGCCTCTGGCTTCTCCTCTGGCTTCGCCCTGTTCCAGCAATTCTTCAGACCGTAACTTCAAAATCTTACCACCCATAATCTCACCCAATCCTTTCCTAATATCATTGTCTTTTGGAATAATATAATCCGCGATTTTCTCAATTAAAACAATCATATCCATATAAAAATGCGACTTTTGTTCTTTTTCGGACGCGTCCTCTAACCTCCGGTTGATCTCATGGAAATCGTCCAGCAGATGCTTCACTTTTTTCGAATTCGTTCCATTGTGCTTCAAAAAATGTTCATACCGTAAGATATGATACGGAAGCAGAATCAGCAGCCGTTTTTCAAAAATCCGATCCACCGTGTATCTTTTCGCCTGCAAAACCGGAACGCGGTAACGTACTTTCTGACCATCTGCAAACGTTACGATTGCCTCGTGATAATCCGGAAGCGAACGGTGATTGCGGATGTAAAGCACGCACGATTGAGGAAACGCAATCTCCCAAATTGCATGTTCCCCCAAAGAAGCATGTTCAAGTGCAATCGAAATGTCGTACTCGAACATCCGGATAACCATTGCCCTGTCCTTAGAGGACTGGCATTCCAGATGGTATATATGTCCACCAATCCGGATAATGGAGTCCGTGATCACGGTTCCGTACTTTTCGTAATGTTCGTTTCGCAATTGTTCAAACTGTTCCTCTTCGCTGTAAGAAGTATGGAAAACTTCGTTGATCAGCGGAATGAGAAGTTGCGGCATTTTTTGCGCAATGGTTCGGAATACATCGTCGAAAATCGTGCTGTGTTCTGTTGTGTTTTCTGTGTCGGCATCTGGCAACGAAGTTGTCAAAATGTCAGTGTTCCCCATGTAGTGTCCTACCTTTCCTTTAGTATATATCATAAGCATCTGCTTTTACAATATAGAAAGTATAAAAAACAGAGCTGTTATGACCAGTTCTATGAAATTGTGGTTCTAATGGAAATTTATGAGCGAAATGCTCTCCATGAGTGGTGATTGCGGTACAATGGCGATGTATCGCATAAGTAATTGTGGTATATAATTTTATAAACCCAGTAAAAACAGAATATCGTATTTTCGGACAGAAGTCAAATGATTTATAACAGTAACAGAAAAACAACAATTGCGATACGATTGGAAAATAAATCGTATCACGATTGTTGTTGTAAAATTATTTTCTGGTTTATAGGATCTCCTCAAGCCCATACAATGCCGCACCCAGTGCACCGACAATCTCTGGTTCCTCATAGATATGTAGTTTTTCTCCAAGCTGCTCCTCCAGCACGGCGACGACACCCGGATTCTTGGCAACACCGCCAGTCATCATATATCCCGGATTCAGACCGACACGTTTCAGGAGGGACATTGCTTTCCCGGCAATTGCCTTGTGAATTCCATGTGCAATATCGGCAATCTCTTTGTTCTGTGCGATCAGGGAGATAACTTCCGATTCAGCAAAAACACTGCACATGCTGCTGATTTCAATATTTTCTTTGGACTGCAGGGATACCGGGCCAAGTTCGTCGATACTGATTTCCAGGGAGCGCGCCATCATTTCCAGAAAGCGGCCGGTTCCGGCGGCACATTTATCATTCATGACAAAATCGGCAACTTCTCCATTGTCATTCAGCCGGATGGCTTTGCTATCCTGACCGCCGATATCGAGGATCGTGTGAACGTCCGGGAAGAGAAGATGCGCACCTTTTCCGTGGCAGCTGATTTCGGTTACATTTTTGTCCGCAAATGGAATGCTGACACGACCATAACCCGTGGATACAATCAGGGAAATATCTTCCCGGTTAAGTCCGGCCTTTTTCAGAACGTCTGCCAGTGCGGCATCTGCACTCTGGGAAGATTTGGCTCCGGTGCGGACAACTGAAAATGCTTTGATCTGTCTGTTTTCGTCTAAGATTACGGCGTTTGTAGAGGTAGAGCCGCTGTCAATTCCTAATGTATACACAGTATCACCCTTTCTTTTTATCATTTGTTTTTCCCCGGTCAGGGACAATCCTTTTTTCACTTTCAATTCTTCCATAAAGGCTTCCACACGGGTCCGGACCTGTCCGGCACATTGTCTGGTGGAATCGGTTTCTACCAGCAGAATCGGCAGATCCAGCCGCTGGCGGAAATCCGCATACTCGTAAGAATAAGAGTCACAGAATTTGACGGTATGATATATAATTCCATCCAGGCGGTCGGTAAAACCGTCAAGAAAATGTTCACGGTTCGCTGCTTTTAACATGCGCATGCATGGAATCTGGTTTAGCAGCGCGGCAGCATAAGAATGAAGGGCCTGATCCTCTGTAATGGAAAAATCACGTGCAAGTCCGGTGCATGTTAAATCAAACAGCAGATTGGCACCGCGGTCGACAAGCAGCTGACGGATTTCATTGTTGCATCGGGCACCCATGATACCAATATTGAGTTTCTGTCCGTTTCCTTTTTCGGACGCTGCGCTGGCAGACATGCGGGTGTTTTCCTGTTTTTTCAAAGCCGCTTTGTTCTGCATCATGGAAACAAAACGTTTCAGATCCAGTGTTTTTCCGGAGAAAGCCTCGTACTCCGTGAGCATTTGTTTTAACTGGCGCTCATAGAGTGCTACTGCAAAATCATTAAATTTGCGGGGAATATCCAGCAAAAAGAAAAATTTATCCGGGAACTGGCTTTTTAATGTGTCATACAGACGCCGGATGCTGTCGCAGCAGGTAGTCAGAATGACACCCTCATAGTCATGTTCCATCACATCTTCCAGCACGGCCTTGGTATAGGAACAGATGTTGGCGTGCATCAGGGTATCCGCATGGTTAAAATCCGTAACGGATGGTTCCAGACGTGTGATTTCCGTGTCCATGGCTTCAAATAATTCCATGGGGGTATATTTACATACATAACCTAACATGATGAATTCCTCTCTTTATCCAGAATTTCCAGAAAAGCTTCCAGACGGGTTTTGATCTGTCCGTCATGGCTGTTCCGGCGGTCCATGGCATCGCCATCCAGAACGAGCAGTGGAATATCCGCGGCCTTGAGTGTTTCGCGAAGCTGGAATACTCCGCCGGCAGATTGCTTACAGCCCCAGTGGCAGAAGTTAATGACGCCATCGGCATGCATTTCTTTTGCCAGTTTTACGACCATGTTTGCTTTTTTTTCGTATGGACCGTTATAGAGATTGTTTAGCATTTTAGTGGCAAGTGCTTCCAGTGGGTGGGTGGTATCCAGTTCGTCCATGTAATCCAGGTTCATTTCGGTACACTGGATCTGGTAATCTCTGTTCAGGTTAAAATAGTGTTTGAGTGTTTCCTGATAAAAAGGAAGCAGATGTACCCACACAATCCGGGTGCCGTCATATTTCGGATATTGTTTGATATCCTCGGCAAAACTGCGGAACAGGTCAAGGGTTTCCGGTGTTCCGATGTTTAAGTGGGTGGCAAAAAGCATGTACATCTGCAGAGTCAGTGTCGATGGGTAATAGCGCTCTGCCTGCAGTTTTAAAAACTCTTTGTAATAAGCTTTCGACTGGTTTTCGCGGGCAAGTGTTTCCGACAGGTCATCCATGGACAGACGTTTTCCGGTCAGTGCTTCCAGTTTCTGAATCAGTTCTTTCAGCTGCATGGTCACATATTCCACGGCTTCCGGAGAACAGCTGTCCGGCACATCGATCACATAAGTGTCAAGATCCGTGTGCCGGCTGACATAGCGGAATGTGTTAATATTGCCGTCACAAATCATGGAAGTTGTCACACCGAGTCTGGCAGGTGAAATAATTCCGGAGTCTACGGCACCGATAAAATCTTTGTGATAGGAACAGAGCGTGGAGGCAATTCCCCGGCTTTCTGCGCGGTCGATAAAATAGTCTTCACACGTAAATCCTGAGAGAAACGAGGAAAGACATTCCATGGAAAGCGCACTGAGTCCGAAGCACTGGAAAATTTCCACGGGTGCAAACAGATTGCACCAGACCGTGGATTCCGGGTATTCCAGCGCATGAAGCGTATTTTTTACGCCGAGCGTATTCAGCTTCTGATATGCTTTCGGCATTGTTTTTTCTGCAAAATGTTCAGTCCGGAACTGTTCGAGATGTAATCCGATGTCAATCATTTTGTGGGAAACTGCCGGGTGGGTGCCGGCATATTTTTTAATATAATTTCCGTAAGTTTTGACGATATTCATAGTATATATCCTTTATTAAACAGGTTCATTTTCAAAAAATTATTATAACCTTGTGTCTGTAAAAAATAAAGTTTTGTGTAATAAAATTTAGAAAAACCTAAGAATCTAAAATATTGCGTATTATAGGGGGATTGATTATAATAGAAAGTACGGAATTATCTATTATGGAAGGAATCAGGACACATGGGAGCACAGGACAATACGGAAAAGGTACTGCGCAGTCTTCACGTTTTGCTGTCGAAGAGTGAGCCGTATCCGAAAGAGCCGAGTAAAGTTATCATAGATAAGCAGCAGGTGATTGATCTGCTGGCAGAATTAAATACCTGTATTTATCAGATTATGGATGAATACGAGCTGACCATTCGAAGCCGTGACAAGGCAGAGCGCGATTTCCATAAAAAGGGAGATCAGATCATCTGGGATGCAAGCCGTAAGGCAGAGGACATTTATGCGGCATCTGTCATGTATATGGATGAAACGTTAAACCGTATGCAGGATATTATGCAGGAGGCGGACAAAAAGGTCGGTGCCATCTATCAGGAAATTAAAGAACAGATGGAAAAAGAAGAACAGGAATTAAGAACCAACAAATCCGAACTCAAAGGACAGCTGCAGGATCTGGTTGATACCGAAAAGTACTTAAAGATCATCGAGGAACGGAACCGCGAGATTGAGAAGGAAAAGATGGAAGGAAGACCGGAGTACGAGCAGGAGAAGCGGGAAGAAAAAGCAATTTACGCAAACCGGCAGACCGATATTAAGATTAACCAGGAATATCTGGATAAGCTTGGACTTTCCGTACCGGAAGAACCGGTAGAAGACCTTGCGGAAGAACCAGTAGAAAAGCCAGTGGAAAAGCCGGTGGAAAAACCAAAGAAGCTGTCGCCGAAGCCGGAGATTCCGGCACCGGTTACGGTAGAAGATGACGATGAAGAGTTAAAGCAGCTGGAAGAACAACTGCGTGTGAATCTGGATGCTGATTATTTTAAGTGGAAAGATGAACAGGAAGAACAGGAAGCAGCAGAAGAAAAAGAAAAATCCGCCGGCTTTCAGAACAAGATCAAGAACCTGATAGGAGGACATCCGCATGACGATTCTGGTGTGTGATGATGACAAGGAAATTGTAGACGCAATTGAGATTTACCTGATTCAGGAAGGATACCAGGTAGTAAAAGCATATGATGGGGAACAGGCTCTGGATATGCTTCGCACAAAGAAAATTGATCTGATGGTGATCGACGTGATGATGCCGAAACTGGATGGAATCCGTGCGACATTCCAGGCACGTAAAACAAGCAGCATTCCCATTATCATCCTGTCTGCCAAGACAGAAGATGCGGATAAGATTCTGGGGCTGAACGTGGGGGCGGACGATTATGTGACCAAGCCGTTTAATCCGCTGGAACTGGTTGCCCGTGTGAAGTCACAGCTGCGGCGTTATACCACACTTTCGAGCACCCCTTCCGGTGATGCCGTTTATGAAGCCGGCGGTCTGGTTATTAACGATGAATTAAAAAAAGTTACGGTAGATGGGGAAGAGGTCAAACTGACTCCGATCGAATACAACATTCTTCTGCTTCTCATGAAAAATAAAGGAAAAGTATTTTCCATCAGTCAGATTTATGAGGAAATCTGGAATGAAGAAGCAATTGGCGCTGACAATACAGTTGCTGTCCACATCCGGCATATCCGGGAAAAAATCGAAATCAATCCGAAAGAACCGCGGTATCTGAAAGTGGTCTGGGGTGTCGGCTATAAAATCGAAGCGGGGGCGTAGCTGTCTATGAAAGAATTCTCCAGCGGAAAAAAAGGCGCAGCCATTGTCATGCATCAGATGTTTTTGATTATGATGCTTTGCGGAATCTATGGGATCGGATACAATCTGCGCAGACATATCGGAGGGCTGGGTATTCTCAGCCTGTTTATGGTGATCGGCATGGTCGGAAGCTTTGTATTCCTTGCCTATCTGACAGGTGTTGCAGGGCGCCGGTCAGAGGAGGATGCAACCATTTACCTGACCTGGATTGATAAAATTTATACGGATATCCAGATGGCACTTTTTGTGGTATTCATTTATCTTGTGCTCTTTTTGGGGAGAAATCTCCATGACATCCAGTTTGAACTGTCCGGACTGATGGTAGCGGTCGGAACAGTCGGGTATCTGGTCGATGTTGTATTCCTGCTGTTTTATTTGAGCATTGTCCGGCGGGTCAAAAACAATACCCTTCTGACATACAGTCTGATCTATCAGGCAGGAAGCTTCCTGAGACGGGTGTTTATCTCCGGACAGAATCCCAGACTGTGTACGCGTAAGGCGCGCGAAAGATATGAGATCCAGCATGCAATTGAAAAAATTGCGGCAGGGGCACTGGATACGACACTGGATGTGGAACAGTTTCACGGACAGGAAAGAGGCATTGCAGCTTCTGTGAATAATATCCGTGCAGGGCTGAGCGAAGCCATTCAGGAGCGGATCCGGAATGAACGGATGAAGGCAGACCTGATCACGAATGTTTCCCATGATATCAAAACACCGCTTACTTCCATTGTCAATTATGTGGATCTGCTCAAACGTGAAAACCTGGAAAACGAAAATGCACGTAATTATATCCGGGTTCTGGATGAAAAATCCCAGCGGCTGAAACAGCTGACGGAGGATCTGGTCGAAGCATCAAAGATCAGTTCCGGAAATATCCAGCTGGATATGCAGACCATCGATCTGGTAGAACTGCTGTACCAGACGGGTGGTGAGTTCAATGAACGTTTTGAGGCACGGGGGCTGACCATTGTGACGAAACTGCCGCACAATTCGGTGATGATCCGGGCAGACGGACGGCAGCTCTACCGTGCAATTGAAAATCTGTATACCAATGCGGCAAAATATGCACTCGAAAATACCCGGGTTTATGTAGATCTGGAAGTAGAGGAGAACAATGCGGTTTTCCGTATCAAAAATATTTCGAAAAATCCGCTGCCGGAACAGGGAGCGGCGAGGAAAGACCTGACGGAGCGTTTTGTGAGGGGAGAGGAATCCCGCACGACAGAGGGAAGCGGTCTTGGACTGTCCATTGCAAAGAATCTTACACAGCTGATGGGCGGTGAGTTTGCAATCCTGGTAGATGGCGATCTGTTTGCGGCATCCATTACGTTTGCAGTCGTTGCATAAAAATACATTTTATTATATAATTATCATTAACTATGATTTCGAAAACAAGGAGGAAACTATGAAGTTATATGAGAACGGCGCATACCTGGTCAACGGCAGGGATGTTGTCATTAATTCACCGGAAGCGGCATCTGCTGTCAATGCAAAGACAGGAAAGACTGTTACACCGGAAGATGCAAAGAAACAAACCATTGCATACGGAATTTTAAAGAGTCACAATACATCCGGCAACATGGAAAAACTGCAGATCAAATTTGATAAGCTGACTTCCCACGATATTACATTTGTCGGCATCATCCAGACCGCCAGGGCATCAGGTCTTGAGAAGTTCCCGATTCCTTATGTACTCACCAACTGTCACAACAGTCTGTGTGCAGTCGGTGGAACCATCAACGAAGATGACCATATGTTTGGACTGACATGTGCAAAGAAATACGGTGGAATCTATGTTCCTCCTCATCAGGCAGTTATTCACCAGTTTGCAAGAGAAATGCTTGCAGGCGGCGGAAAGATGATCCTTGGATCAGACTCCCATACCCGTTACGGGGCACTGGGAACCATGGCAATTGGAGAAGGTGGTCCGGAGCTTGTAAAGCAGCTTTTGAATAAAACCTACGATATTGATATGCCGGGAGTTGTCGGCATTTACCTGACAGGTACCCCGCAGAAGGGTGTCGGACCGCAGGATATCGCGCTTGCCATTATCGGTGAAGTATTTGCCAACGGATTTGTAAAAAACAAAGTGATGGAGTTTGTCGGACCGGGCGTATCCAATCTGAGTGTTGATTACCGTATCGGTGTTGATGTTATGACAACAGAAACAACCTGTCTGTCTTCCATCTGGAGAACCGATGACCAGGTGAAGGAATTCTATGAGATTCATGGAAGAACCGGAGATTTCGAGGAACTGAATCCGGGAGAAACTGCATACTATGACAGCTTTATCGAACTTGATTTAAGCGAGATTAAGCCAATGATCGCGATGCCGTTCCATCCAAGCAATACATACACGATCGAGGAATTAAATGCAAACCTGATGGATATTCTCGATGACTGTGAGAAGCGTGCACAGGTAAGCTTTGATGGAAAAGTAGACCTTGACTTAAAGAGCAAAGTAAAGAACGGAAGACTGTATGTAGATCAGGGTATCATTGCCGGATGTGCTGGTGGTGGATTTGAAAATATCTGCGATGCAGCAGACATCTTAAAGGGCACTTCCATTGGAGCGGACGAGTTTACGCTGAGTGTTTACCCGGCTTCCACTCCGATTTATATGGAACTTGTTAAGAACGGTGCCGTTGCCAATCTGTTAGAGACAGGTGCCATTGTCAAGACTGCATTCTGCGGACCGTGCTTTGGTGCCGGAGATACACCTGCAAATAATGCATTTTCTATCCGTCATTCTACACGTAACTTCCCGAATCGTGAGGGATCTAAGGTACAGAACGGACAGGTTGCTTCCGTAGCACTGATGGATGCGCGTTCTATCGCTGCAACCGCTGCAAATAAGGGATTCCTTACCGCAGCTACCGATATTGATGTAAACTACAGCAAGCCGAAATACTTCTTTGATAAGACCATTTATGAAAATCGTGTATTTGACAGCAAGGGTGTGGCAGATCCGGACGTAGAGATTCAGTTTGGGCCAAATATCAAGGACTGGCCGGCTATGAGCCCGCTTCCAGAGAATCTTGTGCTGAAAGTTGTTTCCGAGATTCACGATCCGGTGACCACAACGGACGAGCTGATTCCTTCCGGAGAGACATCCTCTTTCCGTTCCAACCCACTGGGACTGGCAGAGTTTGCACTTTCCAGAAAGGATCCGGAATATGTTGGACGTGCCAAGGAAGTACAGAAGGCACAGAAGGCTGTCGAGGCAGATACCTGTCCGGGAGATGCACTTCCGGAGATTCATCCGGTTATGGATACCATCCGTGCAACGTTCTCCGATGTCAACCGCTCAAACGTTGGTTTTGGAAGTACGATTTTTGCAGTAAAACCGGGAGACGGTTCTGCGCGTGAGCAGGCGGCTTCCTGCCAGAAGGTACTTGGCGGATGGGCAAACATTGCAAATGAATATGCGACCAAGAGATACCGTTCCAACCTGATTAACTGGGGTATGATCCCGTTTGTTATTGATCAGGGAGAGCTTCCGTTCCACAATCTGGATTACCTGTTTGTTCCAAAGATCCGTGAGGCGATCGCAGACGGAAAAACAGAATTTGAGGCATATGTGGTAAAGGATGGTGCTTTAAAGCCATTTACCCTGCGTATGGGAGAACTGACACCGGATGAGAAAGATATTATTCTCAAAGGCTGCCTGATCAATTATTACCGCGGATAGGAGATCTTGTATGACAGACGTGGAAAAACAAAAACAGATGGAACAGATCAAACAGAGTGAGGATGGCATGCGTCAGACGGTTCTTCTGATTAAAATCGGATTGATGGTATTTCTCACCTTTGCCTGTTGTACCGTATTTTTCTTCCTGGTGCTCCGGTACAAGGGGGTTGCAGATACCTGGCATCTGATTACAGGTGCATTGCAGCCGATTATTATCGGACTGGGACTTGCTTATCTGCTTAACCCGGTTATGAAATTTCAGGAGCGGCACTGGCTGCCGTTTCTGAAAAAGAAAATGAAATCAGAAAAATCAGCGGCTAAAGTGGCACGTGGATTGTCCATTGCCGGGGCAATCCTGTTTCTTCTGGTGATTCTGGTACTTTTGATTGCGGCAATTGTTCCTTCGGTGGTATCAAGTGTTACCGGGCTGGTGGAAGCACTGCCTGGTAATGTGGAGAGCCTGATCCATATGGTGAAAAGTGGAAAACTCGGAGCCTATGGAGTGACAGATACCATCAGTGATATGCTGACAAAACTGACGGATCAGGTGGAAAACTGGGCAACGAAGGATCTGCTGCCACAGATGCAGCAATATCTGCTGCAGATTACTTCCGGCGTAATCACGATGGTCAAATCCATATTAAACTTCATCATTGGGATCATTGTCGTTGTTTATGTCTTATCCATTAAAGAAAGCCTGGTGGGACAGAGCAAAAAGATTGTGTATGCGATCTTTAAACCGAAACATGGAAACATTATTATCGAAGTTTTCCACAAGGCAGATGAAGTATTTGGTGGTTTCATCATTGGAAAGATTATAGATTCTGCCATCATCGGAGTAATCTGTTATTTTGGATGTCTGATTCTGCATATCCCAGATACGATACTGGTTGCGGTTATCATTGGAGTAACCAATGTCATTCCGGTGTTTGGACCGTTTATCGGTGCGATTCCGACACTTCTTCTGGTGGTGATCCAGAGTCCGCTGCATGCGTTGTATCTGCTGATATTTATTATCGTTCTGCAGCAGGTGGATGGAAATATTATCGGACCGAAGATTTTAGGTGATTCCACCGGATTATCCGCGTTCTGGGTAATGTTTTCGATTCTGATCGGAGGCGGACTGTTTGGATTCCTGGGAATGCTGCTTGGAGTTCCGGTGTTTGCAATGATTTACTATATCATCCGCAGACTGGTAAACCACAGCATACGAAAGAAAAATCTTACAACCGTAACGGAGGCATATGTGGAGGCGGCCGGTGTGAATGAGGCAACCGGTGCGATCATATATTACGGGGAAAAACAAAAGAAAAAGAGAACTTTAAAAGATTCCAGGAAGAAAGACGAAACAAAGAAAAACCAGTAATTTCAAGGGCTGTACGCGTTTGCGTGCAGCCCTTTTTTTCGGATTATTTTTTGACACTAATTGTCGCCTATGGTATACTGAACAATAGACAGATAGACCTATTTGGGGATACTTTAAGGAGATAACAATTGGACAAATACGAATATAATCTGAAGCTTGATCAGATGAAATCCCGCTATGCGGAAGAAAAATATGATGAGGCAGCAGATATTGCAGATACCATCAATTGGAATAAGGTCAAAAATGTAAATGGTCTGGTAAAAGCTGGGGAAGTGTACGAAAAAGTACAGCGTTATGAGGAGAGCCGGGAAGTTTTGCTGATGGCATATGATCGCTCGCCGATCGGAAGAATGATTATTTACCGTCTTGCGGAAGTGGCGGTCAAGATGAAAGATTTTCAGGCGGCACAGGATTATTATGATGAGTTTGTGGAGATTGCGCCTCATGACACCCTTAAATATGTACTTCGCTATGATATACAGAAGGCACAGGGGGCTTCTTATGAAGAACTGATACCGATTCTTGAAGAACTCAAGGAGCAGGAATATACGGAAGAGTGGGCATATGAGCTTGCTTATCTGTATCACAAAGCAGGGATGAGTGAGAAGTGTATTGATGCATGTGATGAGCTGGTTCTCTGGTTTGGAGACGGGCCATATGTAGAGCGTGCATTGGAACTGAAAATGCTGTATCAGCCATTGACGAAAACACAGGAAGAAAAGTATCGGTCGTTTTGTCAGGCAAAAGATGACAGAGCAGGTTTGACACACATTGATGTGGAGGAGATGGCGCGTGCCGGGGAGACCGTGCATGATCCGGTCGCAATTCCAAAAGTAGAAGTAAACACAGAACGGTTTAATACCGTCAATCTTCAGGCGGAAATTGCAAAGGGTATGCAGCAGATCATGGATGCAACCGAAAAAGAGACGGTCACGGATACGCTGGACAATATCAATCGTATGGTGGAAGATGTTCCTTATCTGAAAATGCAGATGGAGGAAGAAAAGCCTGAGGCACAGCCGGAACAGAATACACGGCACATTGAGACAGATGAGGAGATTGATGGTTCACTCAAGACAAATTTCAAAGAGTTGTTGGGAGAAGACTCCGATGGTCAGATGAGCATGATGACAAATGAGAAAAACATGATTGAGCATCAGATCACAGGCCAGATGACAATTGAGGAAGTGCTGAGTGAGTGGGAGAAAATGCGCAAGGCTGCGGAAGCTGCATTAGAAGATGCCAGAAAGCGGAAACTCGAATCCGCCAAAGCGCGTGCACTGCAGGAGGCAGGCGATATTATGGACCGCCTGACAGGAGTATTGCCAAAACTGGATGCGGTACTGGCAGAGAAGGCGGATATTGTGGAGGAAACAACGGAAACGCCACCACAGGAACCGGAAAGAGAAACACCGCCGGAAGCGGATGATCCAAAAGAACGAAAGGAAGAAGAGAAAGAGAACAAAAAAGAGACACAGCTAGTCAGGGATACAGATGCCGATGAACTTTGGCCAGAGGGAGTATCGTTAGAAGAAATGGTACGTTCCCAGCAGAAAAAGAAGACGGAAGCTGCCGCACAGAAAGCAGCAGAAGAGACATCCGATGTGACAGAAGATGACAAAAACTTAAATGAGAATCGTGGTGTAGAAGAAATGGAAACAAAGACAGAATCAGATACAACAAAGAAAAAGGATTTTGAGGAGGTTCCGATCGAGGATCTGCCACAGAAACCAACACTTGCACAGGAGAGGGAAGAAGAGTTTGCTTTTGTAAGAAGAAAAACAGATCGCTCTTCCTGGAAAGGAAAAACAGTACATATTCCACAGGTAGACACACCGGTGGATCTGGGAAAAGAGGAAAAACAGAATCTTCCGCTTGTAGAACTGACCGATGAACAGAAAGCGATTTTTTCTTATTTTATGCCGGTGAAGGGCATGGAGGATCAGCTCTGCAAAGCGTTGACAGTTGCTTCGTCCCATCTGAAAAATAAGGAAACTGCATCGAGGGGGAATCTCGTAATTAAAGGCGGACAGGGAAGTGGAAAAACAACACTTGCCACCAGCATGATCAAAGTCCTGCAGCAGGAGACCGGGGTTTTGGATGGAAAGATTGGAAAGATCCATGCGGAAGCATTGAACCAGAAAAATGTCGGCGGGCTGCTGGATAAGGTGGCAGGAGGATGCCTGATTATTGAACAGGCAGGAGATATGGAGAAAAAGACCGTGTCGGAGTTATCCGGATTGCTGGACGCAGATGAGAGTGGTCTTTTCGTTATACTCGAAGACACATCCAAGGGCATCAAGAGATTATTTGCGCAGAATGAAACATTTGCCAAAAAATTCAGTGAACAGATCTCAGTTCCGATTTTTACAAATGATGAGCTGGTCACGTTTGCACGTTCTTATTCCAGGGAACTTGGATACAAAATTGATGATATGGCGGTTCTGGCATTGTATAACCGGATCAGCAATATTCAGAGACTGGATCAGGCGACAACCCTGACAGAGGTGAAAGACATTGTGGATGAAGCAATTCATCGGGAGGCACATGGAGGGTTAAAGAAAGCTATCAGTATTCTGACCGCTAGCCGTTATACGGATGATGACAGAATTGTACTAACGGAAAAGGATTTCGAGTAAGATAGATAAGAGAAGACAGGGAGGGTATTTATGAGTAATTTTACAGAGATGGATTGTTACCTGTTTGGACAGGCAACACATTATGATATTTATCGCAAAATGGGTGCTCACAAAATGACAATTGAAGGAGAAGAGGGAGTATGCTTCGATGTCTGGGCACCGCATGCGGACCGTGTATACGTGATTGGGGAATTTAACGGCTGGAATGAAACGTCCCATGAGATGAAACGTGTGACACCGGAGACGATGGGCGTATACGAACTGTTTGTACCGGGCGTCCAGATTGGCTGTATGTACAAGTTCCTGATTATAGCGCAGGACGGAAGAAAGCTGTACAAAGCAGACCCTTATGCAAATTATGCACAGCTGCGGCCGGAGACAGCTTCCATTGTCACGGATATTTCCAATTTCCTCTGGTCTGATAGCGAATGGATGAGTGCCAGAAAAAAACTTTCCAAAGAGGAAGTATATGAGCAGCCGCTGGCAATTTATGAGGTACATCCGGGTTCTTGGATGCGCCATCCGGGGCGGGACGATGATGGATTTTATTCCTACCGCGATCTGGCAAAGACATTGATTCCTTATGTCAGGGAGATGGGGTATACCCACATTGAGCTGATGGGGATTTCCGAGTATCCATACGATGGTTCCTGGGGATATCAGGTAACGGGATATTATGCACCGACTTCCCGTTATGGAACACCGGAGGATTTTGCACATCTGGTCAACGAATGCCATAAGAACAAGATTGGCGTGATCCTTGACTGGGTGCCGGCACATTTCCCAAAAGATGCACATGGATTGGCAGAGTTTGATGGTACTGCAACTTATGAATATGCAGACCCGCGCAAAGGAGAGCATCCGGACTGGGGAACCAAAATCTTTGATTACGGAAAGAATGAGGTCAAGAACTTCCTGATCGGAAGTGCGCTGATGTGGATTGAGAATTATCACGTAGACGGACTTCGTGTGGATGCAGTTGCATCCATGCTGTATCTGGATTACGGGAAGGAAGATGGACAGTGGGTTCCGAATATTTATGGTGGAAATAAAAATCTGGAAGCCATTGAGTTTTTCAAGCACATCAATACGCTGATTCTCGGAAGAAATCCGGGTTCTGTGATGATTGCAGAGGAATCAACGGCATGGCCGAAAGTGACGGGTACGGTAGAGGATGACGGACTTAATTTCAGCTACAAGTGGAACATGGGCTGGATGCATGATTTCCTTGACTATATGAAGCTTGATCCGTATTTCCGAAAGGACAATCACAATAAGATGACCTTTGCCATGAGTTACAATGAGAGTGAGAAGTACATTCTGGTATTATCCCATGATGAGGTCGTACATCTGAAATGTTCCATGCTCAACAAGATGCCGGGACTTGAAGGGGATAAGTTTAAAAACCTTATGGCGGGTTACGCATTCATGATGGGACATTCCGGCAAGAAGCTGTTGTTTATGGGACAGGAATTCGCGCAGGAGCGTGAGTGGAGCGAGAAGCGCGAGTTAGACTGGTATCTGCTCGATGATCCGAAACACAAACATATGCAGGACTGGGTAAAGGCGCTGCTTCATCTGTATCGCAAAAATCCATGTCTGTATGAGCAGGATACGACCTGGGCAGGATTTGAGTGGATGAATGCCAACGACTACGAACGCAGTATTTTCAGCTTTGTGCGAAAGAGTAAGGATGGAAAGAATAACCTGCTTTTTGTGATCAGTTTCACACCGGTAGAGCGTGACGATTATCGGGTAGGTGTGCCGGGCAGACATACCTATAAGCTGGTATTAAACAGTGCAGATCCGCAGTTTGGCGGAAGCGACACAGAAGATACGAAACGTCCGGTTTCCTACAAGGCAGAAAAGAAGCCTTGCGATGGACGGGATTATTCGATCGGATATAAGCTGCCGCCTTACGGAGTAGCAGTATTTAAATTTTAAACAGAAATGGTGGAAGCCGGAGATTCATGGAAGTGGATGGCCGGCTTCTTTTTTAATTATTTGATCGTAATACGGGGAATCGTGTTAAATAATGTATAATTTTAGAAATAATTCATGCAATTTAGTGTAAAAACAAA